>JGI20214J51088_10000150_pt1 | contig 49789 bp, 59 predicted proteins | sample WetSurMetagenome_FD_51088 | JGI IMG/M metagenome (IMG submission 51088) | reverse complement strand
GGGGACAATGTGTCGATCACGGTGGAGCTGATAGCGCCGATAGCGATGGAAAAGGAGCTTAGGTTTGCGATAAGGGAAGGCGGCAGGACAGTCGGCGCCGGCGTCGTGACCGAGGTGCTGGGGTAATAAGGTGAATCAAAAGATAAGAATAAAACTCAGGGCTTATGATCACAGGTTGCTCGATCAGTCTGTGAAGGAAATAGTGGATACGGCGGTCAGGACAGGCGCGCGCATTTCCGGTCCGATTCCTCTTCCGACCAGGATCAGCAAGTTTACGGTGCTCAGATCGCCGCATGTGGACAAAAAATCGAGAGAGCAGTTCGAGATCAGAACTCACAAGAGACTGATTGACATATTCGAGCCTACACCGGACACGGTTGAGGCCCTTATGAAGCTTGAACTGGCGTCCGGCGTTGATGTGGAGATAAAGTTATGACAGGCATATTGGGTAAAAAAATCGGAATGACGCAGGTCTATCTTGAAGATGGCAGGTGCATACCGGTAACGGTGATAGAGGCCGGACCATGCACTGTTGTTCAGGTCAAGACCCCAGAAAAGGACGGCTACGAGGCCATAAGGGTTGGTTTTGAAGAGGAACGCAAGGCGAATAGGGTCAGGAAGCCGCTGGCGGGTCTGTTCAAGAAGGCCGGAACGCCCTCGTTCAAGCACCTCAAAGAGTTCGGCGTAGCGGGCCTCAAGGTGGGAGATACGATCAAGGTTGACAGTTTCGAGAAGGGCGATGTAGTGTCGGCATCCGGGACTTCAAAGGGCAAGGGTTTTCAGGGTGTCATGAAGAGGCATAATTTCAAGGGCGGACCCAGCGGACACGGTTCGATGTTCAACAGGGCTCCCGGTTCGATAGGCGCGAGTTCCTATCCGTCAAGGGTCTGGAAGGGTATGCGCATGGCCGGACATATGGGTTGCGACAGGGTTACTGTACAGAACCTGACGGTTGTAGAGGTAATGCCCGAAAAGAATCTTCTCCTTATAAAGGGCGCTGTTCCCGGCGGAACAAACGCAATAATAGAGATTTGGAAGGATTAATACCATGGCTGATATCGAGATAAATATTAAGGATACAAGCAATAAGGCCAAGGGCAAGATCAGCCTGCCGGGTTCGGTATTTGGATGCGAGGCCTCAAACGGGCTGGTTCATTCGGCGGTTGTAAGCCACCTTGCCAACCAGAGGCAGGGCACGCATGCTACAAAGACTCGCGGACTGGTCAGCGGCGGCGGCAAAAAGCCTTATAAACAGAAAAAGACAGGCCGCGCCCGCGCGGGCAGCACACGTTCTCCGCTCTTCAGGCATGGCGGCATCATATTCGGACCGCAGCCCCGCGATTATGAAATAAAGATGCCGAAAACCGCAAAAAAGACGGCGCTATATAAGGCATTGAGCATGAAGCTTGCCGATGAAGAGATAATAGTTCTCGACAAGATTTCCGTGGCGGCGCCGAAAACGAAAGACATGATCGGTATAATAGAAACACTTGGTCTTTCGGGTCAGTCGGTTCTTTTTGTGATAGCAGTGGCGGATAAAAATGTCCTGTTATCGGTCAGGAATATTCCGACGGTAAAGGTTTGTCAGGTTTCCGACCTCAACGCATATCAGGTGGCTGTATTCGATAAGCTTGTCTTTACCGAGGACGCTATAAAGAAAGTGGCATCTGAGGAGGTAAGCGCCTGATGAAGATCATCTATGATGTGATACAGAAACCGCTCTTCACTGAGAAGGGCATGGATATCAAGGAGAGGGAGAACAAGCTGTTGGTGCAGGTTCACCCCGACGCGAACAAACACGAGATTAAGCAGGCCATGGAAGAGCTGTTCAAGGTCAAGATCGAGAAGATCGCGACCGTTAACGTAAGAGGCAAGCTCAAGAGACATGGAAAATATATTGGCAGACGGTCCGACAAGAAGAAGGCTATAGTAACGCTTAAAAAGGGCGAAAAACTCGATTTCATAGAGGGTGTATAAATGGGTATAAGAAAATATAAACCGACATCACCGGGACGCAGGTTTCAGAGCGCGCCGGATTATAAGGAAATAACGAGCGAAACACCGCGCAAGGCGCTGCTAAGCACAGTAAAGAAGACCGGAGGCAGGAACAGCTACGGCCGGGTCACAGCATGGCAGAAGGGCGGAGGCAACAAGCGTCAGTTAAGGACCATAGATTTCAAGAGGGACAAGGTCGGCATACCGGCGACCGTAAAGTCTATCGAATATGACCCTAACAGGTCGGCCAGGATAGCCCTGCTATGTTACGCCGACGGCGAATATCGCTATATTGTTGCCACTGAGGGTCTCACTGTGGGCGAAACACTCATGTCCGGCTCTTCAGCCGAGGTAAAAGTTGGTAATGCGCTGCCGATCAAGGATATTCCTCTAGGCACAATAATTCATAATGTTGAGATCAAGCCCGGAGCCGGCGCAAAGATGATAAGGAGCGCGGGCGGGGCGGCACAGCTCCTGGCCAAAGAGGGCGATTACGCGCAGATCAAGATGCCGTCCGGCGAAGTCAGGCTGGTGCTGATGAACTGCATGGCCACTATCGGGCAGGTAAGCAATGTGCAGCATGAAAATATTTCTTACGGCAAGGCCGGAAGAAAGAGATATCTCGGCAAGAGACCGCATGTGCGCGGTGTTGCCATGAACCCTGTTGATCATCCGCTGGGCGGTGGCGAAGGAAAGGCCTCGGGCGGACGTCCGGCATGCACCCCATGGGGTGTGCCCGAAGGCATCAGGACCAGGAATAACAAGAGAACCGATACGTTTATCGTCAAACGGCGGAGCAAATAGGAGGAGTACGTGCCAAGATCCTTAAAAAAAGGCCCATTTTTCGAGCCGAAACTAATGAAAAAAGTGCAGACCTCGATTACAGCGGGTGACAAGAAATTAATCAAGACATGGTCGCGCAGGTCAACCATACTTCCGGAGTTCATAGGGTTCACCTTTGCGGTGCATAACGGTAAAAAGTTCATTCCGGTGTATGTGACCGAAAATATGGTCGGACATAAACTGGGTGAATTTTCTCCTACCAGGACATTCAGGGGCCATTCCGGCTCTGACAAGGGCGGAGGTAAATAACAATGGAATCCAAGGCAATACATAAATACGCGCATATTACGCCGAGAAAGGCGAGAAGGGTGATGGATCTGATAAGAGGCAAGCAGGCTTCCGTGGCTATAGTATCCCTCAGATTCATGCCTTACAGGGGCGCCAAACTTATTGAGAAAGTTCTTAAATCAGCAATGGCAAACGCCGAGCAGAAGAACGCCCATCTCGATATCGACAAGCTCAAGATCAAGGAAGCGTTTGCAGACCAGGGCCCGGTGATGAAGCGCATGGAACCTCGCGCCCAGGGCAGGGGCAATATGCTTAAGAAGAGGACAAGCCATATTACGATAGTGGTTTCGGAGGGATAGCATGGCGGCGATTATTATCTTTGAAGACAGAATTTCCGGACGGGGGTGTTGATTTGGGTCAGAAGACTATTCCGATAGGTAACAGATTGGGCATCACGCGCACTTGGGACTCGCGCTGGTTCCTTAAGAAGGGATACGCAAAGCAGCTCCTCGAGGATCTTAACGTCCGCAAAATTATAAAGGAAAAGCTCGCGCATGCCGGCGTCTCAAAGGTCGAAATAGAACGGCCCGGACAGAAGCTCAAGGTCATAATACATACGGCCCGCCCCGGTATCATCATCGGAAAGAAAGGCGCCGAGGTCGAGAAGCTCAAGAAGGAAGTCGAAGATTATACCGGCAAGCAGGTTGCCGTGGATATAAAAGAGGTAAGAAAGCCCGAACTGGATGCGCAGCTCGTGTCCGAGAATATCGCCCTGCAGCTTGAAAAGCGGGTTGCCTTTAGAAGGGCCTTGAAAAGGGCGGTCTCTTCGGGTATGAGGTTCGGCGCGCTCGGCATAAAGGTGCAATGCTCCGGCAGGCTTGCCGGCGCCGAAATAGCGCGGACCGAATGGTACAGGGAGGGCAGAGTTCCTCTAGGCACATTCAGGGCCAATGTCGAGTACGGTTTTGCCGAAGCCATGACGACCTACGGCAAGATTGGCGTAAAAGTCTGGATATACCACGGGGACGTATTGCCTGAACGGGCAGTGGCGTCTCCTGCAGGAGAGTGAAATGTTAGCGCCAAAGAAAATTAAATTCAGAAAGATGATGAAGGGCAACATGAGGGGCAAGGCTTACAGGGGCTCCGAGGTTTCCTTTGGAGAGTTCGGCTTAAAAGCGCTCGAACCCGGATGGGTGACAAGCCGCCAGATTGAGGCCGCCAGGGTAGCGATCACGAGGCACGCCAAGAAGGGCTGCAAGGTCTGGATACGCATATTCCCGGACAAGCCGATTACCCGCAAGCCTGCTGAAACCAGAATGGGTAAAGGCAAGGGCAATCCGGAATTCTGGGTTGCTGTTGTGAAGCCCGGCAGGGTGCTGTATGAGGTGTCGGGTGTCAGCGAACAGCTTGCAAAAGAGGCATTCACACTTGCAGTAAGAAAACTTTCGATAAACGCCGGGTTCGTTAAGCGTCAGGAGGTGGCCCTGTGAAGACAACCGAGATGAGGGGGCTGTCCATTGACGAACTGAAACAGAAGGAAATGGATTTCAGGAAGGAACTCTTCGGACTGAAGTTTCAGCTCTCAAAGGGAGAACTCGAAAACAACATGAGAATTAACGCAGTCCGCAAGGATATAGCAAAATTACTTACGGTTATCACCGAAAAAGAGAGGGCTTCGGCTGCAGCGGCCCCAAAGAGGGGTGAAGGAAATGCCTAAAAAGGTATATTCGGGAAAGGTCGTTAGCGACAAGATGGACAAGACTGTTGTCGTGGCGGTGACAAGGACATTCCAGCACCCGCTCTACAAGAAGACGGTCAGGAAGATCACAAAGTTCAAGGCCCATGATGAGTCCAATAACTGCAAGGCGGGCGATGTGGTGCAGATCATCGAATGCAGACCTCTGAGCAAGGACAAGAGGTGGGAAGTCATCAAAATCATGGAAAGCGGGGTATAGAGCCATGATACAGACACAGACAATACTCGAGGTCGCCGATAATTCAGGCGCCAAAAGGGTGCAGTGTATAAGAGTGCTCGGCGGGTCCAAAAGGCGTTATGCGAGACTGGGAGATATCGTAGTTGTAGCGGTTAAAGAGGCGCTTCCGGACGGCAATGTCAAGAAAGGCACGGTGCAGAGGGGCGTCATTGTCAGGACTAGGAAAGAGACGAGAAGGCCTGACGGTTCGTATATCAGGTTTGATCAGAACGCAGTGGTTCTTATTAATTCGGCGACGATGGAGCCCATCGGAACAAGAATTTTCGGTCCCGTTGCGAGGGAACTCAGATGGAAAGAGTTCATGAAGATCATTTCCCTTGCGCCGGAAGTGATATAACGGGAGGCTATTGTGGGTTTAAGAATAAAAAAGGGTGACATGGCGGTAGTAATTACCGGGAAGAACAAGGGCGCCAAGGGACGCGTTCTCAGTGTTATGCCTGAGGACAACAGGGTTATCGTAGAAGGCGTCAATATGATAAAGAAACATCAGAAACCGAACAAGAAGTTCCAGCAGGGCGGAATAATCGAGAGGGAAGGCGCGCTGCATATATCCAACACCATGCTCGTCTGCCCGAAATGCAGCAAACCTACGCGCATCAGCGTAGCAGTCCTTGCAGACGGGAAGAAGCTGAGAAGCTGCAAGAAATGCAAGGAGGTCATCGAGTAGTCATGGCAACGAGACTCGGAGAAAAATATTCGAAAGATATAATGTCTTCCATGACGAAGGCTTTCGGATACAAAAATGTTATGCAGGTCCCGAAGATCAGCAAGATTGTTGTGCATGTGACCCTAGGCGAGGCCACTCAGAACATTAAAGTCCTTGAGGCCGCCGAAAAGGAACTTGCCTCCATTACCGGGCAGAAGGCTCTTGTCACTAAATCGAAAAAGGCCATCGCGGGATTCAAGCTCAAGCAGAACGTGCCGCTGGGCTGCAAAGTTACGCTGCGCGGCGACAGGATGTATGAGTTTCTCGACAGGCTCATAAGCCTGGCGTTGCCGAGAATACGCGACTTCAGAGGTATTTCGACAAAATCATTTGATGGCAGGGGCAACTTTTCCTTTGGTTTGAAGGAACAGTACATATTCCCCGAGATCGATTACGATAAAGTGGAAACGGTTCACGGGCTGGATGTGACAATCTGCACCTCAGCCAAAACGGATGAAGAAAGCAGGGCGCTGCTGAAGGAATTCGGCGTGCCCTTCAGACGATAAGGAGGACTTTGTGGCAAAGACATGCAAAATAATCAGTAGTCAAAGAACGCCAAAGTTTGCCGTAAGGGCCTACAACAGGTGCAATGTATGCGGCAGGCCGAGGGCTTACATAAGAAAATTCGGCGTTTGCAGAATATGCTTCCGCAATCTTTCCCTCAGGGGACAGGTTCCGGGCGTTACAAAATCAAGCTGGTAGGGGTGTTTGAATGCTGACGGATCCAATAGCTGACATGTTGACACGGATCAGGAACTCTATCCTGATAAAAGCTGAAAAAGTGGATATCCCGGCATCGCGGCTCAAGGTCGAGATCGCCAAGATAATGAAGGAAGAAGGTTTCATTAAATCATACAAGATAATAAAGGACAGGAAACAGGGTGTCCTCAGGGTTACGCTCAAGTATGCCCCGGACAACAAGCCCATTGTCGAAGGCCTGAAGAGGATCAGCAAGCCCGGCAGAAGGGTTTATGTCGGTAAGGACGAAGTGCCCAGTGTGATGAGCGGAATGGGTATCGCGGTTGTTACCACTCCTAAGGGCATTCTGACCGACAAGGCCTGTCGCCGCGAGGGTGTGGGCGGCGAAGTCCTGTGTTACATCTGGTAAGGAGACGGAGATGTCAAGGATTGGCAAGAAAACAATAGATATACCCAAGGGTGTAACCATCGACATTAAGGACAGTATTGTCAAGGTCAAGGGAGCCAAGGGAGAACTCAGCTATAATCTACCTTTCGGCGTAAGCGTTGCAGCTGACAGCAGCGCGATAAATGTCCAGAGGGCGAGCGACCTTAAGAAGGACAGGGCTCTGCATGGTCTGGTAAGAAGCCTGATTGCCAATATGGTTACGGGTGTTTCGCAGGGATACAAACGCGATCTGGAAATAAAGGGTGTCGGATACAGGGCGCAGGCAAAGGGAAACAAGATTGTCCTGACCCTTGGCTATTCACATGCCATAGAGTACGAACTTCCCGCCGGAATCACTGCTACAACCGACGACAAGATGACTTCGATATCCCTTGTGGGCATCGAAAAACAGATGCTCGGACAGGTTGCGGCAAATATCAGGAAACTCAGGAAGCCCGATGTATACAAGGGCAAGGGCGTCAGATATGCCGGCGAGCGTATCAAACTGAAGGCTGGCAAGACAGGCAAGAAGTAACGGGAGGACCGGCAAGTGATTGGCAAGAAAATAGGGAAAAGCAGAAGGCACGACAGAATAAGAAAGAAGGTCTCCGGGATCGGAGAGAGACCGAGACTTTGCGTTTATCGGAGCCTTAATAACGTATACGCGCAGATTATTGATGATACAAAAGGGGCAACCCTCGCGGCGGCGTCGACGCTCGATAAGGATCTAAGGGGCGAAGACGGTCACAAGGGCAATATAGCCGCAGCCAAGAAGGTCGGGATTCTTCTGGCAAAAAAGGCGACTGCTGCAGGTATAAAACAGGTTGTATTTGATCGCAGCGGTTACAGGTATCATGGATCAATAAAGGCCCTTGCAGAGGGATCGCGAGAGGGCGGACTTGAGTTTTAGAGTAATTTAACTCAAAGTCCGGAAACGACGGCGCATTTNGGATTTTATAACGTTAGTTTTAATTTTGAATTATTCCGCTGAGGAGGTATGGTGAANACGGATCGCATTGAAGCTGAGGGGCTTACACTTAAGGACAAGGTCGTCTACATAAACAGGGTTGCAAAGGTTGTAAAAGGAGGCAGGCGTTTTTCATTCAGCGCACTTGTGGTCGTGGGCGATGAAGGCGGTATTGTCGGCATAGGCAAGGGAAAGGCCTCCGAGGTGCCTGAGGCGATCAGAAAGGCTGTTGAACAGGCCAAGAAAAGGCTTGTCCGTTTCCCCCTCAAAGACGGCACACTTACTCATCGTGTCATCGGTAAGTACGGCTCCAACTCCGTAGTCATGAATCCTGCCCCCAAAGGCACGGGATTGATTGCAGGCGGCGCAGTTCGCGCACTCTTCGAAGTCACCGGGGTGCAGGACGTAGTGGCCAAAGGCCTGGGTGGACATAATCCGTTCAACTCGGTCAAGGCTACACTTAATGGACTTTGCAGCCTCAAGGATCCGGATATGGTTATGAAGTTGAGAGGCAAGGCAGAAGAAGACACAGCAACGGCAACGGAAGAAGCAGCGCAATAAATATTAGATTCCAGATTGAAGATTCAAGATTGAAAGCTGATTTCAATCCCGAACGGCACAGGAGGACTGAGCATTTATGAAGATACAGGACATCACCCCGGCGGCGGGCAGCGCGAAAAAATCCAAACGTATCGGCCGCGGTATGGGCTCGGGTCATGGAAAGACTTCAACCAAGGGCCACAAGGGGCAAAAAGCGAGATCGGGTCATGGAAAGGGGCCAGGGTTTGAGGGCGGACAGACACCTCTACAGAGGAGACTTCCCAAGAGGGGATTCTCAAACTGTCCCTTCAAAGTTGAGTATGCGGTTCTGAATCTCAGCGACCTTGACAAACTTGAGGGCGTAGATGTTATAACTCCCGAAATCCTCATAGAGAGAGGTATCATCAAGAATGTCAAATTCGGAATAAAGATACTCGGCAAGGGTTCCGTAAACCGGCCGGTGACTATTGAGGCGCATGCTTTCAGCGCTTCGGCTGTCGAAAAGATCAAGGCGGCCGGCGGCAAGGCTGAGGTGATATAAGCTTGAGCATCCTTAACAGTATACGAAATATTTTCAAGATCCCCGAGCTCAAGAACAGGGTGTTGTTTACCCTCGCAATGCTCGCTATTTACAGGATAAGCGCGCATATACCGACACCGGGCATCAATGGCGCCGAGCTGAGCAAGTTCCTTCTTAACAGCCAGGCCGGGGCCATGATGGGATTTATGGATTTGTTTTCGGGCGGCGCTCTTTCGCAAATGACTATTATGGCGCTCGGTATCATGCCGTATATCAGCGCCTCCATTATATTTCAGTTACTTACAGTTGTAATTCCGTCCCTCGGCAGGCTTTCAAAGGAAGGGGAATCCGGCAGGAAAAAGATAGTCCAGTATACGAGGTATGCGACTGTCGCAATCTCCGCCATACAGGCGCTGGCGATAGCAGTAGGCCTTGAAGGAATGAATGAGGGGCGCTTTGTAGAGAACGCAGGGTGGGGTTTCAGACTGCTTACAATGATAACGCTAACATCCGGCACGGCCTTCCTTATGTGGCTTGGTGAACAGATAACGGAGAGGGGTATCGGAAACGGCATATCTCTCATAATATTTGCTGGTATTGTGGCAAGATTTCCGGAGGCCATTGTTCAGACTATAAGGCTTGTCCAGGTCGGTGAACTGCATCTCCTTTTTATGTTGCTTCTGGTTGTCGTAATGATTGCGGTTATCACTGTGATCATCTATATTGAAAGGGGACAGAGGAAGATTCCGGTTCAGTACGCCAAACGAATAGTCGGCAAAAAGATGTTTGGCGGGCAGTCCACGCATCTGCCGCTGAAGATTAACACCTCGGGCGTTATACCCCCGATATTCGCTTCATCTATAATTATGTTTCCCGCGACAATCGCGGGCTTTATAAGCATACCTTGGGTGCAGGATATAGCAAAGGAGCTCTCCTTCGGCTCGTTGTTGCATTCGGTCATCTATGTCGGGCTGATATTCTTCTTTGCGTATTTTTATACCGCGGTTATTTTCAACCCGGTAGATATTGCCGAGAATCTCCAGAAACATGGCGGATTTATTCCCGGCATCCGTCCGGGGCAGAAGACATCTGATTATATATATAGAGTGCTAACGAGGCTCACCTTCGTAGGCGCGGTTTATCTGTCTATAGTCTGTATATTGCCGGAGATTTTGATATCCAGGTTTAATGTCCCCTTTTATTTCGGCGGCACCTCGCTGCTCATTGCGGTCGGTGTTGCTCTGGATACCGTTTCCCAGATAGAATCCCATCTGGTCACAAGATCTTATGAGGGTTTTCTCAAGAGGGGCAGAGTTAAGGGAAGAAGGGGTTAGTATTTGGGGCGTTCGGGCGTGATAATATTAAAATCACAGACAGAATTAAATAAAATGGCGGGGGCCTGCCACATAGTGGGAGAGATCCTCGATGGACTTAAAGCATATGTCACTGATGGTATCAGCACTGCGGATATTGCGGAATATGTCGATCAGTTCCTGAAGAAGCGGGGAGCTGTTGCGGCATTCAAAGGCTACAGGGGATTTCCAGCAAGTGTTTGCGTATCTGTGAATGATCGGGTGATACATGGAATACCGTCCAAAACCGAAAAGATAAAGAACGGTGATATTGTAAGTGTGGATCTGGGGGCTGTGCTGGACGGTTTTTATGGCGACGCCGCCATTACTATTGCGGTAGGAGAAGTTGGAGAACAGGCCAGGCGGCTTTTGGATGTTACGGAGCAGTCGCTCCAGATTGGCATTTCCAAGGCAGTTATAGGCAACAGGATCGGTGATATTTCGGCCGCCATTCAGCAGCATGTCGAAGCCAACGGTTTTTCGGTGGTGCGGGCCTTTGTAGGTCATGGTGTCGGACGTTCGCTGCATGAGGACCCGGCAGTGCCGAACTATGGAAGACCGGGGCAGGGTCCGAGGCTTAAAGACGGAATGACGCTGGCCATAGAACCAATGGTAAACGCGGGCGGATCGGATGTGAAGATACTTGAGGATGACTGGACAACCATTACAGCTGACGGATCGCTTTCGGCCCATTTCGAGCATACGATAGCGGTAACAAAAAAAGGCCCTAAGATCTTGACTAAATAGGAGAAAACAGCTAAACTATCTGTTTCAATTATGGCAAAAGAAGAAAATATAGAAGTCCAAGGGACAATTGTAGAACCGCTGCCCAACGCTATGTTCAGGGTGGCTCTCGAGAATGGACAGATTATCCTTGCGTATGTGTCGGGCAAGATGAGGATGCATTTCATCAAGATATTGCCGGGCGATAAGGTGACGGTGGAGCTATCGCCATATGACCTTACCAAGGGGCGTATAACGTACCGTTTTAAATAAAAAGACTTAAGTGAGGCAGGCCGCACACTCTGCTTTGGCTTTTGTAACGAGGAGGAATGATGAAGGTAAGACCTTCTGTAAAGGCGATGTGCCCGAAATGCAAGATCGTCAGGAGAAAAGGTGTTGTCAGAGTGCTTTGTGATAATCCGAGGCACAAGCAGAGGCAGGGATAAGAAGCTCCGTAAGGGTTGTGTTGCTTTTGCGGGTGGCCGGGTGTCTGGAAATGAATATTATATCAATAAAGGAGTCTTTATATGGCGAGAATAGCCGGGGTTGATCTGCCCAGGAATGAACGGGTTGAAATAGGACTCACGCGTATCTTCGGCATCGGCAGGTCGATGTCTGTAAAGATACTCGAAGAGACTGGTGTAGATCGGAATATAAGGGTCAAGGATCTCACTGACGCGGATGTCCTCAAGATCAGGACAGTCATCGAGAAGGATCAGAAGATTGAGGGAGACCTCAGGCGAGAGATCGCCATGAATATCAAGCGGCTTACGGATATCGGTTCCTACAGGGGAGCGAGGCACAAGGCCCATCTGCCTGTCAGGGGACAGAGAACCAAAACAAACGCAAGGACACGCAAGGGGCCGCGGAAGCTGGTCATTAAGAAAAAGTAAGGGAGGTCCATTTTAGTATGGCTCAGAAGAAACGTGTAGGCAAAAAAGTTAAGAAAAATATTCCGAGCGGCGCCGCGCATATTCAGACGACATTCAACAATACGATAGTCACCATAACCGACCAGAACGGTAATGTAATCGCGTGGTCGACCGCAGGCAGCCTCGGATTCAAAGGATCGAGGAAGGGCACTCCCTTTGCAGCGCAGATGGCCTCGGAGGCCGCGGCAAAAAAAGCAATGGAAATGGGACTCAAACAGGTCGATGTCTATGTAAAGGGTCCGGGTTCAGGCAGGGAGACCGCAATCCGCGCGTTGCAGGCTACAGGGCTTGAGATTACACTCATAAAAGATGTAACGCCTGTTCCGCATAACGGTTGCAGGCCGCCTAAAAGGAGGAGGGTGTAATGGCTCGTTATACCGGTCCTTTATGCAGACTGTGCAGGAGAGAGGGAGAAAAGCTTTTTCTCAAGGGCACAAGGTGTTATACCGAGAAGTGCGGTATCGAGAGAAGGAAATATGCGCCGGGCCAGCACGGCCAGGGCAGAGGCAAGCTTTCCGATTACGGCATACAGCTTAGGGAAAAGCAGAAGGTGAGAAGGATTTACGGTATCCTGGAGCGGCAGTTCAGGCTCTATTTTGAAAGGGCGGCCAGGATGAAGGGCGTAACAGGCGAGATACTCCTCCAGCTGCTTGAGAGGAGGCTTGACTCCGCCGTTTACAGGATGGGATTTGCAGCTAACAGGAGAGAGGCGCGCCAGCTGGTTAACCATGGTCTCTTTATGGTCAACGGCCGGAGTGTGGACATCCCGTCGTTCCTGCTCAAACCGGGCGATGCAGTAGAGGTCAGGGAAAAAAGCAGGGAATGCTCAACCATAACCGAAAGCCTTGCCGTTGCTGAGCACAGGGGCCTTCCCGCGTGGATAGAGTTTGACGCAAAGGCGATGAAGGGAACATTTATCAGGGTCCCGAGTCGTGAAGAGATACAGTTGCCGGTTCAGGAGCAGTTGATCGTCGAACTATATTCGAAATAAACGTTGAATTTTGGCAGTCGTCCGGCATGGATGGCAATACTCAGATGTATAGATGGTAAAAACAATTAAGGCATAGGAGGCCTTACAATGGACCTTGTAAAGAGGGGCTTTCAGTTGCCCAAGAAGATCAACTTCGACGCTGAAACACGGACCGATTCGTACGGAAAACTCGTTGTAGAGCCTTTGGAACGCGGTTTTGGCATGACGATAGGCAATTCGCTGCGCAGGATACTGCTGTCGTCTCTTGAAGGGGCTGCGGTTACCGGCGTAAGGATAGCGGGCGTGCTGCATGAGTTTTCGGCGATCAAGGGCGTCAAAGAAGATGTAGTTGACGTTATTCTTAATATAAAGAAGCTCAGACTGAAGGTGTACGGTGAGGAAACGAGTACCATTACCATCAGCGCGAAAGGCCCGTGTGTCGTTACAGGAGCGGACATTCAGACCGATCATGGGGTCGATATTCTTAACAAAGATCATTATATCGCGACTGTCGATTCCAACGTGCGGCTTGAGATGGAGCTGCTTGTCAAAAAAGGCAAGGGTTATTCCCCTTCGGAAGATAACAAGGAAGAAGGGTTGCCCGTTGATATGATCGCCGTGGATTCGGCCTTCAGCCCGATCAAGCGGGTCAATTTCAATGTGGAAAAGGCGAGGGTCGGCAGATCGACAGATTACGACAGGCTTGTCATGGAGGTCTGGACGGATGGCGGCATAACGCCCGAAAAGGCGATAACCGACGCCGCTACTATTATGATGGAGCATCTTGATCTTTTCATTTTCGTGGATGAAACCGATGATTCGGCGGATGCCGGAGCATCGGGCAAAGGCGCTCTTGTTGCATTTGACAATGAAAATCTTAACAAGACAATAGATGAACTCGAGCTGTCGGTCCGGGCTTACAACTGTCTGAAAAATGCGAATATCAAATCAATAGCCGAGCTTGTTCAGAAGACTGAAAACGAGATGCTCAGAACCAAGAATTTCGGCCGCACTTCGCTGAATGAGATCAAGGACATTCTGGTCGGCATGGGCCTGCATCTGGGAATGAGACTGGACACGTCGCCCAAGGGAGGTAAGGACAACAATGCGTCATAAGGTTGCAGGAAGGCTGTTCGGAAGGACTGCCAATCAGAGGAAGGCGTTACTGAGGGGCCTTGTGGCTTCTCTCTTCGAGTATCAGAGGATAGAGACGACTGTAGCCAGGGCAAAGGCCGTAAAGGGGATGGCTGAAAAGCTAGTTACTTTCGGCAAGAGGGGTGATCTCCATGCCAAAAGGATGGTAATGTCCTATATACCCAACAGGGCGGTTATGGCAAAGCTCTTTACAGATATAGCTCCGCGATTTGCAGACCGCAACGGCGGGTATCTGAGAATCGTACATACGAGACAGAGGGTCAATGACCGCGCGCCGATGGCTATTCTGGAGTTCATCGATTTTGAAAGCGTCAGACCCGCAAAGACAAAGAAGAAAGATGAAAAGGGCTCGGAAGTTAAGGCAGGCTAAGTGAAAGAGATTCAGGCGAATTAGCGCTGTAACAATTTCAATATAAAAAAGGGATTCCTTGTGAATCCCTTTTTTATATTTTATAAGCCTTCAAACGCAATAACATCTCAGGGTAGCGGCTGTTTGTAACCGACGAAAAGATTTACTATTTCTGCCCTGTAAGGGTATTCTATAATATTGCGGTTTTGAAAGAACATTAAATAATCAGCATCATTTTTGATTATTGACAAACGAAACTTTAACGGGGGAGGAGTAGAGACAATGTCAAATGACATGAAGATCAAAACAAAATTGTTAATGGGCTTTGGTATAATGATTTTTTTGGCAATTGCAATTTCGCTTACGGCTTTTTTCTCGATCGGTGTGCTTGGCGACAATATTGACGAACTTGGGAACAGAAATCTGCCTGAAGCCGTCATACTCGGTGATCTGACGGAAAATATTCTTGTGGCGACATCCCATCTCCAGAAGGGATTTATAGCTGAAGACAAAGCAGCCCTCGACCAGGCAATACAAGGCATGCTGGGAACGAGAAAGGCAATTACCGAAAATTTCGATAAGCTCAAGGCCCTGCTTAGAACCGACCAGGGCAAGGCCCTCTATCAGGCTATGGTGGACGCCAGAAAGCCGAACGCCTCCATGAGGGACCAGGTGGTGAAGGCGCTGCAGGCTGAAAACAAGAAAGAAGCCACGCTGCTGCTCGCAAAGTATGAGCAAATACAGGCGAATTATCTGAAATCAGTCGATAATATGAGCGATTATGTAAGGACCCATGCAAAGAAGACAAATGCAGCTTCGGAATCCGACGCTAAGACCGCGCGTATTATTATAATCGTCTTCGGTATTTCGGTTGTGATAATCGCTTTTATTGTGACCTTCTGGATTGTCGGAAGCATAACGGGTCCGCTGAATGAGGCGGTCGACACGGCCAACAGAATAGCCGGTGGCGATCTTACTGTGCGTATAGAGCATACGGGCTCAAACGAGACCGGACAGTTGCTTATGGCAATGAAGGGCATGGTCGACAGACTCAAGAGTGTAATCAACGATATAAAGCAGGCCTCTGCAAGCGTTGCGTCGGGCAGCGAGGAGCTTAGCTCCAGTTCTGAAGAGATAACCAGGACCATGAACGATCAGTCGAATCGTTCGTCACAGATCGCCACTGCCGCTGAAGAGATGGCTCAGACAGTAATAGATATTGCCAAGAATGCGTCGAACATTGCGCAGTCTTCTTCCGAAACAGCCACTATTGCCAAAAAGGGCGCTGAAGTGGTCGATAAATCCGTCAAAGAGTCCAAGACCATTGTTGAAACAGTCAGCGCTTCGGCGCATGTAATGCAGTCTCTCGGTGAAAAATCTAAACAAATCGGAGAGATAGTGGATGTCATCAACGATATCGCCGACCAGACCAATCTTCTGGCTCTGAACGCCGCTATCGAGGCTGCAAGGGCGGGAGAACAGGGCCGCGGTTTTGCTGTTGTCGCCGATGAAGTCAGAAAACTGGCGGAACGCACTGCCAAGGCTACATCCGAGATCAGCCAGATGATCGGTTCCATACAGAGTGAAGTCGCAAGCGCGGTCGAGTCAATGAACCAGACGAATGAAAACGTTAATGTTGGGCTCCAGTATTCGGTAGAAGCCGGAGGGCAACTTAAGTCTATTGTGCAGAGCGTAATCTCCCTCCAGAACCTCGTACAGCAGATTGCGACTGCAACAGAGCAAATGTCGACAACCTCGGAGGCGATCAGCGGAGATATCCAGGCAGTTGCAGGAGGGGCAAGAGAGATATCCGGCGGCTCCGATCAGATTGCCAAATCTTCATCAGAGCTTGCGAGATTGGCAGGGCAGCTTAAGACAATCGTGGACCAGTTCCGTGTTTAAAACAGGGGTCGGGTTCTTGGTATAAGGTGGTATCGCCGTAAAATAAAACGGGGATTCTTCGGAATCCCCGTTTTATTTTACGGAAGTTTTTTCCGGCAGGCGGCAGCCCGCATGGGGGGTCATTTTGTTTCCCGTCCGGCGCAGTTTGTTTTGGCTCCGTTCTGCGCGCCGACCGTTATCATTTCGCCCGAAAAATTCGGCGCGGCTCCAAATGCATAGATATCCAGTATTGCGCGCAGCCTTGACAGTATATCTCTCAGGTGGGTCGTAAAACCTTCGGAGAAGTCGACATCCTCCGCATTGAAACCGACCGCTTCGATGCCATGATGTCTGGCAATAAAGACAGCGCGTCTGTTATGAAACTCCTGTGAAATAATCAGCATGTCGCCAAGTCCGAAGATAGTCCGGGCTCGCACAACTGAATCGAGTGTTCTCATCCCTCTGAAATCGCAATAGATCCTGTCGGACGGGATGCCGTATTTAATCAGATCGGACCTCATGGAAACGGTTTCAGTGCAGCCCCGGCTGATATTGTCGCCGCTTACAAGCAGGTAATCGACTTTGCCCGCCTGATAAAGTTTTACGGCCGCTGAAATCCGATTGGAAAAATAAATATTTTCGCGGCCTCCCGATAATTTTTTGGGACATCCCAATACGAGACCGACCCTGTGATGCGGAACTGCGGCTATGTCCGAATATATCAGTCCGTCGGTTTCCGAGTCGATCATTGCGGACGGAATCAGGATCAGAGCCGACGCTGCTATTGCCGATAAAGCAATAAATATTATTAATTTCCGTTTCATATCCTGCTTACGCCTGTTGCGGCATTTTGTGACTATACCCACGATCTTTTTTGCCCGGCTGCATATGTTCTCCGAGAATGATCTGAAAGTAATAAGGGCGTTGCCATGCCCGTTAAAGGCTGTTGCCGTCGGATCTTATTTTTATATGAAGCATGCAGCATTCAGACCGGTTTTCCCCTTAACCCAAGAATAGCAGATTAAAGATGTTATTGCAACATATCTCCGGAATGAAGTTGGAAAACGCTTTTAAATTATCATTTTTCAGGGTTGCTATAGGCTTATTATTAAGTTATTCTTAAAGAAGAACGATAAAACGGAGATATTATAATGAGACTTGAGGTGATAGACGCCGACAAATGCGTAGGTTGCCAATGCTGCATGTTTGCATGCACGCGCATCCACAAGGACGCCGGTCTGTCAAAAAGCTGCATAAGCGTAAAATCGGCGGGGGGCATGCAGCATGGATTCCTTCTGACCGTATGTCGGGCCTGTGTTGACCCGCCGTGCGCCCGCGCCTGTCCGGAAGATGCCCTCGTCTTGCGCAAGGGCGGCGGTGTTCTTCTCAAGCCTGAAAGATGCACTGGTTGCGGCTCATGTGTAAAGGCATGCATTCTTGGAGCGGTCTTCTGGGACGAGGACAATAACAAACCTCTGATCTGCTGGCATTGCGGCTTTTGCGCCAAACACTGCCCCTACAATGTCATAGGGCTGAATAAAAACCCTTCAGCTGGGGGAGAAAAGAAATGATCGGTTCAGACAGCCTTCGCAGGGTACTTTATGTAAATCTTTCGAATAAGAGCTTCAGGATAGCCGACCGCTGCGATCTCTTCGAAAAATATATAGGCGGAGCCGGTGTGGCAATCCGTCTTCTTAATGAGGAATGTCCGCAGGGAGCCGACCCTTACGGCCCTGATAATCCGATTGTATTTGCAGTCGGCCCGCTGAACGGGCTTTATCCTCTTGCGTCAAAGACCGTGGCTATGTTCAAGTCTCCGCATACAGGAAACCTCGGAGAAAGCCATGCAGGAGGCCGCAGCGCAATTTCGATCCGTATGGCCGGATACGGCGCAATCGTTATCAAAGGAGCCGCCGAGCGGCCCTGCTATATCTCAATCACCAACAATATGGTTTATTTCAGGGATGCGTCTACCCTGTGGGGCATGGGCAAAAGCGAGACTGCAGGCAAGGTCATTCGCGCCAATGAGCCTTCATCGGGTCTGCGTACAATCATGCGTATCGGCATTGCGGGCGAGAGGATGATTCCGTATTCGTGCGTGACGACCGAGACCTATCGGCATTTCGGGCGGCTCGGACTCGGCGCGGTGTTCGGCAGTAAAAAACTGAAGGCGGTCGTTGTTTCCGGCAAACGGTCTCTGCCGGTAATCGACAGGCAGGAGTATGAAAAGCATTATGAACTCATCTTCAATAAGGCCACGGAGTCGCCGGTCATGAAGAAATATCATGAGATCGGAACCCCGGTAAATGTTATTCCTCTTAATGAGTCCGGCTCGCTCCCGACAAAAAATCTGCTTTCTGCGAGATTCGAGCAGGCGGCCAGTATATCCGGAGAGAATATTGCGCGGCAATGCCTCGGCAAACGGCTGGCCTGCTCTCATTGTCCTGTAGCCTGTATTCATATCGCCGCGCTGCGAGAGTCTTATGAAGATGAACCTTATTTCTACAAGACATCTATGATCGGGTATGATTACGAGCTTATTTATTCCTGCGGCTCCCTGTTGGGCGGTTCGGATGTTTCCGGACTGCTGGAACTGCTGGACAGCATTGAGGCGTACGGTCTCGACTGCATGAGCGCGGGGGTTGTGCTGGCGTGGGCGACCGAGGCGTTTATCAACGGGCTCATTTCCGAAAAAGAGACAGATGGACTATTTTTCGAATGGGGGAATTACCAGGTTTATTTAAAGGCGATCAGGAACATTGTCGAACAGCCCAATGACTTTTATCGCGCCCTTGCAAAGGGAGTGGATCATGCTTCTTCGGTTTATGGCGGGCAGGAATACGCGCTTGCATTCGGCGGCAATGAAATGCCTGGTTATCATACCGGACCTGCGGCGCATATAGGATATCTTGCCGGCGCGCGCCATAGCCATCTCGACTCGGGCTCGTATTCCATAGACAAGAAGATCATGGTGAACAAAGACATTACTCCTGAAAAGGTGGCGCTGGACATTATTGCGGAAGAGCGGTGGCGGCAGATACTGACATCCCTTGTCATCTGTTTCTTCGCTCGTGAACTTTATTCGACAGAAGTTATTATTGAAGCCTTGAGACTGTCCGGTTTTGATCTTGATGAAGCTGCTTTGAAAAAGATTGGCGAGGATACACATACCGAGAAATTCCGCTTCAAGGTCAGGGAGGGCTTTTCATTCGATACCCTGAGGATACCTCAACGTATATATCAGACCCCGAGCGGGGCCGGAATGATTGACGAGCAATTCGTCAAGACAGCCATGGAATGTGTCAAGAAAGAGATTATGTCAAAGGTCGGCGGATAAACAGGCGGTCCTGCCAGGTCATTCAAAGGCAGAAAATCTATAAATGACGCCTAAATCATAGATACAATCTATTGGACATATTGAAGACATGCCCTTAAAATAGGCGTGAATAATTCTGTTATTCACTCATTTAATTTTAAGGAGAAAGGTATGTCCTCATTATCTGCTTTTTTTGCTTCGCGGGCCGGCATTATATTCGCCGGGGTTTTTATCGGGGTTGTCGCCGCATTTCTCCAGTATATGGGCAATCCGCCGAACATGGGCATCTGTGTCGCATGTATGGAGCGGGATATTGTCGGCGCGCTCGGTCTTCACAGGGCTGATGTGGTTCAGTATATCAGACCCGAGATCATAGGCTTGGTCTTCGGCTCACTGCTTGCAGCCGTGACCTTCAGGGAGTTCAGGGCGAGGAGCGGTTCTGCGCCTCTGGTAAGATTTGGGCTCGGGTTCTTTGCGATGATAGGCGCGCTTGTTTTTCTCGGCTGTCCGTGGCGGGCACTGCTGCGTCTTGCCGGCGGTGACGGAAACGCTATTGTCGGACTGATCGGCCTGGCGACCGGGATTGGCATAGGAGCTATGTTCCTCAGATCGGGATATTCTCTTGGGGCGAGCAAAAAGACTTATACAACCGCAGGTCTCATACTGCCTCTTTTCATGCTTGCTCTTCTCATTCTTCTTCTGATTGAGCCCAAGCTGCCCACTGGTCCTGTTTTTTTCAGCGCAAAGGGCCCGGGTTCGCAGCATGCTGCGATATGGATTTCTCTCTGTGCGGCTATTGCCATAGGATTCATAGCCCAGCGAACGCGCTTCTGTACAATGGGCGCAATCAGGGATATGATTTTGATAAAGGATTTCCATCTGTTCAGCGGGATAGCCGGTCTCGTGGGCGGCGCGTTCGTAACGAATCTGGTCCTCAGCCAGTTCAATCCGGGCTTCATCGGGCAGCCGATAGCGCATACTGATATTGTCTGGAACTTTGCCGGCATGCTCTTATCCGGGCTTGCCTTTGCGCTTGCCGGCGGATGTCCGGGGCGGCAGCTTTTTCTGGCGGGAGAGGGTGACGGCGACGCAGCGATATTCGTGCTGGGCATGCTGGCGGGCGCCGCAGTTTCGCATAACTTTGCGGCGGCGAGCTCAGCCGCGGGCCCGGGGCTGTGGGGGCCCGGGGCGGTAATAGTCGGCATTATTTTCTGCTCTTTCATCGGGTTTACCATGAGAGAAAAAGCTTGACGGGAGAAAACGGATATGACTGAAAAGATCGATGTGCGAGGGCTGTCCTGTCCGCAGCCTGTTATGGAGAGCCAGAGAAAGATGTCCCAGATGACTGGGGGAGTTCTGGAAGTATATGTCGATTCCGGAACGGCAAGGGACAATGTTTCGAGAATGGCAAAGAAAAAAGGCTGGTCGGTTAAAGTGGATGATGCTCCGGACGGTTTCGTGCTTACACTGTCCAAATAGTCCGGAAATGCTTTAAACTATCTTTTATGATTTATCTCGATAATGCAGCCACCTCTTTCCCGAAGCCGAAAGAGGTGGTTCTTGCAATGAACAATTTTATGAACTCTGTTGGGGCCAGTCCCGGACGTTCGGGTCACCGGCTTTCGATAGAGGCTGCCCGTACAATATTCGATGCCAGAGAAAACATATCCCGCCTGTTTGGAGCTGACGATCCGCTGAGGGTTATATTCTGCGCCAATGTTACTGAAGGCCTGAATCTTGCCATCAGGGGGCTTGTCAAACCCGGAGATCATATCATTACGACCAGCATGGAACATAACGCCGTCATGCGTCCTCTCAGGCGGCTTGAATCTCAGGGGGTTGAATTGTCGGTGGCCCAATGCTCCTTTGCTGGAATGCCTGATCCCGATGATATAAAAAAGCTCATCAAAAAGAATACTGCGCTGGTCGTTATCAATCATGCGTCGAATGTGACCGGAAGCATTCTGCCTGTGGCGGAAATCGGGAGAATTGCCGGGGAATATGGTATTCCTCTGCTTGTAGATGCGGCGCAGACCGGGGGATGTTATCCGATAGATATGGAAGCAGACTGCATAGACCTGCTCGCATTTACCGGTCACAAGAACCTATATGGGCCGCAGGGCACAGGGGGGCTTGTAATCGGACCTCGGGTCGATATCGAAAAGATGGAGCCTTTGAAGACGGGCGGCACAGGCAGCAGATCGGAATTTGAGACTCAACCTGATTTCCTGCCGGACAAATATGAGAGCGGCACGCCCAACACAGTCGGGATTGCGGGTCTCGGCGCAGGGGTGAAATTTATCATGGGAGAAGGCATTGACAGGATCATGCGTCACGAGAAAGAGCTGACGGGCAGACTCATCACCGGACTTTCCGGTATCGATGGCGTAACGGTATATGGCATCCGGAATCCTGATGCACAGACGGCTACGGTGTCATTTAACATAAAGGGCATGCAGCCTTCTGAGGCTGCCTTCCAGCTGGACGATGAATATGAAATCATGTGCAGGCCCGGACTTCATTGTTCACCTTCTGCGCACAATACTATAGGCACATTTCCTCATGGAACGGTCAGGTTCAGCCTCGGCTATATGAATACCCCGGATGAAATAGATTCGGCTCTCGATGCCGTAGAAGCCATTGCAGGAAGGAAAGATAAATGAGTTCCCGCTGCTATGGGGTAGTCCTTTTTGAGTCTACGACTGCGGCGTTGAAGGCTGAGAAAGAGGCTGTTCGGGCGGAGCTGAAGATAAAGCTCGTTCCTGTGCCCAGGCAGCTAAGTTCCGAATGCGGTTTCTGCCTGCGTTTCGAATGGCTGGATATGGAGAAGGTCGAAGGTTTGCTCCGGGACAGAAATCTGAAATTTGAAAGCATCGAAAAATTATCCTGAACAGCTATGCATTATGCCTTAAGCTATAAGCTAATAGCTGATAGCTGATAGCTGATAGCTGATAGCCAAGAGCTCCGAGTTATTTCTTTTTCTTTCTGGGCTCTTCTTTCTTCCTGAACAGTAACGCTATAATAGCTGAAGTTCCGATTGCTGCTGAAAGGATCAGCATTGAAATGATCATGTTGTTCAGGAGCTCCGGCGCAAAAACCAGCGTCAGGCCGAGACCCAGCATCATGAAACCGGACACCAGCTTTAAAACCCGGCCCTCCCGTTCTGTGAGGGCACGGCGTCCCAGGGTTAAGCTCAGGCCGATTACGATGATCGCAAGAGGTATCACATATATTACGTTATATAGCGTCAGATAAAAATAATAGGCTTCCGGTGAAAGATTGTTCAGGGTCAGGATGCGCGTATAAACCATTGGGAATCCGGCGGTGCATAGAAGTTCGTATGAGTTGGCGGCTACTGCCAGAACGACTGTGCCGAATATGATTGACGGCATGGATGATGTCTTGAGCAGCTTTCGCATCCTGTCAAAAAGTCTTGATTGCGCGGTATCCGTAATTGTCAGTGACACTCCTTCCTTGAACCAGAAGAAGTCCTTGATATTGATAGCGGCGATAATAATTGAGATTACACCTGCAATGGTTGTTATTATCGCAACATGGCCGAGCAGGAGGAACATATTAAGCCAGGCCGCCATGAAGATAAAATATATGAGGCCCGAAAAGAATACGAATATGCCGCCTATCACAATCATCTTCGTCCTCGAATGGGCATGGATGAGGATGCCGAGGAGAGAAAACAGCACAAAGAATGCGCATGGATTGAAGCTGTCGAGGCCGGCTATTACAACAGTCAGCGCCGGGAGCGACATGCTGTCACCCCTGACACTTCCGACAAGCGGCAGGTCAAGGGTTACATCCCCGGGCTCTTCAGCCTTTTTGGGTTCGGGAGCGGCTTTTTTTTGATCCTGATAGGCCTGCGGCTTCACGGTGTTTTTTACAGGGGGTAAAAACGTCGGCGCAACCTTTTGCATGCTGCTCATTATCTCGGCGGGGTCAGGGCAGGCGATTCGGGTGCATTCCTCGATATCTGCCCGTAGCGCCTTTTCGACCTGTGGAGAGAATCCGACGTAGCTTTTATATCCTATGAAAGTCACCGGCACACCCCGGGGCTCTATACCAAAGGCTTTGGACATATTTGCCAGCAGATCGGCATTTCCCCTGTTATGCCATACCTCATAATCCTTTATACGCAGCCGGGGGTATTTCTTGCCGATCGCGTTCAGGAATTGTTTTTCCTCTGCGCAGTGGGGACAGCCTTCACCCTCGAACAGGTATAGCGAGAAGGCTGAGTCTCCGGCCGGTTTTGCGGTTCTTCTGCCCGCCTCAGCGGCTTCTGCCACAGGGGAATAGGATGCGAACAAGAACAGGAGTATAATTAATATGCCGGTTTTTTTGTACATGGAAGTTACAATTTAATATGTTTATTATTATAGCAGAACTATTAAAAATATGAATCTGTCCTGCTGAGGTTCAATCTGCAGTCGGATATTGCGCAATTGACTCTTATGCTCTGCGCTGCGCAGACATGCTGCACAGGCCCTAAATTGACAAGAAAGAGTTTCAGATATTAAACTACTAACCTGAAAATTAAGCATAAATTGTATAAATAAGGAGGCTACATTGCTTAAATCGTGTGAAGACATATCTGCGACCCGGAAGCGTCTCGTTTTTGAGATTCCGGTCGATGTGATAGAGGCGGAGATTCAAAAAGGATTTACTGAGGCGAGGTCAAAAACAAAGCTTCCGGGATTCAGACCCGGTAAGGTCCCCATGAGCATCATCGAGAAAAAATTCGGCAAGGATATAGAAGCAGAAGCTATTGAGCGAGTTGTGCCCGATGGCTATCTGGCTGCTGTAAAAGACGCCGGGTTCAAGCCGATGACGCGCCCTAAGATAGAGAACGAGGTCGCGTACAGGAAAAATGAGCCGCTTACCGTTATTGTATCCATAGATGTAAGACCTGTTATCGAAAACCTTGTGTATGAAAATATCCCGATTACCGATTTCCCGATTGGGGTTAATGACGATGAGGTGGAACGCGTCATCAAGAGTATAGCCTCCGGTAAGGGGGTATATGAAGCGAGTGATGAGGCTGTGGATTCCGGCGATCTCGTCATTGTGGATTTCAGGACAGATGAAGGGATTGAGAAAAAGGACGTTGTTATAAAGATTGGAAGCGGACCGTTCCCCAAAGAGTTTTTTGATGCCTTTGCGGGAAAGAAGAAGAACGATGAATTCTCGGCTGAAATTACATTTCCCCCGGATTCGCCGTCCGAGTTTGCCGGCAAGACGGTCAAATTCGAGTTCGTCATGAAGGAAGTGAAGAAGAGCAATATTCCTCCGATAGACGATGAGCTTGCAAAAGATATGGGACTTGAGAGCCTCGAAGCGCTGCGCGCCCAGGTGAAGGCCGATGTGCTGGCCATGAGAAAGGGCGAGATCGACAGGAAGAACCAGGTCGAGATCCTTGACAAATTGCTTGAGGCCCATAGTTTTGAAGCGCCCGAAGGGCTTGTGAAGGCCGAACTTTCAAAACTCGTCGCGGAAGCGAAAAGGTCCGGGGAAAATAAGAAAACTGATGAAGAACTGGAGAAAGAGTTCGGGGTTGAAGCCGAGAAGAGCGCGAAGATCATATGCCTGATCGATATAATCGGAGAGAAGGAGGGCGTAGCGGTTTCGGAGGATGAGATGAAACAGGAGATTTACCACTCTGCAATCCGTTACAACGTAAAGCCTGATGAACTGATAAATCATTATATCTCCAGGGACGGATCTCTGGAGGGAATAAGGAACGCGATATTCGACAGGAAGACGATGAGGCTGCTGCTCGAAAAAAATAAAAAAGACAAGGAGTAATATATGAGTATTGTTCCTATCGTCATTGAACAGACAGGCAGGACCGAAAGGGCTTATGATATATATTCGCGGCTCCTGAAGGACAGGATCATATTTATAGGGACACCTATAGATGATTTTGTGGCAAATGTGGTAATAGCGCAGCTGCTTTTTCTTCAGACCGAAGATCCTGAAAAAGATATTCATATTTATGTCAACTCTCCAGGAGGCTCTGTTTCGTCCGGCCTTGCGATATACGACACTATGCAGTATGTTAAGCCGAATATCTGCACTTACTGCATCGGGCTTGCGGCCAGTATGGGCGCGTTTCTGCTGAGCGCGGGATCGCATGGTCACAGATTTGCGCTTCCCAATGCGAGAATAATGATTCATCAGCCCAGCGGCAGTTTTTACGGGCAGGCAACTGATGTCGAAATCCAGGCAAAGGAGATGCTCAAGACAAAAGAGCTGCTGAACAGCATACTTGCCAAACATTGCGGCCAGGATATCGAAAAGGTCCGGCTGGACACCGAAAGGGATTATTTCATGTCCGCCGATGAAGCGCGGCAGTACGGACTGGTGGACGAGGTGATATTCACGGTCAAGGAACAGAAAAAGGATTAATTCCTTCAAATTTTTCGAGAGGCGCTATGGCGAAAAAAAATAATGATGATTCGGACCTTAGATGTTCATTTTGCGCAAAGAGCCAGAATGAAGTCAGAAAAATAATCTCGGGGCCTACTGTACATATCTGCAATGAATGCGTGAGTCTCTGCAATGAGATCATTGCAGAGGATACCGTAGTAAAAGAACGCAGTCCGCTGAAAAAGCTTCCGACGCCCCGGGAGATCACCTCATTCCTGAATGATTATGTCATTGCTCAGGAGCGGGCAAAGAAAATACTCTCTGTAGCTGTGCATAATCATTATAAGCGCATCTTCAGGGGCGCTAAATCCGATGTGGAATTGCAGAAGAGCAATATTCTGCTGATCGGACCTACCGGCACGGGCAAGACGCTCTTTGCCCAGACCCTGGCGCGTATGCTCGATGTGCCGTTTTCTATTGCCGACGCGACTACCCTGACAGAAGCAGGATATGTGGGCGAGGATGTCGAGAATGTGCTTCTTAAACTGCTTCAGGCGGCAAATTTTGACGCAGGAAAGGCCCAGTTGGGCATTATATATATTGATGAGATAGACAAGATCAGCAGGAAGAACGACAGCCCGTCAATCACTAGAGATGTTTCGGGCGAGGGCGTGCAGCAGGCCCTGCTGAAGATTATCGAAGGCACGGTCGCAAACATTCCCCCACAGGGGGGGCGCAAGCATCCGCAGCAGGAGTATATACAGCTGGACACGACGAATATATTGTTCATCTGCGGCGGAGCCTTTGTGGGACTCGACAAGATCATACAGGATCGTCTCGGTGAAAAAAGGATAGGTTTCGGCTCCGGGCAGCATAAGAAGGCGAACAGTAAGGGCGCAACCGTTTTTGATTCCGTCGAGCCTCAGGATCTTCTGAAATTCGGGCTCATTCCTGAGTTTATCGGCAGATTGCCTGTGGTGGCTTCGCTGACGGAGCTTGATGAGGCGGCCCTGATAAAGATATTGACCGAACCCAAGAACTCACTGGTGAAACAGTATCAGAAACTGCTTTCTTTCGATAATGTTTCTCTGGAATTCACCGAAGGGGCGCTTGCCGCAGTAGCCAAAAAGGCGGTCGGAAGAAAGACCGGGGCGAGGGGTCTGAGGTCCATACTTGAAGACGTGATGCTGGATATAATGTTTGACATCCCTTCACAAAAAGATGTGGTGGAATGTATTGTCAACGAAGACGCAATAAACAAAAAGGAAAAGCCCCTGGTCGTTTATAGTAAAAAAGCGGAGTCGGCATAGATCCGATTGCGCAATTTTGCCGCAACGACAAGAAAGAGAGGTTTCCATGATTTGCGAATTCTGCAAAACCAGTATCCCCGAAACTGCCAAATTCTGCCCGAAATGCGGCAACAAGATTGAATTCAAAGATCCGGAGCCTTCTGATGAGAAGCAGGACGCTGCTGCTCCGGGCGCCGAACCTTCCGCTTCAGGTGGGGTTGCTGAAGTTTCCCCCGAACCTGTCAAGGATGAAGCGGCGGGCGGAGACGGAAAGCCGAAATCCGGCGGCAAGGCGCCGCTGATCATCGTATTGGTTGTATTGCTCTTTGCTGTTGCGGCCGGCGGTTATTATTACTACGCCAAATATATCAGGAAAGCTCCGCAACCGACTCAGGCCCAGCCCGCTCCGTCGCCGGCTACTGGCCAGGCGCAGGTCCCGGGAGTTCCAGCGGGTCAGCCGCAACCCGGCGGGGCGACCGGTCCGTCCATGAGTCAGCCCGCACAGCCGGGAAGCCCTGCGGCTCCCGTTCCTGAGGATCAATATCAGCCGCTGCCCCAGGCTCGCACAAGGGTTGCGATCAAGGCATCAGCCCTTGCAGCCAATTTCAAAAAAGGGCGTCCTGTAGGTTTTGCATCCAATTTCAGGTATGGAGCGTCAAGGGTAGTGCATTATGTTCAGTATGTCAGGGCAAGCGTCGGCAGGACTACTTTCAGCACTCAGTACTATCAGGATGGAAGGTTGCTTTTCAAATGCGGACCCAGCGCGATGCGGTATGCGTCGGGAAAATATTTCTGCAGACCTCAGCAGGACCTGGCTCCAGGCAACTACGAGGTGAAATTTTTCGTCGACGGGGCTGAAGAGCAGACACTGAAATTCAATGTCTCATATTAGGCCTGCCGGAATGTTAGTTAGAATAAAACTATTTTTTTGGAAGCAATATTATAGCTGTCATGGGAACCCATATCTCGTCTCGCCAAAACTACGCAGTTCATCTCAAAAATGATTGATAGGCAAACGCAAGATATTATGCTTTTAAATCGATAACTGTATCCTGCGCCGAGACTTCGATATGGCTACCCATGACGGCTTTCTATAGAATATCTATATTCCTAATGACAAATCCGGGTTAAAATCTGATGATCCTGCCGGCTCCGAGTGGTTTCACCGAATCGGCGCCAAATTCTGACCTGAAATATTTGATTGAATTGTCCCCGGTGCAGTGACCGCCGTAAAATAAGAAAGTTTCAGCCATGAAGCTTTTAGTGAAATCCGCCGCCTCTTCAATTGTCGCGACATCAGCGTTCATGAAGTGAAGTCCTCCGATAACCGCAAGTAGTTTGTCATTCGGGAATTTACTGCGGACAGCTTTTAATATGTTTGTGTATCCTGCGTGCGCGCATCCAAAGATTACAACAAGACCCGATCCGGTCTTCACCACAAGAGAGGCGTCATCAATGATCGGGCACGGGCCGGTCCCGTCTTCATTAAGGAAATTGCCTTGTGTCGGGGCAAAACTGCCGGGCTCCCGTGGAATATCCGTGAAGAAATAGAAATCATCGTCAAGCCTGGCAACGCCATTGACCGGACGGAAAGCCGGCGAGGTATGCAGACGGGAAAGATACGGCATCCCTGTTATCCTGACGGACTTGCCTGCCTTTACCTGATATGATTTGTTCCATATATATGGATGGCCGTAAACCGGCGGGGCTCCCTTGAGCCGCGGATAAAAAATCAGTCCGCCGGTATGATCGTCATGTCCATGTGTAATTGCGATACCGGTAAGGTTATCCAGGTCAGCGTCCATCCTGCGGGCATTTTCGAGGAAGACGTCAGTCGATCCGGCGTCTATGAGCCAGCGATGACCGTTAGGCAGTTCGGCCAGTATAGAAAGCCCGTGTTCCGTCAAAAACTCATCGGATATTACAGTATCGTCGCAAAGGACCGACAGTGCAAGCTCACGTTTATTGTTTTCAGGAGACACCGATGTGGCGCTCATACGTCAATTTCTCCCTGTTCAGGTTAAGTCCTCTTGATGCCGGCGGATTTTCTGAGCACATTCCTGACAATATCTTTTAATTCAGAGTCGCCGATTTCAGACACGGCCTTCTCGACGCTTTCCGTTTCCCGTTCGGTCAATTGCCTGAAAACCGGTTGTTCCCCTTTATTGGCTGTTACCGGAATTTCTTTATCCCGGTGAATATTGCCATGTTTCAACCTTATATCACTTACGCCGAAAGATACCAGTTTTGCCGTGATATCTTTTTTCATAAACCTGAGATGCTGGAGCCATGCAGGAGAATCTACAGCCACAACGAGCATTCCCTCTTTCAGATCGACAGGGGCCGTATGTTCCGCCAGCGAACCGCTGAACACTTCGCTCCAGCGGCGTTGAATGGTGTCGAGTTTGATGCGTTCAGTTATGCCGAGATCCCTGAACATAATGTCCAGAACAGGCCTGATAGGCTTCAGATGAGCGGATTTTCTACGCATGTTAAAACTGCCCGGCCGGATACAGCCAACGTATCCGGCCAATTTTGCGGGCGCTTACTTAAACAGCCTTGACTACTTTGTTGGAGCGGAGGCATCTGGTGCATACATAAGTCCTCTTTGCTCCGCCTTCTGTGAGAATCTTGATCCGCTGTATGTTGGGCATCACGATCCTGCTCGACTTGTTGTTAGCGTGGCTTACATTATTTCCAACACATCTCTTTTTGCCGCATACCTGACATACTGCCATTGCATCCTCCTCAATTCATTGCATATACGAAGTCTTTTATGATAACATTTTATCTATGCTGTTACAAGGGCATAATATACATATTACTTAATATAGGTTTATAGGAGGAGCAAAACTGAATGTCCGCTGATGGTATAAAGAGCGCTGATCTTGCAAAAGAGCTGGGGATAAAGGCGTCTGATATTGCTATGGAGGTCGCGCATTTAAGGAGTCAGGAGTATAAAAAAGGGGCTACCAATATCAAAATCAGCGAAGAAGAGGCGGAAAAATTAAGAAAACACTTTACGGATGAAATAGCCGGCAAGGCTGCAAAACCTGCCGGGGAGGAAGGCTCGAAGGAGCTTCATCCAAAGCCTGCGCCGAAACCGGAGCAAAAGAAAGAGCCGGTCCAGCATAAAGAGGCTGCGCGTCCGAAGGAAAAGCCTACTGTAAAGGAACCGACGGTTCATAAGGCAAAGTCTGAGCAGGATAAAAAGGAGATTCAACCTGAGAAGGCTGTAAAACCGCAGATCGTAAAGCCTGTTGAGAAGAAAGAAGAAACGAAGAAACACACGCCAAAAACTCCTGCTCCCGATGTGCATGAACTGCCTTTGGAGACGGAGGATGAAACCGGAGCCGAAATCCCGGCCCCGATTATTCCGGTTGCTGAAGAAGAAGAAATCGCTCTGCCCGACCGTTTCAGAAAAGAGACCGAGGCTGAGAAACTCGAAAAGATAAAGGTCAAACCGACGATGCAGAAGGCATTCCAGTCGGTGAGAAAGATCGAACAGAAAAAATGGGTCGATCTCAAGTCCCAAAAGAAATCTCACAAGTTCAAAAGGCAGGCGCCGGTTCTGCCTGCCCCTATCACCGCTCCAAGACGGAAATCCATTAAACTGCAGGAAGGAGCTACCGTCAAGGATTTTGCCGACGCCATAGGTTGCAAAATACCGGAAATAATAAAGAAGTTTATGGACCTTGGGTATATGACGACCATTAATCAGCCTGTTGATACCGACGCTGCCCTGCTTGTGGCCGATGCGATGGGGATAAAGGTTGAATTTGCCGTTTCCGGCGAATTCGATGCATCCGAGGAAGATGTCGACACGCAGGAAAGTCTTGTCCATCGTCCGCCGGTTGTAACGATTATGGGACATGTAGATCACGGAAAGACATCCCTGCTTGACGCCATCAGAGAGACCAAGGTTACCGAGACGGAGGCCGGGGGAATTACCCAGCATATAGGCGCATATAAGGTTTCGCTTCAGGGCAGGGAGATCACATTTCTGGACACGCCGGGCCATGAGGCATTCACTGCCCTGAGGGCAAGGGGCGCCAAGGTTACGGATATCGTTGTTCTTGTTGTTGCTGCGGATGACGGAGTGATGCCGCAGACAATTGAAGCGATTGATCATGCCAAGGCTGCAAATGTGCCAATCGTTGTAGCTATAAACAAGATCGACAAGCCCGAGATCAATCTCCAGAGGGTCAGGACGGAACTGGCTGAGCGCGAGGTGGTGTCGGAGGAATGGGGCGGCCAGAATATCTTTGTAGAGGTTTCCGCAAAGAAACGGATCGGGATAGAGCATCTGCTCGAGATGATCCTTCTGCAGGCCGATATCATGGATCTGAAGGCCAATCCGGTCAAGCTGGCGAAAGGCACGATTATTGAGGCCAAACTCGACCGGGGCCGGGGACCTGTAGCCACTGTTCTTATCCAGTCGGGCACTCTTAATGGCGGAGACGCCTTTGTTGCAGGAGCCGCTTCGGGCAAGGTAAGGGCGCTGATAGATGATACAGGGAAAAAGATAAGCTCTGCAGGGCCTTCCACGCCTGTTGAGGTAATTGGTTTTTCCGAGGTTCCTGCTTCGGGAGATCTCTTTATCTCTGTTGAGGATGAAAGAAAGGCAAGGCAGATAGCCATGGCAAGGGCGCAGAAACAGAAGGCGTCCGAAGTAGTAAGCCATACCAAGCTTACACTCGATGAGCTTTACGCCAAGATAAAGGAAGGGCAGATAAAAGAGCTGAATATCGTGCTCAAGGGAGACGTGCAGGGTTCCGTCGAGGCCATAAAGAGCGCGTTTGAAGGCGTAACCCATCCCGAAGTCAAAGTTAATGTGATACATGCAACCGTAGGTGGTATCAACGAATCTGATGTCATGCTTGCCACCGCTTCCAGCGCCGTTATAGTGGGATTCAATGTGCGGCCCGAAACCAAGGCTGCCCAGCTGGCCGAAAAGGAAGGCGTGGATATCAGGCTTTACAATATCATTTACGAGGCCATAGAGGATGTGAAAAAGGCCCTGGAAGGCATGCTGGAGCCCACTATAAAGGAAAAGGTGATGGGCAGGGCAGAGGTGAGACAGACGTTCCAGGTGTCGCGGCTCGGCGTGATAGCCGGGTGCTATGTGATCGACGGAGTGATGCTGCGCTCATGCGACGGCATAAGGGTGATACGCGACAATATCGTGGTCTATCAGGGCAAGCTGGGGTCGCTGAAGAGGTTCAAGGACGACGCCCGCGAGGTGGCTACCGGCTATGAGTGCGGAATAATGATAGAAAACTTTAATGACCTTAAACAGGGCGATATACTCGAGAATTTCATTATCGAGAGGATAGCCGCCAAGTTATAGATTCCGGCCCGGCGCCTGGGACTTATATTCCGATCAATGCTACCATACAAACGTTCACAGCGTCTAAACATTCTTCTGCGTGAAGAGATAGCCGATATCATCATGAAGCGGGTCAAAGATCCGCGCTTCGGTTTTGTTACCGTAACCGAAGTGAGCCTTTCGGACGACCTGAAGATCGCCCATGTCTACATCAGCGTGCTCAACCGGGAAGAACAGGAGGTCTCCATAGAAATACTGAATTCGGCCAAGGGAGCGATCCGCAGCGATGTCGCAAAAAGAGTCAGGCTGAAGTATATACCGCAGCTCGAATTCAGGATCGATGAATCCATTGATCAGGGTTTCAAGATCGACAAGCTTCTGAAGGATATCCGGGAGAAGAAACCTGCGGAAGAGGCCGATGAATGAGCTGCCGGTCTGATTTCATACTTAATCCTCCTGAACAGCTGATCGACGCGTTGAGAAGCAGGGATAATTTTCTGCTGGCCACACACGTCAATCCCGACGGCGACGCCATAGGTTCTGCCGTCGCTCTGGCAATGGCCCTGGAAGGTCTCGGGAAAAAGGTTGTTCTCGTCGACAAACACCCAGTCCCTTCGCAATACTTTTTTATGCCCGGGCATGGGAAATTTCATACCTATGAATCCTTTCAGGAGGCGGGTTTCAGTTCCGCCGATTTTGAAACGCTTTTACTGATCGACTGCAATAATGCCGAACGTATAGGGTTGGAGAACAAGGAACAGCATCCGGCAATCGAAGAGCTTAAAAAAGCGATCTCGGGCGGGATATTTACGGTTGTTATAGACCACCATCATGCAACAGGCGGATTTGGGCATGTGAAATGGATCGATCCGTCGGTTGCGGCAACAGGGATGATGGTTTATTCGATCATTAAATCCATGGGCGTTGCCGTAAACATGGATATTGCGACAAATATTTACACTGCAATGGTAATAGACACCGGCAATTTCAGGTTCGACAACACGGGGGCCGATGTATTTCGCGTTGCCGCCGAGCTGGCGGATTTAGGCATAGTTCCCAGCGGGATTTATGAAGAGGTGTATCAGTCATTTTCCGCCAGCCGCTTCAGTCTTTATATGAAGGTGATCGGGAGCATAGAGGTAACGGGAGATGTGGCGGTGTCGACAGTGACAAAAAAAATGATCGAAGAGACATCGGCGTCAGCGGATGACACGGAAGACTTTGTATCGTTCCCGAAGCTTATGAAGCATATCAAAATAGCCGTTCTCGTCAGAGAACTCAACCCCGGGGAATGCAAGCTCAGTCTCAGGTCAAAAGGGGACATAAATGTAGCCGGTGTTGCCGAATATTTTCACGGCGGCGGACATAAGAATGCGGCGGGATGCAGGATAAAAGCCGGGGTTGAAGAGGCAAAGCGTCTTGTGCTCGAAAAAATCAGGGAAATGATTATACGCTGACCGGCGGTTACAGCTGTTTTATCCTGTCGTAAAGCTCTTCAGGTGTTATCAGGCTGCCTCCGGGCCTTCCATAGAATGAAACCTCGGCCTTGCCGTTTACCGCCAGCCTCACATCTTCAACCATCTGCCCCATATTGAGTTCCACGCAGAGGAAATGTTTACCGGCGTTAGCCAGATCGGCTATCTGCTTTTCGGGGAACGGGAACAGGGTGACAGGCCTGAAGAGACCGACCTTCATACCCTCATTTCGCAGTTTCTTTATGGCTGAAAGCGCAATCCTGGCCGAAACGCCAAAGGCAACAACCGCCAGATCCGCATCGCCTGTCATGTATTCGTCATATCTGACTTCAGTTTCTTTCATCTTCGCATATTTTCCGGCAAAGATATAATTGCGCTTTTCAAGATCGCCTTCACCCATGTAAAGTGATTTTACTACATTCGGCTGCCTGTTTTTGCAGTTGCCGAGAGCCCATGTTTTTGGCGGAAGATCCGGTTTTATATACGGAGTTTCAACAAGCGGCTCCATCATCTGTCCGAGCACCGCGTCGCCGAGTATCATCACTGGGTTTCTGTATTGGTCGGCCTTGTCAAAGGCGAGCATTGTAAGGTCGCGTAGCTCCTGAAGGTTATACGGAGCGTAAACAAGCATTCTGTAGTCGCCATGGCCGCCGCCTTTAACCGCCTGAAAATAGTCCGCCTGACTTGCGGATATGTTTCCCAGACCTGGCCCCCCGCGCTGCATATTAACGATGACGGCGGGAAGTTCGGCTGCGACAAGATAGGATATCCCTTCCTGTTTAAGACTTATGCCGGGGCTGCTCGATGATGTCATGGCCCTGGCCCCGCACGCTGATGCGCCATAAACCATATATACCGACGCCAGTTCGCTTTCGCCCTGAATGAATACGCCGTTTACCTCGGGCATTCTGCGAGACATGTATTCCGGTATCTCGTTCTGGGGGGTTATGGGATATCCTGCATAGAACCTGCACCCGGCGGATATTGCCGCCTCAGCAATGACATCATTTCCGCGCATCAATATTTTTTTCATCCCAAAATTATACCACATTTTTGCGGTTCTGCTCTTGTGTAACTAACCATCGTGTGAGCCGGGTGGGTGGGGGCAGCCTCAGGCGGGTGAATAAACCAGGCGCTAAAAAAGAGGGGCTCCATATTGGAGTCCCTCCTGTTCGGATATTCTGATGTTCAGGAATTAGGAAACTCGGGCAGCGGAGAGATCAGCTTCCACTCTTTTGCCTCCTTTGTTTCAATAAGGGACCACTCCTGAACATAGTGCAGCCTTTTGACCTTGTTGGAACTGACAAAGTAATAATCGAGGTCTACCTCTATGCTTGCTTTGCGTTTGGGCACATCGACAGTTTTCTTGATAATTTTATACTCGAAGATGCGGACATGCTTTGAATCTTCACAGCTTTTTATATATGATGCCCTGGCAGTGTCGGCAACGAACTCATAGGTTGATCTCATATCGCTGCTTACCAAAGCATCGTTGTATTTATCAAATACGGTTTCAAAATCTTTTTTGAGATCCTTGCTGCACGCCACAAGCACAAGAGCCATAATTACTATTGCAAATATTTTTCGCATCAGACCTCCCCCTGAATGAAGAGCATTTGATTTAATATCCTCATTATGGAATAAAACAGAAGTAAAAGCAAGTGAAAATGTTATAATTTTCTAATATCCGGCTGTTATTATTATGCGTATAATGTACGGCAGACGGTTCTGGATGGCAGACCTTCAATAATAATAAGAATAACTGTCATTCATAATACAATGATAAAGGAGTGATTATTTATGGAGCCTATTTTGAAAAAAGTCCAGGAACTTGCGCTTATTCACGACAAGATAGATCCGAGGGTCGTCAGGGAAAAGAATATCAAGCTCGGTCTCAGAAATGAGGACGGCACAGGCGTCTTTGTCGGGATTACCAGCAAGGGACAGGTTATCGGATACGAGAAGGTTTCTATGGGCGACGGCACATCGAAGGTCAAGCCCGTGGACGGCAAGCTTTACTATTGCGGATTCGATGTGGCTGAACTCGTCCGTCAGAAGGAAATCGAACAGCGTTTCGGATATGAAGAGACCGTGTATCTGCTGCTGACGGGTGAGCTGCCGGTTATGCGCAATCTCAAGGCCTTTTCACAGTATCTGGGCAGGAATCGTTTTCTGCCTGCAGAGCTGAAAGAGATGCTTGTCGGCAGACCTGCTATTGATGACCAGATGGGTTCTCTCCATACTATCGTTTCGGCCATGCATTTGTTCGACAAGAAGCCTAACTCGACCGATATAAATGATGTTATACGTCAATGCATAGACCTTGTCGCAAAGTTTCCGACGATGATCGCATATAATTATCTGTGTTCAAGGGCTGAGAAAAAAGATCTCAGGAAACTGAAAGAGCCGGATCCGGACATGAGCGCCGCCGAAACCTTTTTGACGCTTTTGCACGGCAAGGAACCGGAGAGGTTTGTCTCGGAGCTTTTTGACAGCATGCTGATATTGCATGCCGAGCATGGCGGCGGTAACAATTCGACCTTCTCGACCCGCTGCGTTTCGTCATCCGGGGCCAACACCTATATGGCTATATGCGCCGGTATCGGTTCTCTTTCAGGCCATCTGCACGGGGGGGCCAACGAAGCGGTAATGGGCATGATGACCGATATCAAGCGAAAGGTCAAAAACTGGGACAGCGAAGATGAGATAACGGCTTATCTCGAAAAGATACTTAATAAAGAAGTTGGAGACAGGTCGGGGAAAATCTATGGCATAGGACACGCCGTATATACCATATCAGATCCCAGGGCGGTATATCTGGAGAAGAAGGCGGCTGAACTTGCCAGGCTTGTCGGTCGCGAAGAGGAGTTCAATCTTTTCAAAAAGATTGCCGGTATAGCGCCTAAACTGGTGAATGAAAAGAAGGGCAAGAAGGTCTGCGCGAATGTGGACTTTTATTCGGGTTTCGTATATGAGTGCATAGGCATACCAAAGGAACTGTTCACGCCCATATTTGCCATGGCGAGGGTTGCGGGATGGTCTGCGCACAGAATCGAGGAGATAGTGCAGGGAAGGATCATCCGCCCTTCCTATGTAACTTCGCTGAAAGGGAAGAAGAATTATATACCGTTGTTCAATAGGGGATAACAGGATTAATGCCCGTAGCAGGCCGGATCCAGACGTGATGAATTTTCCCCTGTATTTGACAGGCATATTAATTTGGAATAGCGATTGGTTTCTCAGGTGAGGAAGCATTTGCCCTGCTGCTTTTTGCAGCCATGAGGACCCAGACATCGCGTCTGGATCCGGCCTGCTACGGGCTTGCTTTTTTTCTGTCCTCAATCCGGCGCGCGCCGTGTCTTATTTGATTGTTCTGTCTTTTCTGGCCGAAACGGTAATAATAAAATTATCGGGCTTGAGATCGGGGTTCTTTTCAAGCTCTTCCGCGAATGCATTTATCGCTTTTTCCATGAAGGGCCCGAATTTTACGCCCCTCGGCAGGGCGAGTATTCTTTGTCGCATGTCTTCGCTGATAGTTGCCGTGTATTTTGCCATAATAACTCCCTGTTTATGTGACATCGGTTAACAATGCTCATTGATTATAACAGTTCGGCATAATGTCGGATCATGCATGCTTAACGTCCACTCTGTTAAACTATAAGGATAATGAAAACATTGCTATCGCCAAAACCGGCGTCGTCTCCATATATCACTCCGGAAGGTCACAAGCTCCTGAGCGACGAGTTGTCATATCTGTGGAAGGTGAAACGCCCGCAGGTCACGCAGGCAGTTTCGGAAGCGGCAGCCATGGGAGACCGGTCGGAGAACGCCGAGTATATCTACGGAAAAAAGCAGCTGCGCCAGATCGACTCCCGCATACGTTTTCTTTCAAAGAGACTGGATGCGCTGCAAGTTGTAGACAAGTTTCCCGATGATCAAACGAGGATTTATTTCGGGGCTTGGGTGGAACTGGAAGATGAAGAGGGCGCAGCATACCGGTATCGCATAGTGGGGCCTGACGAGAGTGACGCGGAGAGGGGTTTTATAAGTATCGATTCGCCCATGGCAAAGGCGTTGATGCATAAGTCCGAGGGGGATGAAATAACAGTTAAAAGACCCGGCGGAACCGCAACTTTCTTTCTGAAATCGATCGCTTACCAAAATTAGCCCGGATTGTTCATCACAAAATCAAACGTGATTGAAATAGACATCACGGGTGGCCATATCGAAGGCTCGGCGCAGGCCGTTAATTTTACGGTTTCAGTCAATTATATCAGGCGCCTTTCCCTTGTCGCATTTGTCTGAAAAACTGCGTTAATTTGGCGAGACTGGATATGGATCCCCATGATGTCCCTGACATTGTTTTCAAAGACTATTCTTGTTTAATTCTCCGGAACGTTATCTGCCGTATTTCCTGAACAACTTCGACAAGGTCTGGAATGAGCGGTCAAGCATAATGGTTTCCAGGGATATCGGTGTTTTTTGTATCCAGTTGGGGTAGATGTCTATGGTGCCGGGCATATTCTGCTGTTCCATCGTACCTATGATATCATCCAGACTGACTGCAAGCAGTCTGGATGATGTCCGTGCAAGAAAATTGTAAATGGTGAGGCAAAGGGTGGGTATCATCGCCTGCGTTTCGGTTTGAGCCTCAGGGAAGTTTTCGGGCAGCAAGCCCTCTGATTTCAGCGCCCGCAGCAACAGAATCTTGTCTCTCATGCGTTCAACGATCTGTCTTTGTCTGAAGTCGTCTGAAGGGAAGAGCCCGAGCCTTGTTTTGGCGGCGATATCGCGTCCGGCCCAGTACCCGTAAAGTGTCGGCAGATCGTGAGTAGTGACGGCGCAGAGGGCCATGTCGGAATAGGCTGCAGGCGCCTTGAATGAAGGATCGGGATAGTTTCTCTCAAAATAGAGCAGTTTGTACCCGAGCATCCTGAAACGCGCGAGTGTTTCACGGATATCAGGGCTTATAGTGCCGAGGTCTTCGGCGATTACCATCACCCTGTTCCTTCTGCTTTCCAGGGCTACGATCCCCAATATCTCTTCAGCAGGGTATTTCACATATGCGCCATGCTCCGGATTCATACCTGCCGGTATCCAGAAGAGCCTGAACATTCCCAGGGCGTGATCTATTCTTAATGCGCCGCCGTATTGCATATTCGCCCTGATAGTCTGTATCAGGTATTCGAAGCCTGTTTCAACCATCTTTTCGGGGATGACCGGCGGGAATCCCCAATTCTGCCCGGACGGATTGAAATCATCCGGAGGCGCTCCCACGTCGATGCCGTCCGCAATAATACTCCGATTTATCCATGTGTCGAAGCCCCCGTCTGAAGATCCTACGGCAAGGTCATGATAGAGGCCAAGCGGCATGCCGAGATCGGAAAGCCGTTTCCATAGGCTCCTGTGCTGATCGGCTATCAACCACTGTATATACTTTTGATAAAGTACGGCTTCAGTATTAGCGTCCCTGAATTCCTGAACCTGGGCTTTCCCCCGCTGTCTGTATTCTTCAGGCCAGTTACGCCAGGACATCGATTTATAATCGGTGATCATATCCTGCTGAAGCGCGCAGAACAGGGCAAAATCGTCCAGCAGTTTTCCGCCGGCTTCGGCATAGCGCTGAAAATCATCGGCCCGGGGAGTTTTTTTCAGATAGTGATTAACATAAAAATATTCGAATGCATGGCGCAATATCCCGGTTTTCAGCGCGGCAGTTTTTTCATAATCGATTAATGAAGCCGCGCGAAGGTCTTTGAGTTTTTTCTGGAAACCCGCGGATTGAATTATGAGCTGCGCTTCAATAGATTCTTTTACCTCGGGGATAGACTCCATATCGAGGTATATAAGGTTCTTGAACAGTCTGCTCAAGGGCGAATAAGGGCTTATGCCGGCCGGGGGCTTATTGGGGATTATGTGCAGGGGATTGATACCGACAAAGCCGCCGCCGAGTTCCGCAACCCATTCTCCAACAGTGTTCAGGTCGCCGAAATCGCCAATGCCCCAGTTGCCGCCTGAGGTCAGGGAGTACAGGTTAAGGCAGAGCCCCCAGGTCGAGTTTTTCACAGGCAGCTGATCTTGAGGCAAATCTTTTTCAGTCCGGTAGTCCATGCTGTCCGGGATGTAGCATGTTTCCGGAGCTATTATTATCTTTGAGTGGACGTTTATAACAAAATTTGAAGTCTTATACAGAGCGTCAAGTTCGTAATAACCGGGTTCTTTAACGGCGCCCATTATTGCCCTGATCCTTAGATGAGGGACATCCTCGATGTTCCTGCGTTCGAGTATTTCGATATTGTCTGCGAGAAGCAGGAATTCTTCCCTGCCGCCGTTTTCATCAATCAGCGCTCCCCTGATTTGCATATTTTGCTCATCGCCCTCTCTGGCAGGAGCATACATGGTGACAGCGACCTGCTGACCGCTGAAAATTACCGTAACCGGATCGATATTCCTCTTCCACTTCCTTAGTTTTTTTCTGGTTAACTCATGAAGCAGATCGTCCTCTGTTGAGGTTTTCACTCCCGTGGCATTAAGAATGGCCGCCTTTGTTGAAGACGACGCAGTATGCCGGTTGCCGAAAATATCGTAATATTCGGGGATGATCCCGCACAAATCTGAAAGCTCGTCAAGAAGGCGCTCGTAATTATTCAAAGCTTTGTTTCCCCCTGCAATTATCTCCTTATACAGTTTATCAGATCGGGGTATTCATTGATAGGGGAGCGGAAGCCGGCAGTTTATTGACTGCTAAAAAAGAATCATGATAACCTAATCGCATTGTTTCAGGTCAAGAGATTTTGATATGTTTTCCGTTGGCGCGGCTTTTATATTTTCTGAGGAAGATGAAATGAAAACTGGAGCAGACACAGAATGAACAGAGGAAATGAGAATGAAATAAATCCTACCCGTAAATCCTGGCTGCCATACTTGCGTAACATGAAATTGGCAGTATTATTTTTGAAATATGACAGGGGGGGGAATTTAAATTCATTTGAGATATTCAAGTCGTACGCAGACCAGCTAAAAGGTTGTAATAAATTCTACATAATAATAGACAATGCAAAAGAAGGCGACCATTTTGCTAAAATCGATAAGAACATATACAGAATAGATGGGGACAATTCCTGCTGGGAGTTTTCCGGATGGCAGAAGGGATTAGCATGTTTGAGAGATAATAAATTCAGTTACGACGCTGTTTTATTCGCTAATGACGCTTTTTTGGCATACGGACGGAACTTAATCGAGCATCCCCAAACGCTTAATATAAAAAAGTGGTTTTTAACCGGCAATTCAATGATGGGACAGATAGACACAAAAGGTTATCATATGGAGATTCGGGGAAATGACGTGAGCAGCTGGATATGCACCAACTGTTTTTTTCTCACAAAACGCATTATTGATGCAATAGGCAGTGTAGTTTCGGTTAATGATGAAAACATGAAAACCGTGGTAAGCATTGACTGTCCGGTTATAATGGAAGAGCCTGATCACCGCGCATATTTTAATGCGGATTGCGGACTGAATGACAACTATAAAACAATGGTTGTCACCTGGCTTACTAAAGAATGGCATAGTAAATTTGATATTAATGAAGTGACCTGGGCTTTGTTCAGGTGTAAAGTGCGTTCGCTTCTGAACGAGTCTCTCCTGACAGCGAGAATAAGAAATCTGGGATATAAGATTGAGTCCTATAAAAATTATATAGATGAGCAGCATGAGAGTAAAAAGAAACGCTTCCGGAACTTTGATTTTCTGCGGATTTTCCGGATACGCAGTTAAGTCGGCAGTTGTCTCTTTATATTTAACAAAGAGTTTCCGAGACCAAACACTTTCACCGCTTGGCCGACGTCAAGAAGCAGCCTGGCCGCTTCTTGTTTGAATATGACTACTTGAGGAGGCACAGGGGATCTGAATATCACACTCCATTCGACAAACTGGGAAACTTTACCGGATTAGTGAACTAGTGCGGAGCCGGATCTGCAAACAGCAGTAATTCTTTTTCCCAGATTATGGAGAATAATTATCCTCATGCGCGTTTATGATAAAGTTAATTAAATTTGCCGTCCGCAGTTCCCGGTCATTTTATTTGAACGTATTGAAGTTGATTTATCATAATATACCCTTATCAGAAGAAAAAAAGATTAAGCTGAAAACGCTCATCAACAAATATTCGGGGTTACCCAAAAAGAATATGGATGCTAATCAGCGAGGAAAGATAAATAATGAAGTTTCGCTCGACCAGGCAAGGAAATCGTCCGGCGTCAATACTGAAAAGACCGGTCAACACATAATAGAGAACATATTGGACCAGATTAAGTTTAATTACAAACCTACCGTGACCGCTTTTATTCCATTTGATTTTTTGCCGCAGACGTTTGGAGGCGGCGTGCGCATCATGAATGTTTATGGAGGTTTGTCCAATTATTTCAACATCAATCTGGTTGGTGTAACAGGTTACGGGGCTGCATTGCAGACGCATAAGATAAATAATCATTTGACCGCATATCTTGTCCCGATGAGCAAGGCGTTTTATGATCTGCTGATCAGGGAACAGCAACGGGCGGAAGGTCTTTTGCACGATATATTGCTTACGAATGAGTACAAAATGATACCGCAGTTGGTAGACCTTTGCAAACAGTTGGGTCCGGAAACAGATGTATTTATTAGTGAGCAGCCTTATTTTATTAAAATGCTATTGGAATATTGCAACAGCAAAATAATAGTCTACGAGGCGCAAAATGTTGATTATGATTTGAAGAAAACCTATTTTAAAGATCCATACAATAATGAGGCGGCAATGCAATATCTCGATTTGGTAAAAGAAGTCGAGGCTCTGGCCTGTCAAAGGTCGGATATTATTATGGGTGTATCGGATGAAGATGTTGACAAATTATGCCGGACATATGAAATCGGCAAAGATAAGGTCGTAATGATCCCCAACGGAATGGATGTTTACGGCTGTAAGTTTATTTCCACCAGAGACAGGATGTTCTGTAAGAGTAAATGTGTTGATAAACGAAAGCATGTTGTTTTTGTCGGATCCGCTCATGGTCCTAATATAGAAGCTGTAGAATATATCCTGGATAAAATGGCGGGGAAGAACTCAAATATCAGGTATACCATAATCGGCAATATCAACTCAGTATTTGCGAACAGAAAAACACCCCCCAATGTTCACTTCTCCGGAATGATAAGCGCTGAGGGAAAGGTCAATCTGTATAAAACAGCAGATTTGGCAATAAATCCCATGTTTTCCGGAAGCGGCACTAATTTAAAAGTGCTGGAATATGCAGCTTACGGCCTGCCGATAATATCGACAGCATTCGGAATGCGAGGGCTAGCAGTCTTTGATGGTTTTGTTTATTTTGCGGAAAGAAATAATTTTTTTGAAGTAATGGAAAAAGTTCTGTCCCTAAGTGTGGATATTATTGACGGCAATACTACAGGAGCAAGAAATATCTGCGAGCGTCATTTTGACAAATCGGTGATATCCTCCGGATTAGTGAAATATATTAATGGGATTGGACAAAATGGCGCGCAGAAAAAAAGTGGGCCGATTATTGCTGTTGAGGGCCGGATTCTTCACCGGAATGTTACGGGATCGGAAAGATATATATATCAGTTGGCCGCAAGTATCGCGGGTAAAGCCGGCGGGAAGGATTATAACTGTTGTCTTGTCAATGCGTCTGATTTCAGGATTGAGGGATTGTCAAACATATCTTATATACCCCTGAATAAGAGAATAGATTTGTATCACAGGACATACCAGTTAGGCAGCTATAATGACCTGATTGAAATGGCTCTGGCAGGAAAGAGTGTTTTTTCATTTCTGGATCTGATTCTATGCAAAAGAACTGATTATTTTAAAAATGAAGCGGATTATACAAAGTATGTTTCTCTTATGAAGCTGGCCTTAAATCTTGCGGATAGAATAATTGCGATATCGGAACATGCCAAAAAAGATGTAATTGAAACCTACAATATACCGGAAGAAAAGATCGATGTTGTTTATCTGGGGCTGGATTTTAACAAGTTCAGAATAGTCGACGACAGGGAGGCGATAGAAAGTTTCAGGAGGAAATATCTGCTTCCCGACAAGTATATATTGTATGTGGGCACCGATTATCCGCATAAAAATCTGAAAAATCTTTATATTGCCTTTTCAAAAATCATGCATTTGCCTGAGATGAAAGATTTTTCACTGGTAATTGCCGGTATGAATTATCATAAAAAAAACCAGCAGGATTTGCTGACTCATTATAAGACTATCGAGCATAGAGTTGTGTCACTGGGGTATTTTGCCGACGACAAGATGGAGCTTCTTTACAATGCCGCAGCCATGTCCGTGATCCCGAGTTTATATGAGGGGTTCGGCCTTACAGCGCTTGAAGCGTTTGCCTGCGGAACGCCATTAATATGTTCGGATGCAACATCTCTTCCCGAAGTTGCCGGCGATGCCGCATATATGGTGGATGCCACAAACCCGGATCAAATAGCGAAAGCGATGCTGGATGTTGTCAGGGATGCCGAATTGAGAAATCTGTTGATAAAGCGCGGTCTGCAAAGAGCAGCGCAGTTCACCTGGGAGAAATGCGCCGAAAACACATTAAATGTATACAGGAAAACGCTATCGAGCCGGAATGATGATTTCAGCGTCAGGGAAATAAAACTGAGGATGCTTTCGGCCAGGATATTTGAGACCGGCCGGAATCTCCGCATATATAAGGACAGGGTTGTTGTCGTTGACGACAATAAATGAGGCGGGCTGTAACACCAACTTTCGGTATTTATGCGGGAAATGTTGAATTTTATAAAATCATATCGACGATAAGGTATAATGTACAATTAAAGTCTGAGCCGGATTAATCTTGCTGTTTAAATTATAATAAAATGATGAAAGATAATGAAGAGAAAAAGAAAAGCTTCTGGGACTTTCTTGCGTCTAAAAAGGCTTTAGATAAGAGAAAGCAGATTGATTTTAGCGGCTTGGCATTAACACATGAGTTTCATAACTATCTTGTAACCGGAAAGAGGGATTATCATTATCTTGCTTACTTTAAAGATAAATACCTATTATCGGGCTCCAGGCCTAATATAGCGAGCCTCGGTTGTGGAAGCGGCCATTTGGAGCGTGTATTGGTCAATGATTTCAGGTATGAATACAAAGAGATACACGGATTTGACATAAACCCGCATTTAATGGAATTCGCCAATAAGGAAGCAGTCAAATCAGGGCTGGATCGTGTAGAATATTTTCAAATGGACCTGGATAATCCACAATTATCGCATTCTTATTACGATCTCATAATATTTTTCCACTCTCTTCATCATATTGAGAATCTGGAGAATTCGCTTAAGGAAGTAAAAAAAGCCCTTAAGGACACAGGACTTCTTTTGATTGTTGATTTCATAGGCCCCACCAGATTTCAATGGTCCGACAAACAGATGGAAATAGCGCAGGAACTTCTTGATATTTTGCCCGTGAAATATAAAAAACAATTTTCACCTGAGGGAATTGAGACTGGTTACAAAACCAGAATAATTAAACAGAGTCCTGATGCAATTGCACAGGGCGATCCATCCGAAGCCATCCGCTCCTCCGATATTATGGCCGCTGTCGCGAATGAATTCAAAATAATCGAGAAGAAATTTATGGGCGGAACACTGCTAAGTCTGTTATTTCATGAAATCGCCGGAAATTTTGATGAAACGGATGATTCGGACAGAGCCATAATTCTATTGATGCAAAAAATTGAAGAATTAGCGCTTAGAGAATCCATGCTTGAGTCAAACTATATATTTCTTGTAGCGACAAAATGATTTTAGGCATTCAAATCGGTCCATTCCGACATCGAATATNTAGCTAGGCTAATGTGTTTTCCGCTTCAATGTGTTTCCGGCATTAAATATCCGGGAAGCCCATAGAAAGGATGTTATGCAAAAGTATGAATATCAATTGAAGGACAAATTACTTGGATTTGACGCGGACGAGGGGGCGATTGTTAAAAGTCGTTATCCGGATAAAGTTCTTGCCGACTTTTTGCAGGTTTGCCCTTTTGGAGCTAAAAAATAACATGATAAATAATTTACTGAAATATTACAACAAATTTAAATCGCGCAACGAAGCGTATCTTAACGAGCTGAGAAATGATCACGATTTTTTCAGATCTGAAATAACAACTAACTTTGATGGGATGACCAGGAGATTATGTAAGCGCTACAGATATTTTTCTTTGGATTACATTAAAAAAATAGTCGGACGGTTTAAAGAAGCCTCTTTGCTTAACAATCCCATGAGTATGAGATATATTGAATCTGAATTTGCAATTCTTGACGTTCAATTAGATTTGATGAAAAGGTTAAAACAAAATGGTCTTGACCTGAGAAATAAAACTGTGCTTGATATAGGATGTGCCGCTGGTTGCCTGTTATTTGCATGCTCTAAATATGGAGCTGCGAAATTAGTCGGCATAGATATCAGCCAGGATCGCTTAAATAATGCCAAAGAGCTTATGGGAAGTAAACTATTAAAAGAAAAAGCTGATCTATTGTGTATAGATATATTTTCCCAGGAGCTGCCGTACGGCAAAAACAGCTTCGACGTAATTTTTTCTACGAATGTTATGGAGCATGTTCCCAGCGCGCATAATTATTTTGGGAAAATCAAAGAATATTTATCTGATAAGAACAGAGGTAGTTTTGCTTTTACTTCTGTGGGTAATAAATACAATATCTCGAATGTTTTGACGGAACCGCATTATGGAATTCCCGGGCTAATCCTGTTAAGTGGAACAGAGGCTGCCGACATATGGTATTCAGAAAGAAAGAAATTATCCAGTGATTTAGATTATGAAGTTTTTGAATGGTATTTATATGAAGAATATAAGGAAATGGCTTTTTCGCATGACCTGGAAATATTTCCGCTACTTGATAAATATGAGGCGGATTTGATGGATGCATACTTGATACACCATATGGATTTTGCGCATAAATATTATGATATGGCGATTAATAAACTGAGAAATTATGGGCTGGAAAAAAGTAATTATGATAAACTTGACGCGGCAATCAGAAAGTATTTTGACGAATATATAAAAGATCATACTGTGGAGAAAACAACTCCGGAGAGGAAATTATATTTATATCTAAAATATCATGCTTTTGTTCTGGAATTTGTAGCCATGCACGGACCTGTCAACAGTCAATGCGCCACTACGAATTAAATAAGCCGGCTTACTATTAAATGGTCGAAATGTCAGAAATTACTTAAACGAGCAAGGAAGAAAAGGTAAACTATAAAGCAGGACTTTCCGGAAGGTAGGGACTGCTTTATCAAAGCACGATTGATTGGAATATTTTAGAAATAAGGACATTGTTCTCACAATCGCTTCAACCTGAAAAAGGAGAAAAGTATAAGAAGTATGTTACAGAGTTTCTTAAAAACCCTCAGACGCTGGATATCAATGTCAAAAAAGCAGACAAAGGCGTCACATTCTGCATGAACCGAATTTATCAAATTAGCAACCTACCGGTCCAGCAGGCTCAACCGGGTAAAATCGCGGTGCATCTCCATCTGTACTACATTGATATGGCTGATGAGCTGTTATCGCATATTGCCAAAATGCCATTTGCCTTCGATCTATTCATTACGGTGGTCAACCGTGAGCAGGCACCCTTCGTGGAGCAGAAAGCGCGACAGCTCTGTGGTTCGCACTTGGCAAACCTTCACGTCATTATCGTGCCAAACCGGGGGCGGGACATAGCCGCTTTCTTCGTTGCCCTAGGATCCAGCTATCAGCAGTATGATTACCTCTGTCATGTACACAGTAAGAAGAGCCTCTTTACTGGGACTGTGCAAAAAGGCTGGTGCGATCATCTCTTTGAGTCACTGTTCAAGGACGAGGACCATCTGAGGCGGATCTTCGGTCTCTTTGCCGCCAATCCTAAAATCGGCCTTGTTTATCCGACCACGGCAAAGGATATACCCTATTGGGGCCACTCCTGGTTGTCCAACAACCGCTCTGCCCACGAGCTGTTCAGTCGACTCAAGGTAGAGGTTGACCTCAGTTCCTATATCGATTTCCCAGCGGGCTCGATGCTGTGGGCGCGATCCAAGGCCCTTCAGCCTCTCTTTGGTCTCAAACTGACCTTTGAAGACTTCCCTTCCGAACCGATCCCAAACGACGGAACGTTGTGCCACGCCATTGAGCGTTCCTTTTGTATTTCAGGGGACATGAAGCATTTCACATTCGCCGAACTGGACATTCACGAAGGAAATTTTCTTGTCGGCCAGGGCAAGAAGAACCTTTGGCAATATTGGAACCTATCCTCTGATCATTTCAGAAAGACGCTGCAGAAGTTCCAGGCTATATCTTTTGACGTATTCGATACGCTGGTCACGAGGCCGCTTCTGGACCAGGATCATGCTTTCCTGTTGGCACAGCACAAAATCGAGCGGGAATTGCACATAGAGTTCGACTTTTATGAGATGAGAAAAAAGGCGGAGGAGCTCGCACGAGCTAGACTGAAACCTGGCTCTGATGCGTCTATACAGGCAATCTATAAATGCTTTGAGGAGATCACCGGGCTGCCTCCTACTTCGGTCGACCGCATCCGTCAGATCGAGATCGAGAACGATATCCAACTGGCATTGCCCCGCAAGGGTATGATAGACGTGGTCACACTGCTGCAGCGTGAAGGTAAAAAGATCGTGTTCCTGTCCGATATGTTCCTGTCATCGGATGTCATTCGCCTTATTCTTGCAAAGCATGGCCTCATCACATCAAATGCCCAGATATTAGTCTCTTCCGAGACAGGGATGAGGAAAGATACCGGGGAGATCTGGAGGCTTTTCCTGCAACGGATTGCCCAAGTTCACGTTGGCGACAATGAGTGCTCCGATGTTCAACTGGCCGTGGATAATGGCGTCCCGCAGTATCATGTTATGTCCTCGCGCCGCCTTTTCGAGCTTGTCCACCCCATGACACAACTTGCACACCGGGACGCCTTGGCTGATTCGATCTATGCAGGTCCTGTTGTGGCACGGCTTTTCTCTTCACCTTTTGCACTGCACAGCACCCGCGGACAACTACATATCAGCGATCCCAAGGAGTTGGGATACTGCGTTTTCGGACCGGTCTTGCTCTATTTCACAACATGGCTTTACAAACGTTCTCATGAGCTTGGTATCCACCGCTTGTTGTTCCTGGCCAGAGAAGGCTATTTACTGCAGGATTTGTTCGAGATGTTCATTGCTCAGTTCGGCGACACCGGTGTACGATCTTCCTATCTCCTTTGCTCACGGCGCGGTAACAGCGTTCCAACGATTGAACGGGAGACGGACATACGCGCCATCCTGGAAGCGCCATATAACGGCAGCATGGCTAATCTTCTGGAAACTCGCTTCGGTATCGATCTCGACGCTGCTTCCAAGGATGGTACGCTTTCGCACCAGAGGCTCTATAACGATATCATTAGGCTCCCTAAAGAGATAGATGTGGTATATGAGGATGTCTTGAAGTTCAAGGACGCCATTTACAAGCATGCCGAAAAGGAGAAGAAGTCGTATCTTGCATACCTGAAGCGCATGGAGATTTCAAAAGAAATAAAGACTGCGGTGGTGGATATCGGATTTGCCGGTACGATACATAAGTATTTGCAAAAATTGACTGCAATCGATCTGCATGGATTCTATTTCGTCACAGGCCAGAAGGCCCGAAGTAAC
>JGI20214J51088_10000148_pt1 | contig 50506 bp, 43 predicted proteins | sample WetSurMetagenome_FD_51088 | JGI IMG/M metagenome (IMG submission 51088) | reverse complement strand
ATAAAGTTATTATGAAAGAATGGGGAATTTCCGATTCTGTATTCATCAATGGAAAAGAAATCGTAACCGGACCTCCTCCCTCCTATAAAAAGATAAGAGGACTCATTGAAAAAAATATCAAAAAGATTAAAGAATAAGCAGAGAAGTATAACATATAACATAAAGCTGATTTCCACCAGCTATACCATAATGATTCTCCAGAAATAATGTTTTACTTTATCCCTGCAACCTGTCTGGCGGCGGATCGGGATAGTACTTCTGAAATAATATATCTCAAACGTCCGGCATGGTAAATTTAATAAGGCATACTAAACTGGAAAATAATGTCGCATCATGATGCATCAGTAAAATCGATATATTTTGCTTTACTGGCAAACCTTGGAATTGCAATTACAAAAACAGTTGCCGCTGTTGTAACCGGTTCCGGCGCAATGCTGGCTGAGTCTATCCATTCCTTCGCCGATTGCGGTAATCAGGGACTTCTGTTCCTAGGATTAAAAGCGGCAAAGAAAAAACCGGATACGGAACATCCTCTCGGATACGGAAAAGAGATCTATTTCTGGTCGTTTATAGTCGCATTGATGTTATTCAGTATGGGAGGTTTGTTCTCGGCTTATGAGGGAATCCATAAGATCAGTGAGCATGAAGTACTGAAAAATCCTGTGCTTGCAATTGTTGTTTTATCGCTTAGCATGGTTCTGGAAGCCTCTTCTCTCTATGGCTGTCTGACTCAGATAAAAAAAATAAGACACAATGTAAATCTCCTGACATGGGTTAAAAACACCCGGCATAGTGAATTGGTTGTTGTTTTGGGTGAAGATATTGCCGCATTGCTGGGTTTATCATTTGCACTTATCTCAATTATTCTGACCATAATAACCGGAAACCCAGTTTTTGATGCACTAGGGAGCATTGGGATCGGAGTTTTACTTATCAGTGTTTCATTTTTTCTTGCTGCAAAAGTAAAAAGTCTTCTGATCGGGCAAAGTGCTGATAATGAAACCTGTACAGAAGTAAAAATTTTCCTGGAAGCCCGTCCGGAAATTGAAAGGATAATTAACCTGATCACACTCCAATTAGGTTCTCAGATAATGGTGGCAGTAAAGGCAAAAATGGCAGAAGTTGATTCAGTCGATCAATTGATTGTCAATATAAATACGTGTGAATCAGAACTAAAAAGGATAAACCCTGCAATCAAATGGATTTTCTTTGAACCTGATATTAAGGATTAATCATTATAAATATGCTGGAACTCGCTGAAATCCTCTATTCGATGAATGGCGCTCCAGGTTATGATAAATATTCAGAATCCCGGGTTACTTTAAAATACAATCAGATGACAGTGTTCCCCGCTAAACAAATACTGACATATTTAACTATTTATTTTGCATTACTTACCTGCACATTAAAAATCAGCGGGCAAGATACTTTAGATATGAAATGCAAAAAAGACTAATTTAAATTATTAATAATGAAAAAGAAACTTCTGATGTGTTTTCTGATGCTTGCCTGCGCATTAGTAATAAATTGCCAGAGCAAAGAAAATATCGAATGTAATGGGGGCTGGGTAAAATATGAAAACAATCCTGTTTTAGGAGGAGAACTGGGAACAATTTTCGATATAAGCGTTTTAAAAAACAATGACGGGATTTACCAGATGTTTTGTTCCTGGCGCCCAAAAAAGAGTATCGCATTGTCGGAAAGCAGGGATGGTTTAAAATGGTCTTTACCCGTTGTATGTCTGGCTACAACGAGAATAGTAGTTGGGAAAAAGATATAAACAGACCCGTGGTAATCCAGAAGGACGGAATCTATCACATGTGGTACACAGGGCAGGCTGATGGACATTCCTGGATAGGATACGCAATAAGTAAAGACGGTAAGTACTGGACTAGGAGAAGCACTAAACCCGTTCTTTCACCGGCTGCCGCCTGGGAAAAAACTTCTGTAATGTGTCCACATGTTATATGGGACATGCAGGATAAACTCTTCAAGATGTGGTATTCAGGAGGAGAACAATATGAACCTGACGCCATTGGATACGCTACCAGTAAAGATGGACTGAACTGGGTAAAATATATAAACAATCCTGTATTTTCAAATAACACTCACAATGAGTGGGAACAGGCAAAGGTAACAGCCTGTCAGGTAATAAAGCGATCAACTGATTATTTAATGTTCTATATAGGCTTTAAAAATATTGATTACGCACAAATTGGTATGGCCCGGTCAAAAGACGGAATTACTGCATGGGAAAGATTTAAAGAAAATCCAATCATCAAACCTGGTATCGGATGGGATTCTTCAGCAGTTTACAAACCTTATGCTATCCCCGAAAATGACAGATGGTTGCTTTATTATAATGGTCGTCGAGAAGGGCACGAACAAATAGGTATTGCAATACATAAAGGACCAGATCTGGAATTTTGAATGAGGATAAAATCGGTATTAAATTCATATATAATTAATAATCAACAATACATTAATAAATGAGATCAGGTATTATTTTGCTCCTAATAATAATATTCATATCAGCTGATCTGTCCGGACAAACAAGCTCTGGCATGAACTCCGCTAAAATTCAAGGATTTATTATTAACTCATCTGCTTTGTCGGGATATGTTGAAAAGTTCAATCAAAACGATAATGAACTATACCCGGAATTTATTTCTAATAGTTCCGGCAAAGATTTTCTTATTGAAAATATCCCCCTGTTTGAATGCCCCGACAAACAAATTGAGGAAACCTATTACTTTCGATGGTGGACATACCGTAAACACATAAAACAAACAGAGGAGGGCTTTGTGATCACTGAGTTTCTACCCGATGTACCATGGTCAGGCAAGTATAATACAATAAGTTGTGCAGCTGCTTTTCATTTTTATGAAGGCCGGTGGTTACACCACCAGGAATACCTGAATGATTATGCCAGGTTCTGGTTACACGGCGGGGGTAATCCGCGCCTTTACAGCTTTTGGATTTCGGACGCTCTGTATAACCAGTTCATGGTAACAAACGATACCACTCTTATTGAAGGCTTATTTCCTGATCTTGTAAAAAATTATGAAAGCTGGGAAAAAGAAAATCTTGACTCAACAGGTTTGTTCTGGCAGATTGATGGCAGGGATGGTATGGAGATGTCTGTATGCGGAAGCGGGTACAGAGCAACCATAAATTCTTATATGTACGGAGATGCTATTGCAATTTCAAAGATGGCATCAATGCTTGGAAAAAATGATCTATGCAGAAAGTATAATGAGAAGGCGACAGTAATTAAAAGAATATTGCAGAGTAAACTTTGGGATGATAAGGACTCATTCTTCAAAGTCCTTCCACGCGGTTCCGGCTCACAATTATGCAGTGTCAGGGAGTTGCATGGATACACACCATGGTATTTCAGTATTCCTGACAAAGAATATTCTCAGGCGTGGAAATTTATTATGGATCCGCAATATTTTTTCGCTCCTTTTGCATTGACGACTACTGAACAAAATAAGCCAGGGTTTATAATTTCATACGAAGGGCACGAATGCCAGTGGAATGGGCCAGGCTGGCCTTACGCTACTTCAATTACATTAACAGCCATGGCTAACCTATTAAATAATTATTCGCAGAATTATGTTTCGATGAGTGACTATTTCAAACTATTAGCTATTTATTCAAAAAGCCATCAATTGCGACTTGAAGACGGGAACATTATTCCCTGGATCGATGAAAACCTGAATCCGCTTACCGGTGACTGGATTTCCAGAACCCGTCTCAAAACCTGGGACAATGGAACCTGGTCGAAAGAAAAAGGCGGAGTTGAACGAGGAAAAGATTACAATCACTCAACATTTTGTGATTTAATTATTTCAGGGTTAATCGGCCTTAGACCTCAGCCTGACAATAGCCTTATAATCAATCCACTGTTACCAGATAACACATGGGAATATTTTTGTCTGGATAACATCTTGTACCATGGGAAAATAATTACTATAATGTATGATAAAACCGGAAAAAATTACAACAAAGGGAAGGGTTTTAAGGTTTGGATAGATGGAAAGCTGAAAGCAGCTTCTCCTCATCCGGGTCTGTGTAATATTAAAAAAATATAAACAGATACCCTAAAATCTGATAACTTCTCCATTTTATACCAGACAACCTGACAGGACAGTAAATAACAAAAAGTAAATTACCTTACTTCAAATCCAATCATATATAAAATCATCATGAGTAAGAACAGAATCAAAGGACATGAAGCGTACCAACTTTGGAACACAGAAGAGATTGAAATTATAAATTCGTTGGATACTCCAGAATCAGTTCAGGCTTATCTTGATCAAATTCCGTATAATACTGAAATTACCTGCCGGTCTCCTCGCCGCGTAATACGGGATAAAAAAGCAAACTGTATGGAGGGTGCTTTTTTCGCTGCTGCTTCTCTTCAATCAATGGGATTTAATCCGTCTATTGTTTACTTTTATGCAGTCCGCGATGATGGTCATGCAATAACCCTTTTCAGGAGAAATGGGAAATATGGAAGTATTGCCAAATCAAACTTCACAGGATTGAGGTACAGGTCCCCTATATATAAGTCAGTTCGGGAGGTTGTTCTCTCCTACTTTGATCATCATTTCAATATCCTGAAAGAACTTACGATGAGAAAATATACACAGCCATTATATCTCAGACAGACTCTTTTCCCCGACTGGCAGCTTAGAGAGGATGATCTTTTTGATATATCCGATCATTTCGATAAGCTTCGCACATATACTATAATAACGCCTTATGAAGCACGCTCTCTCAGACTGGTTGATGAAAAGTCATATAAGGCCGGTCTGCTTGGAGCAGATAAAAAAGGCCTATACAAAATATAATTACTTTTAAATCATAAAATTTAAGCACCATGATCAACGGATTAAACAGATTTACTTTTTATTTAGAGCAAATAAAAGTGCTTTTAACCAAAGCCAGGGAAGAGAAAAATCCTGCAATGTGGCTATTCGAAAATAATGCCCGTACTCCATTTTTTATGCTGGAAGGTTTAGCCAAAATATACACTGATATTCACAATCCAAAGAAGTTTGGTAAACTGAAAGAGCATTTTAAGCTGATTGAGGATGGACTCGGACAAATAGATTATTATCATTGGCTCTCTGCAGCATTTGTAGATAATAAGCAAATTCCTGCTGACTACAGACAACATATAAAAAATCAATTGGATCAGAGAGCGGCACAACTCAATGAAGTATTGACTGATAAAGACTGGCTTTCTGTAGACAACAAGCGGCTAAAAAAGATAACAAAAAAGCTTAATGAGGCAGGCTGGTTAAAACCTTCTGAGGAGGCTGCAGCTATTTCAGACATCTATAAAACCTCTATTTCTTCTATCATAGGATTCGTAGCTAAAACAGATTACCACTTTGACAATGTGGAGGAAGATGTGCACGAACTCAGGCGTAAGTTACGATGGCTTAGTATATATCCTCAGGCTTTGCAGGGTATAATTCAATATGAATCAGATGCTGATGCTCCTGCTCACCTAAAAAAGTACCTGACCAAGGAAATTGTCAACTCACCTTACAATAAATTTCCTGGTGCCGGGAACAATACTTCCTTTGTCCTGCTTCGTAAAAGCTATTTCTTAACGCTTAGCTGGATGATAGCACAGCTTGGCAATCTTAAAGATGAAGGACTATTAATCACAGGCTTATGCGAAGCCATAAAACAAAACAGCACTCTCACGGAAGCAGAGATATTGGCAAGAGCTTACACACTGCTGGGTAGAAAACAGTGCAGGATGCAGGAAATACTGATAAATGCGGAATCTGTAACCAGAACCTATTTTGAAGAAAAAAACCTGCAGCAACTTGTTGCCGGGACAACAACATCAACCAGGGAAAAAAAACGCTGAACATAATATTTTTAAGTTTATACCAGGTGTGTCAACCATAAAAGGATAAACCTGTTTTATATCCTCTCAACAAAATAAGTTTGAGAAATTATGAGAATAAGAAACCTCATGCTTGCTCTGCAGTACAGAGATGTATATGATCTGGAAAGAGCAATCAGGAAAATGACAAATAGGAAAAAGCTGCTTAGAACATATCAGTGGTTGAGTAATTGGGATGTATTTTTTCTATCTCATCAGGAAGAATGGGAGCTCAAAAAAGAGATAGCTTTAAAACTGAACGATGAAGTGATGATCACTGATGTGGCGGTTAACAGAAATAGTTATAATACAGACAGGGATATAACAGATGCAATAAAAAAGCATGTAACCAATCCATCTCTTCTAAATGTCATTGCAGAAAAAAGCAAATCCGGCCATTATCAGTTCATTGCTGCAAAAAAAACGGGTGACTTTGATTTAATAAAAAGACTAATAATGGCAAATGATAATGAATTTTTTATAATGGATTGTTTCAACGAATTGCCAATTAATTCTATGGATTATAATATGCTTAAGTATCTCAAAATAAAAGTCCCGGAAGGTTCAGCTTATTGGGCCACAGTAGTGGCCAAATTTGAAAGTGCCGGATGGCAAAAAACAATAAAGGATAAAACTGTTTGTCAGGTCTGCTGCGGTGAAGGTACCAGGCTCACTGGTTCAAATAATGACAATTACCTCGATAATTATGCTCAGTATGAGTACCATGCAACATGCAGTTCCTGTAATGGAACAGGTATAATATCATCGAATATAGTTTTAAGAAAAGGTGAAGAAGAAATGGAAATCACTATCCTGAATTGATAGAAACAAAATAAACCTGATATAGAAATGAATAAATTAACAGTACTCTATCCTCATTTAATCTGGACCCTGCTTCTATTATTATATTTCATGTCGATGTTAGTCTGGATGATTATTTCAGGTGTAATTACAATAAAAATATTTTACTGGAAAAAAGGAGGCAACAGCATCTGGCCAAATTATGTGTGGAATATGCCTGCAAGGATATGGGAACGGATTATTTTTGGAGCAATTACCAGCTTGTTTATCTTTTTTTTAACCTTCTTCTTTGTTCCCTGGATATTCAGTGGGTCACTGCATGGCAACCCATCTGAAAACTGGCTGGAAAAAGCAAAACAGGTAAATACAGCAATTATTTTCGGATTTGGTTATGAAAAGGATTCAAACGGAAAAATGACACCCGGGATTGCTAACCAATTTCTCCTCGATAAAGTAATGGAACAGACTCACTGCAAATTTCTGATAATGCAGGAGGGTGTTTTTACTGCTGCCGAAAAAGTTTATCAGGGTGGGAAGCTTACCAACTGTGAATTGATCAGAATGCACCCTTATGATACTACTAAAGATGTAAATACCTTGCAGGCTGCAAAATTTGCCATCATGCAAATGGAAAAAATCGGACAGAATAAAGCCATCGTTTATGCTCACTATATGCAATTAGTCAGGGCTGTAGCTGATCTTAGGCGCACTGCCGCCCTCAATCCTGCATGGAAAGATTTGGAATTTATTGTACCGGAAATTGCCACCACGCCATTTCCAAAAAAATCGGAACAGTTGAGAACCAGGTGGAAAGTTGTCTACAGGGCAATTGAACTTTATTATTCGCGTGTAAGAGATGCATGGTGAAATTCAGGCAATCACTTAAAGATCGCAATGTATCGCAAGGATATTTACATTTCATTAATCTAATAAAAGAGTCAGATGGAATCATTATTTGAAGAATTTAAAAAAAGACGCAAGATCAAAATTCTCAAGAAATTCATAATTAAATCTGAGAAAGAACCGAAATCAGGTTTGCTTACTTTGGAAAAGTATATCGGTATTTATCAATGCTGGAAGGAGAATAACATAGACAGGTATGATGATCATAATTCACAGCTGCTTGTTAACCTTCTAAGGGAAATTTATGGTGAGGATGTTGATATTTCTCTTATCGGAATTCTGGATCAGCTGATAGAAACTGTTAATAAAATTGTAAATGGAAGAAATGATAATCGTTATAATAGTTATGACCATTATATTGCCAGGATCATTCCAATGTTATCCATTTACAGGACTCCCCGGTCTGAAAAAAAAGTTCTTTCATTACTTTTAGAAGAATATAAAATTAAGGCATGGCACATGATTGATGATGGTCTGAATTCCGCTGTAATAAATTTAAGTTCGGAAGATGCAATTGACGCCTTTATTAAATTTGTGACTGATAATCAGCATCCTTATTCATTTACTGAAAAAGCCATTAGTATTCAGCTTGTTTCTCTCGAATCAAAGACAAGTAATGCTTTATTAAAAGACAAATTACAAAAGGTTAACAAGGAAATGGATATCAGAAGGCAAAATGAACAAAAAGCTATTCAGGAATATGAGAGTCGCAGACAGGAAGAATTAAGAATAGCTGAATTTAAAAGGAAGCATGAAGAATCAGAAAAATGGTGGAATGAACATCCTGACCAGGAAAGAGATCCTTCCAGGATGGATCGATGAAATCAGGAGGTCTTTTTCTCGTAGTCCTGATGATTAATTTATGATCAGACTGTTCAGACTCGGTCGTATCCACAGATTTACTTAAGCAAAATATGATTCCCGAACTGAAAAAAGTATGGAATTACATCGAAAGAATGGCTCGATTTTTGTGCATCAAAAACTGATTCTTACAGATAATGGGAATCCACAACTTACCAAACTACGATAATCATGAAAAAATTCAGCTCTCTTTTATTGTTCATAATAATATTAACTATCTGTCTTACTATTGGTTCTTGTCTCAAAAACTCATATACCCAACAGGAATTCAGGATACAAGTAGATAGTATTCATGCCCCCGATACTATATTCTCCAACATACCATTTGATATAGAATTTTTTGGAACTGTTGGTTGGGACGGATGTTACAGTTTTAGCAATTTTTATAAGACAACCAATAACAACGATATTTTAATAGAGGTTTTGGGAATGTACAATAATAAAGACAGGGAATGTCCTGATGTAATGGTCTATCTGGATGGACGCAAGTTTAATACTACTATTACCGGACACGGGATTTATAACATTAAGATAACACAGCCTGATTATAGTTCCCTCGAGAAGCAGATTTTTGTAAAATAACCAGGTGTCACCGGATATTATCGCAATATCCCAATGAAAAATCGTAACTCTATTTTCCGTTTTCTCACAGAATTGATTTAATTTTAGAGAAAACTATTCCTGATTTATTTTAGATTTTCAGTTCCCTTTAAAAGACCTGGTTAGTAAATAATTATCCTGATCATGAAGATAAAGATTAGTCTTACGCTGACATTCTGTACACTTTTCATTTTTTCCTGTTCCAATGATTTGACCAATACAAATAATAACAGCATTTTATGGTATACCTATCCTGCCAGGTTCTGGAACAGTCAGGCTTTGCACCTGGGAAACGGCTATTTCGGTGCCTCATTTTTTGGGGGTGTGAATGAAGAAGTTCTTTCTCTTTCAGAAAAGAGTATGTGGACCGGAGGGCCTGCAAACGGAGACTGGCAAAAGGCAGGCATAAATCCGAAAGCCATGGAAACACTTCCCTTGATAAGGAGGGCTATAACCATGGGTAAAAGCCAGTATGCAGATAGCCTCATAACCAATAATTTCTTTGGCTCATCTGAAAAGTTCGGTAATTTTACATCGATCGGTGATCTTCGAATCCATTTTCTAAATCATGATTCCTTGCCTGAAAGGTATATGAGATCATTGGATCTGGGAAACTCCCTTGGCTCGATTCAATATACGATGAACAAGACACAATTTAAAAGGGAATATTTTTGTTCCTATCCGCAGCGTGTACTTGTTATGAATTTTACGGCAGATAAAAAAGGACAGATCTCTTTCGATATGGGTTTGGATATTATGCAGGATTCATCCTATATTGAGTTCACTGACAATACTTACAGGGTCAAAGGATTCATTAATGGTAACAAAAAGCCATTTCAGGTTCTGATCCATTTCAGGAAAAAAGGAGGAACTCTGAGTCATAGCAGCGATCATATGATAGTCAGGAACGCAGATGAGGTAGAATTGTGCCTTACAATAACAACGAATTATAAGATGAAATATCCGGATTATACCGGTGACGATCCCGGGAATATTGCCGATGATATAATGCAAAAAGCACTTAAGAATGATTATGCTGAACTAAGAAACCTTCATATTACAGATTACAGATCATTGTATGACCGGGTTTCTTTTACAGTAAATGGAGATAACGATCTTGAAAGGCTTCCGACAAATGAACGTTTTGAAAAATTGAAAGCAGGAGGTTCAGATCCTGGCTACAAAGTTCTCACTTTTAACCTGGGTAGGTATATGATAATAAGTTCATCACGCCCGGGCACACTGCCTGCTAATCTTCAAGGCGTGTGGAATGCTTTCAGGGTAGCTCCATGGGCAGGCAATTACCAGAGTAATATCAATCTTCAGGAAATCTACTGGTCATGCGGCCCCACAAATCTTGCCGAATGTCAGCAGCCATATATCGATTGGATTGGGGACCTGGCGATTTCCGGTCGCGAAATTGCCGGACGTATTTACGGTACTCATGGCTGGGTGAGTCATACAACAGGAAATATCTGGGGACACGCCTCTCCAATCGGGGATCATCCCTGGGGAATGTATCCCATGGGAGCAGCCTGGCACTGCCAGCATGTATGGGATCAGTATGAATTCACCCAGGACAGAAAATATCTGGAAGAACAGGCATATCCTCTTCTGAAGGATGCTTCCATTTTCTGGCTTGAAAATCTTATCCCCTACCGGAATTACCTGATCACTGCACCAACTGTTTCAGCCGAGCATGGTGCATTAATGACTGAATCAGGTCTGAATCCGGCATTTCACGATTCTATAAGCAATAAGTATAACTACAGCATACCGGGAGTATATCAGGACATTGAAATGGTGTGGGACCTTTTTACCAATACTGCAACAGCAGCCAGAAAATTGGGTGAAATTGAATTTGCCGATTCCCTGTTGAATGTTCGTTCCAGACTAATGCCGCTAAAAATCGGAAAGTACGGGCAACTACAGGAATGGTTTGAGGATATCGACAACCCTGAATGCCATCACAGGCATATTGCACATATGTATGCCGTTTGTCCGGGAAATCAGATCAATCCTTTTACCACTCCTCAATTGGCAGCTGCGGCAAAAATATCATTAAACATGAGAGGCGATGGCCGCTACCCAGATCAGGAACTTGCTTCAGGAGGTAACTGGGCACGAGCTCACCGTATGTGGTGCTGGACAAGACTACTTGACGGAAACCGGGCAAATAAGATATTGACCGGATTGCTTACGGAACAGGGATTTGAGAACGGACTTACTCATCAACATGCCGAGTATCACTGGAATCGTAAGGATTTTTACATGGAAGATTCATTATACCTTCATTTCCAGCTGGATGCCTCAGCTTCAATTCCGGGTGTTATAGCTGAAATGGTTGTTCAGTCACATGAAGGTGAAATACATCTTTTGCCTGCATTACCGGATGAATTCACAACAGGTAAAATTCTTGGTGTGAAGACAAGGGGTGGCTACACTGTTGATCTGGAATGGAAAAACGGAGAGCTGTTATGGGCGAAAATCCATGCCAACAAAACCGAACCACCACCCATAATTCGCTATAATGGAAGAATAATAGAGACACGGGATCTCAGCCTCTTTAATATCAGATTTGTGAATAGTGTATAGATGGACTAAACATGAATGATACGGGCCAAAAGAAGAAATGGCCCTCCTGAAAATTCAGGAGGGCCATTTTTTTACTCAAGCTCCGTAGAATAAATATTTTTTAGACTAAATTAGTTTGCCCCTTTAACAGGAATATGTATCTGCAAACCAACATTAACCGGGAAATAAATTCTGGAATATTCACTGGTATAGGTATATCCGGTCCCTGTAGATGGCTTGTAATCATAATCCGTTTTGGATTTACCATAATTAACACCAACCGAGCCATAAATGCCAATATACTCATTAATAAATTGTTCATATCCAATGGTTAACCCGGCATTCCAGTCTCCTTTTGGCTTTGTAGCTGTTTCACTACTTGATCCGGAACTTGATTTACTGGTACTTTTACCCCCATAGATTCCAATCTGAAAATTAGCCTGAACAAATGGCATGCTTTTATCACTGCCTCCAAAATAATACCGGGCGTAAGGGCCAATATATATTGATGGTTGGTTTGATGTATTATCACTTGTAGTGGTGGATGATGAGTTGCTGCTTTTGCTGTTGGAATGATAATAACCTGCACTTACAGAACCTCCGACAGCCAGCCCGTCCTGAATAAACCAGGCTACAGAAGGGTTAATGCTAAAAGATAAAGAGGTCCCTTTACTGTCATAAACAGTGGTAGTATTGCTGTATAAGGTTTTGCTGTCACTTGATGTAACGCTTGCGCTTCCAATACTGAGACCTACAAGTTTGGATCCTTTCTGAACCTGGGAAAACGCCAGAACCGAACTGATGCAGAATACAATTAGCAATAATTTTCTTTTCATATTAATATTAGTTTAATAGGGGTTCTGAAAAATTAGTTTCCTCCGATTTTAAACAAAACAGAACCCGTTAGTTTTGTTGTCAACCGTACAATGATACTAATATAATGATTTTAATTTGCCATCCAAAAAAAACTGGTAAATGATCTTTATATTTTGCTATTCCCCTTGTCAGTCTTAAGATTCAACCTGATCAAAATCCTGAAATAAAATTTGGGTCCAGGTAATTTGATTGTAAATGCAAATACAATATGAAATTCATACTTGCCTATCGGGATGTACACCATCCTTATAGGCATGTTCTTTAGATACTGATGCCTGCTATTAGTTTTGATCCAGTTAAATCAAACTCTAATATCATGAAAACAGAAGCATCCAAATCAATCGTATCAAATCTCAATCTTCACCAGGAACTTATCGATAGGTGTAAAAGAGGTGATCAGAAAGCCCAGTTTCAGATCTACAAATTATATTATAAAGCTATGTATAATATAAGTCTGAGAATTGTAAACAATACTATGGAGGCAGAGGACATAATGCAGGAATCATTCCTTTCGGCTTTTGAGAAAATCGGAACTTATTCAGGAACAGTAAGTTTTGGTGCCTGGTTAAAGAAAATAGTACAGAATCGCTCACTGGATGTTCAGAGAAAAAACAGTAAAGTGATTTTTGATGATATTGAGTCCTATCAGGGAACAGAAGAAAACAACTTTGTCAATTCATATCTTACTGAAGAATCTGATCCCAGAATTAATAAAGTAATGGCAGTAATTAAACATCTGCCTGAAAGATGCCTTGAAATATTTTCGCTTTATCTGCTTGAAGGTTATGACCATGAGGAAATTGGTGAAATACTATCAATCTCCAGCAGTACATCAAGGTCTCAGTTCTCAAGGGCAAAAAATATTATCTTAAAAGAAGTTGAAGGCAGGTAAATATATCTCTCTTAACCTGAATGATTCTCTATTATTCTGCCATAAAAGATGACAGAGTAGCCATGAACTAATAAATTTTTAAGAACTTAGATGAATTAAAGAACCTTTGGTAGTTTATGTTTGTTGTGTTGTGAGAAAAATCAAAATAATGCTGAATTATATTAAGACAACAATGATCCGTTTGTTTTTTTGCTGAACTGTTAATTAATAACCTGTATGTTTGTATACATTAAACATTTAGAATTAAGTATCTGCCTGGCATTTTATTGCCTCAGCACTGTATTTTCACAAACCCACGACAAGTTTGATTTTGAGAGAATCGAAGATAATTCCTTTCTAATTGAGGAAGCTTACAATCAGGAGCCAGGAGTCATTCAACATATTTCCACATTTCAGTATATGAAAGACAAAACATGGCTTTATACTCTCACTGATGAATGGCCGGTACCGGGCATGAAACATCAGCTTTCAATAACTATTCCGGTTTTACGAACCGGAGAATCAGGGTTCGGTGATATTGCTTTAAACTATCGCTATCAGGCGATCTTCACAAACCGGCTGGCTTTCTCTCCAAGATTATCGCTGTTACTGCCTTCCGGCAATTATAAAAAAGGTTTGGGGAATGGTGTTCCTGGTTACCAGCTGAGCCTTCCGTTCAGCTATTTGCTTTCGGGGAAGGTAGTTACTCATTATAACCTTGGTGTAACATTAACACCCAATGCAAAAGAAGCAGATGGTCCAAGATATGACCAGACAACCTTCAATTATGGTTTAAGTATAATATTGCTATTAAGCAAAAACTTCAATTTCATGCTTGAAGCCGTTGGAAATACAACAATCATTAAGACAAACAATACAGATAACAGGATTTCCAACTCCGTATTTGTAAATCCAGGTTTTAGGTATGCAATAAATTGCAAATCCGGCCTGCAAATTGTACCGGGTATGGCTATACCCATAGGTTTTGGTTCCTCAAAGGGAGAATACGCTCTGTTTGGTTATTTATCTTTCGAGCATCCCTTATGGAAACCGAAAATGCCAGAAAAGAATTAAGTACAATAAATTGCTCTGGCAAATCAATTGCTTTTGAGCTTTATACTCTCTATTTTACTATCTTCAGATCGCTTTTCAGTTTACTGAAAAGTTTTTTATACTCTTCAGGCACTTTTTCCAGGTCAACAGGTATACTTCTGCCGCCAATTGTCAGCTCATAATAATTGCCGTCTTTAATCCGCTGAATAACAGGACCTGACTCAATTGTATTAAGAAGTCTGGTTATCTCCTGATCAGTAAGGTTCACGTCAGTTTCTGCTGCTTTAGTGATCGGGATAAATCCTCCTGTTCGTACTAGTTTTATTTTCATAGATTCGTGTTAAACCTTTGCCGCATCCCATCCCTGCTTCACAGCCTTTACCTCCGGACTATTCAATCCGAATATCTTCTCGGCATGGCTGATTGTAAGTTTTTTTACATCAGCAAATTTAGCATCCTGAGCTAAATTGCTGTCTGTTAATACGGCATACCAGATACGCCCTGCTTTTTCCCAGGAATATCCTCCCATATTGAAAGCTGAAATATAAAATGCAAAATTAGGAATTCCGGAGTTTATATGCACCCCTCCCCAGTCGCCTGATTGTGTATTTGGAAGCTTTACATATTTATCCATTGTGGCAGGTTGGGGATCATCTCCCAGCTCAGGATGATTTTTATAACCAGTTCCAGGTGCTTTCATGCTGCGTAATGCATAATTTGCTCCTTTCATTACCTTTTCACCAATTAACCAATTTGCTTTCTTAACATCCTGATTATTATATCTTTGTTTTATCATAATTCCAAAGATATCGGAAAATGATTCATTCATGGCACCGGCCTGGTCCTCGTAATCAAGATTAGATTCATGCTCTGTTACGCCATGAGTAAGTTCATGGCCGATGATGTCAATATCACTTGTGAAACTTGTGAAGACCAACCCATCTCCGTCACCATAAATCATTCGCCTGCCGTCCCAGTAAGCGTTATCAAGACCTTTGTCATAATGTATGTATTGTCTTATAAGAAGACCTTTATTATCGATGGAATTCCTGCCGAATAACTGGTTATAGAAATCCCAGGATGCTTTGCCTCCTTTAATCACATTCTTACCGGCTACAGAGCTGATTTTCTGATTGGTCTTTGAATCCCAGAGCAATACAGCTCCTGCCAGATCGGTTTTTTGTTTACAGTCATAAACCTCCATCTGCAGAATGCTTTTCCCGGATGCTTTTATATTGACTCCGAGAATTGTTTTCTCATGTAGACTGGATTTCTGGAAAAAGCTTCTGTCGTTGTGGAACCTGAAGCTCCTGAAGTTAGAATTGATTGCAAGATCTGCAATTTTTTTATTGCCTGATTCCATCAGCTTACTCAGCATGTAAGGTGGAATGATGCAATGAACGGGATTGTGGTGGTTTTTACACATGATGTTTAAGATTTTATATCTAAATTAAACACATTAACCGCTGACTTTTTTTAAAGTTCACAGTAAAAGTCAGATTATTAAGAAAACCCTTTTTCAGATTGGTATAAAATTATGAAATACCTCAATAGAAGTCAAGTAATCATGTTTTTTTCTTGCAAGGTATTTTAAATATCGCTCTCGGAAAGGAACTTCGTCTCGTTGAAATTTTTTCCCTGTTACTCATTAAACCGATCAATAAGAATGGTTTGCATCAGTGAAGGAACAATTATTTTTTAATGAAATGTATCTATATTGATATTTTGGTGTAACTTGTATGTGAGAAACTTTCATGATATTAACCCGTAAGGAATAATTTGAAATTTAACATTTAAAAATTGTCATTATGGCAACATTAGATGAAGGATACAGGAAAAATTTCCTCGGAAATGATCACCTGTTAAAGCCTCCTGTTTTGAATTCAAAACAGAAAAAGGACCTGGTTAAATTTGATCAGGATAAGTATGTCCTGGACTATATCCATTACAGTGTGGTTATGTCTAAAATTCGTCGTTTTGCCTACTATACTGCTGTAAATATAGATGGGAAAACATGGCGTGATAATCCAAGAAAAGGGAGATGGAAAAAAGATACCCGCATAAAAGAACAATTCGGGGATGAGCTATATGGTGCTAAGAAAAGTGACTTCGACAAAGGTCACCTTGTCAGGCGCGAAGATCCGGAATGGGGCGACAAAACAGTTGCAGTTGAAGCCGGAGAGAACACTTTCCGTTATCCCAATTGTGTTCCGCAGCATAAAAAGTTAAATCAGGAAATATGGGCGGAACTTGAAAATAATATCCTGCATAAAGGGGCAGCCGATCAGCAGCTCAAAATATCTGTCTTCACAGGTCCTGTATTGTCGGATAATGATGGTATTTTTGTTACCAGGGTAAATGATGAGGAAGTTAAGATTCCGAATTTATTCTGGAAGGTAGTAACTTGGGTGAAAAGCGATGGAAAAATGTACGCAGTAGGATTTGTGCAGAGTCAGGAAAAGTTCCTTATTGAAGGTGGAATTATCCGGAAGCTTTTTGTTCCTCTTTTGAACAGGCTCAGAAATTTGTCAGATGAAGACATTTTTGAGCATATTAAGTTCAAAGATGGTAAAACCTACCAGGTAAGAATAGAAGATATTGAGAGCATTACAGGCATGAAATTCGACTGGCCGGATGTAATTAAGCCGTATGAAAAAACTGAACCTTCGCTGATCAGGAGCAAAAAACAGCTACTCGGACAGAGAATTAAAAACAGACAAAAAAGCCTTCTGAAAAGGGAGATAAAACTGGATCTTGAAGGGTTGGAGCTGGGATGAGAAGCAGCCTGGCTCCAAACCAAATTTAAATAATAAGCCTGTAATAAATAGTTTAATCAGCTTTTAATGAATCACTCAGGCTGACAATCTTCCCGTCCTGATAAATGGTCCAGACCGGATAACGGTTAACGGCAGGGATAAAGCTTTCAAAAGTTGTTCTGGTGGAACGTATTACAGGAGCAGACTGGTTTTTAGGGAAATCTGACTGCTTTAATCCAATGTCAGACAAAGAAGAAGAATAGGTATTTTTCTTTGTGAAGTATTCAGATTCTGCATAATAGACCTGTCGTAATGCCCACTTTATATCGAGGTCAGGATCAGGTAGAAAATCCTCTGTACCCTTTCCAGCCTCAATCGAGGAGAATTGAAGGAAGCCCCACATCTCAGGCATATGCATATTAATTCGTCCGGCAGGTGACCAAACCCAGTTATCCTCAGGGAAAGGTTTTCCGGTCTTTGGATTGATCTCTTTTTTATAGGTGCCATTCTCTATAAGAGTACGCCATTCAACCCTCGAAAAGTCAATTCTCCACTTATCCCCGGCTTTTGGTAATCGTGATCCGGGTGCACATTCTTTCAACGCTGATAATGGGAGCACTATCTCAACCGTCCAGCCCTTATCAATTGTGCCAGGCTTATTTATAGTCCCATATGTGTGTGTACCCACTTTTAATCCTGCAATATCCCATCCGGTTACAGCTTGTCCCCCATCACGATATGGTTTTAGTAGTAACAGATCCCATGCGGTACCAAGGGCATTAACCTCAAGTTCGTAATATGCATGTGTATCTCCATCGGGATCAATAAACACCTCAAAATCATTATCGAAGAAAATTACTGTATCTCTTCTTAACAGTCTTGCCCATACGTCAGGTTCTTCAAGCTCAGCAGCAATATACAGGTTTGAATCATCCCATAGCATTTTTGCATGGGTCTTTAACCTCGGAACGGGTTTAACTGAACCTTCTATGTCCATAAAGTAATCTGTCCATGGCACTTGACCCCACGCAGCTTCATCAGGAATTCCGTCAGGAGTAACCGGAGAAGTAGTCCGGTAACATACATAACCCTTGGGATATGGCTTCGGAGGCAATTGTAATGATGATCCTCCATTGGTTCCCTGAGATTTTTTACAGGAGAACTGAGTAATTAACAAGCCAAACACCAGCAATACATTTACAAGTCTGTTCATTACTTTAAGTATTAATAATCATGTTTATATTTTAGTTTAACCAGGCAACAACAATTTAATCTTCAATAGTAACTACTTCTTCCTCTTTAAGCTTTTTATAAAAACAGGTAACTTATGTCAGTTTACTTATTAGTCCGTTGCATTATAGTTGTCATTTCCCTGTCCAATTGCTTTCCACGGTATTGCTCATATGTGAAGTCAGCTCGTTCACTGTTAAGAATACCCATCGTTCCGATAAGGTTCCACATAGCATATCCTACGTTATTTTTATTCAACACAGAAATCACATCCATCAGATAGGCGAGAGTGACATCATGCGGAGTTTTGTTATAAACTCCGAATTCCTGTATCATTACAGGAATATTTTGCGCTTTAGCAATTTCAAGTCGTTTGTTAAGATCACCTAACACAACTACAGGGTCCCCATTCACATCCGTAATTTTTCCATCAGAAGTTATTTTATATGTGTCCTGCTTAGAACCCCATACAGTGTTTGCAGGTATTATGAAAGACTCACTTGTACCTGATTTGACAGTAATTTTATTTATAGTCATCCAGTCTCCATCAGTATTTGTTATAGTCAGTCTGGTTCCATCTGAGGGTAAAACTACTGAGTAGTCTTTTCCGGATATATTCTGGTAACCCCACTGGGTGGAAACAATTTCTGTCCAGTCCTCTCCTGTATCAGGACCACATATAAAGATTTTATTTAAAATCTGAGTATCATCAAGCTTGATTTGCAGGGTAGATTGTATGGAAACCTTCTGAACATTAATAATGATTTTTGTATCCTTTAAAAAGGTTCCTTCCAGTACAAGGGAAGAATGATAGTCGCTTTTCCACGATCCGTAAAGGTATTGAGAAATATCTGTCATAGGCCAGAAGGGTAAAGGCCAGCTGTCGGAGCCATCTACCCAGCTCGCCTTGTAATGTGTAAGAGTGAAAGGATCATAAACATGTATCGCCTGGATAATATTAGTTGCATCTTTAAGTGACAGAATTAGTTCTCGGCTATAGTTAAGACCATCTACGAATATTACCCTGTCGGGAGTTATACTCTGGATTTTGTCAATGGCTTTCTTCATGACATTTACATAGGTGCTTTCGTCCATTAAGCCAGGTTCGTTCACCAGGTTAAAACTCAGCTCATCATAAGGAATTGCCTTATACCTGTCGGCAAAATAAGCCCAGTGATTTACAAAAGCTGTCTGTGCATCGGCGTTCGTCCAGAGGTCAAGGTTCTGACTGGCAGGCAATGTTGCTGCATTAACACAGTACCCAGGAGCACGGTGAATATTAATGCAAACATGAACACCATACTTTTTACCCCATTCAATTGCTTTATCAATTTCAGAAACTTTGTCTTCAAGGAATACATCCCAGTTGCCAGCCTGAGTATAGGTTCGGTAATCAAGAGGAAGTCTTACAAAGTTAAAGCCAAGATCTTTCAGTATGATAAACTCCTCCTCCGAGAAACCATAATCCGACCAGGTGACATCAAACTTTCCAAGCAGATTAAACCCTTTAAGGTTTTCACTGAAATGATTCAGATCGATGGGGGTAAAAGCAACAGGCTGTTTATCTTCAGGAGAGCACCCGGAGAAGAATATTGCGAAACAAAAAATAAGTTTAACAAATCGCTTTACCATGGCATCTGGCATCAAAATAATGATTCAACGTATATTAAGATAAACATGCGATCAACCACTAGAACAGTTAACAAATATACATAATTAAATTCCTAAAATATGATTTCAGGAATGTTACACAAAATAACAGGGTCATGCCATGACATGACCATTTCCATATGAATCAAAAAAAGGGCTCTCCCTTTTCAAGACAAGCCCTTTTAAAATACTATCAGTAATTACTAATTTTTATTAATCCTCCTTAGTTTTGTCAACTTCCTCCGTTGTCTTCTTATGTTTCTTGTGTAAATGACAGAATACATCACCGGTATCAAAACCAGTGTAAGGAATGTTGCAAAGCTAAGCCCGAAAATTATTGTCCAGGATAATGGTCCGAAGAACATAACATTATCCCCGCCAAAATGCAAATGGGGGTTAAGATCGGTAAGCAATGTCGCAAAATTAATATTCATGCCTATCGCCAGCGGAATCAAGCCCAGTATAGTTGCTGTTGCGGTAAGTATCACAGGTGTTATACGTGTCATACCTGCCTGAATGATTGCCGTGCGAGTTTTTACACCCTGTTCTTTCAGCACATCGGTAAACTCAACAAGAAGAATTCCGTTCCGAACGACAATTCCTGCCAGGGCGACAATTCCCATACCTGTCATAATAATTGAGATCGTCATCCCAAAGATCATGTATCCCAACAAAACTCCTATAAGGCTGAATATCACTTCCGATACTATAATCAGCGCTTTGGACATTGAATTGAATTGTGTAATAAGGATGAACATAATAAGGAATAAGCAGAGAATCATTGCCTTTGAGAGGAATATCATCGATTCTGCCTGATCCTCCTGTTCGCCCGTAATGCGTATATCAATATCCGTTGATTTAGGGAACTGGGGTATCACTTTACGCAGCTCGGTATTTATAAGGTTTGCGTTGAACCCGCTAAGGACATTTGATGAAACTGTGATAACCCTTTTCAGATTGAGACGGTTGATCTGCCCATAACTGTTAACATATTCAACGTGTGCTACCACCGAAAGAGGTATTTTACGTATTAATCCCGAATTCATATCCATATATGTAATTGTTAGGTTGAGCAATTGCTCTAGATCTTTTCTTTGATCCTCCTGAAAACGAAGTATTATTGAATACTGATCCTCTCCTTCGCGGAATTTGGCTACCTCTTTGCCTAATTGTCCGGTCCTGATCGCATCTCCTACAACAGCTGCAGTTATGCCTTCCATATTGGCCCGTTCGCGGTCAAGTTTTATGACGATCTCCGGTTTTGTAGATGCAAAGTCAGATTTTAATTCTTCGATACCTCCTATTTGCAGCGAGTCGACATACCTTTTAAAACGGTCAGCCGTTGAAGCAAGTTCCACCAGATCCTCACCGGCTATCTCTATATTTATCGGTTTACCTGTTGGCGGTCCGTTCTGCTCTTTATCAACAACTATTTCAGCCCCCGGGATATCATTCAGCGCTTCACGCATACCGCTCATATAAGCGCCTGTGCTCTGTCCGTGTCTGTCTTTAAATTCAACGAAATTTATGGAGATTTTAGCCAGGTTCGAAGATTTGCTCGAATTGTCAAAACTATTATCGGAAGCCAGGAATGCCACGTTTGTCACAACAGATTCCACAATAGGATTTTTCTCACCGAGAACCCTCATAATCCGGTGCTCGGCCATATGTGCAACAGAGTCAGTTACACTAATTTCGGTGCCAATAGGCATTTTAACATAAACAGTGATTGTATTTGGTTCGCTATCGGGGAAAAACACCACTTTAGGTTTTACGATGTTGTTCAGTATCATTGTGAATACAAATAAGGCTATCATCCCACCGAGTATGTAACCCGGTCTTTTACCCTTTAGAACCCACTTCAGTGTATTCTCATATTTCGCCATAATGCCCGGAAGGGTGATAGTCTGGAACTTCCTGATGACCTTGTGACCGAATAATTCATGAAGCAGAAAGGAAATCGCAATGAAAACTGTCAAATTTGCTATTCCTCTTGCACCAAAAAGATAAAAAGGCAATGATATCAATACAATAATAAGGGTGGTTATAAAAACCTTCCTTTTATTGACAGGTGCATCTTCATCATCATGCCTCATGAAATCCACAGCAAATACCGGATTGAAGATATACGCAACTATTAGCGATGCAAAAAGAGTAATGATGAGTGTTACAGGAATAAATACCATAAAGCTTCCGACTATTCCTGGCCAGAAAGCCAGCGGGAAGAACGGAGCAAGAGTGGTGAGAGTACCCGAAAGGATCGGAAGAAAAACTTCTCCCGCCGCAAACTTGGCAGAGGAGACAATATCCATTTTGGTTTTCCTGTGTATCCGGTGAGTATTCTCGATTACCACAATTGCATCGTCTACAACAATACCCAGTGCAAAGATAAACGCGAACATCACCAGCATGTTCATTGAATATCCGATCCATGGCAGAACAAGAAATGCAATGGCCATTGATAATGGGACTGCAAGAGCAACAAACAGGGCATTTATAATTCCCATGAAAAACATAAGAACAATGGTCACCAGAATGAATCCAAGAATTATGGTATTATTCAGTTCATTAACTGTATTCCTGGTGTATCTCGACTGGTCCCCGGTCACCTCGATGATAAGGTTAGAGGGAAGTTTGGATTTCTGCATCTCAGTTATAATAGCTTTTATCTTATCCGATGCATCCAGAAGATTCTGTCCGCTCTTCTTGATTACATTGAGTGTAACAACATTTTTCCCGTTATATCGTGCGAAATTTTCAGGCTGATGAAAACCGTCACGGATCATGGCGATATCTCCAAGCTTAACAAGGGCCCCGCTTGAGGTATGAATAACAATATCTTTTATCTGATCAATATTTGTAACTTCTCCTACCACCCTGATTGCGCGGCTCATTCCCTGCAGATCAATGTTACCACCCGATACTGTCATGTTGTTGAGACTGACTGCCTGTTCCACATCTCTGAAGGTAAGGCTGGCTGCCCTCATCTTGTACATATCAATATCTATCTGGATCTCGCGGGTAAGAGCCCCCCCGATCTCAACCCTTGTGATCTCTTTCAGTGTTTCGATCCTGTCCTGCATATCATCGGCATACTTCTTCAGACGGTCAAGGGGGATATCTCCCGAAAGATTTATATATTGAATTGGTATTTCCGAAAGGTCAATCTCCATTACAGCGGGATCAATAAAAGAGGGATCAGTCGGTAAATCAGCTTTAGTCTTATCAACAGCATCATTTACCCTTTGTTTTGCATCCTTTATCTCAATACCGGTATTAAACTCAACGATAATTGCAGAGAAGTCCTGAACTGATCTTGATGTGATCTTTTTAACCCCGCTGATAGATTTGAGATTCTTTTCCAATGGCCTTGTAACCAGGTTCTCCATATCTGATGGCGAGGTACCCGGATATATTGTGCTTACAGTGATCATAGGGATCACAATCTCCGGAAACTGTTCCTTCGGGATGGTATAGTAATTGATTAAACCAAACACCGATATAATAAATACCAGGACATAGACACTTAACTTATTATTAATTGCCCAGCTGGTTGCGAAAAATTCTTTATACTTTTTTTCCATGAAAATCTGTTTTTACTCTCTTAGTACTGAATATCAGAACTGTGCTTAAAATCTCACATATTCACCATCTACCAATTCCTGATAACCTACTGATATGACTTTGTCGCCAACTGTTAAACCCTTAACCACTTCCGCCACACCGTTATAACTATTCCCAAGGACAACCGGTTGTTTGTATGCGGCATTGTATTTGTCCTTTGAACGTACCACATAAACATAACTGCCTTCCTGGTCCGTCTGAACAACATTCATGGGAACCTGAATGGTATTTTCGGAATGATAATCGTTAATCTGAATGATAGCAATCATATTTGCTTTTAAATTTTCTATCCCATCTAGAAGTTTGGTTTCTATCACAAAAGTCCTGTTAACCGGATTAATGTATTTACTTACGAAATCAATTTTCGCGATAACCTGTTTATTTATGTCGGGGAACAATACATTCACTTTGTCGCCTAACTTGACCTTGGCAGAATAAGCTTCGGACACTTCGGCATTTACTCTCAGGTTTTTAAATGCAACCACTCTGTAGGCAGCTAAACGGGGGTCAGGAGAAACAACGCCTCCTACCTTAATATTGCACTCTTCAATAGTACCATCAATAGGTGATTTGATTTTAAATTTATCCACCTGCTGATTTAATGAAGAAATCTGCTTTTCAAGCGACTCTTTGTTGGTTTTTGCCTGAAGATATTGAACCTCGCTGCCGATTTTCTGGTCCCATAGACGTTTCTGCTTATCATACATATCAGATGCAAATTTGTACTGCGATTCGAGACCCTGCATCTGGCTGCGGTACTGCTGATCGTCAATCTGAGCAAGTACCTGACCTTTTACAACCCTCTGACCGACATCCGCAAATTTTGAAGTAACGGTGCCTGGTGCTTCAGCATAAACAGCAGCATTAAGATCTCCATCGAGTTTACCCTGAACTCTGACATAATGATCGAAAATGCTGGATTTTATATCTTTCAGTCCAACTAATTTAAATTTCTCAGGATTCAGAGAATCTTTTTTCACTGATTGGAGCTCAGCTTCCAGAGCATTTATTTTTTCTGTTATCACAGCATTCTGCTGTTTTAGTTTTGCCAGTTGTGCCTCTTTATTGCTACTGCACGAAAACATGAGAACTAAAACTAAAGCTCCTGCTATACTTAATTTAATGGTTTTCATATCTGATCTGATTTGTTATATTATTTCTATTTTAAAAATATCTTATTTACTACTACTTAAAATACGATCAAGCTTTGCTTTGGCATACAACAGCGAAAGAACTGAATTGTAATAGTTAGATTCAGCAGTAAGGAACTGATTCTGGTTTTGAGTAAGCTCAAAACTCGATGACACACCTTCTTTATATTTGATGACCGTTTTATCATATACCTTCTTACTGAGATTCATACTCTCCTCATTAGTAATGAAATTACTGAAAGTAGTTTGATAATTACTTCTTGCTGTTTCAAACTCCATGATCAGTCCCTGTAGTGCATTTTCTTTTGCCAGCTTTGTCTTCTCAAGGTCAAATCTTGCCTGACTTACGCGTGCATTGCGCATACCGCTTGTTACTATCGGCAGGGTAAATGAAGCCCCGACAACATCTTTTACTGAAAAATTAAATGAGGGCTGATTTGTCTGTTCCTGATGCCTGTAGAAACCGGCAATTGTTGGAAGGTATTTTGATTTTTCAAGTTTCAGCATCAATTCAGAAATCTGTTCCTGTGTGCTCACAAGCTGGTAATCAATACTTCTGTTTACATCAAACAAGGGAGAAGTAAGATACTGGATGTTACCCTGTTCGACAATATGGGGAAGACTATCAGTTAGCTCGATAGTCTGATCGAAACCAACTCCAAGCTGAAATTTTAATAGTTTAAGTGAAATTTCCTTCTGTGACTCGAGCGACGTAATAAGTGTCTGAATATTAGATTTGCTAATCTTAATCTGGTCAACATCTGTTTCCTCATTTAGTCCTTCCTTGTTCATTGAGACCATTTCATTATATGTCTGCTCTACCGATTTAAGGCTTTCATGCAGGAGTCTTGCATTTTCACCAAGAACCAAAACCAGGTAATAAGTCCCGGCAACAGATTCTTTTGTCTGATCCTCGGTTTTTACCAGGTTTTTCTCAATCATTTCTTTAAGCACTTTAGTTGCCTGCAATCCTACCAGATATTGACCACTGAAAATAAGCTGGGAGACAGTTAAATCGATTGTGGTATTATTCTTAACACCCAATGCTATCGGAGGTGAATCCTTATAGGCATCGATAAGATTTGTTTTTGTCAGAAAACCATCCGGAAGTGAATTAATATCCAGAAATGGACCAAAGCTCAGTTCAGGGACCTTAAACTGATGAAGATAGTTTGCGGCTAGGTCTACCTGTGGCAATCCCTGTGCCAGATTTTCCCAAACCTTTTTTTCTGCACTTTTAATATCAATCTTTGATGACTGAACTGTCCGGTTATTCTGAAGAGCAAATGCCTGGGCTTCAGATATTGAGAGTTTAAGTGTTGGTTTATTATCCTGGGCGGATCCTCGAACAATTGATCCAAGCAGAATAAATATCAGAATGTATTTACGCATAAAATTCATATTTAAATTATTTATTTTTATTAGTTTCTAATTCTTTTACCTTTTTTTCCAATACAATTATTCCTTTTTTTGTTGCAATACCCCGTACATGATAGGTAATAAGTTCCGTAAATAGTTTTATCGAAGTGAACTCCTCTACTGTGAACAGCTCATTAAAGTGGATATTTTCAGACCTCGACAGGTAAAGCTTGGCAATTACATCCTCGTCCATATCTTCTCGATACAATCCTTCCTGTTTCCCTTTCTTCAGATTCAGGAGTATATATTTATACATTCTTTCCCTCCGTGTTTCCACAATCCGCTGATAGTGATGAGGGTAATATTTCTTAAGGTCGTATTCTGTTGCAGGATTCTGATCTCTGGCCAATTTGTTCATAAAAACAGAAATCTCAAAAAGCTCTTCAATAGCATTGTACCTTACCTGAAAGCATTTAATTAATTCCTCCTGTTTTCGTTCAATTTCATTCTCAATGAACAACCTGACCAGGTCATCTTTATCAGATACATATTGATAAAGCGTTTTTTTGGAGATGGCCAGCTCTCTTGAAACATCATCCATGGTTATACTCTTAATACCATATTTCATGTATAACTCCCGAACCTTCGCCAATATCAGTTTCAGATCTGCATTCATGCCGCAAAAATAACATCAAAAAACTTAGGAAACAAATTTTATGTAAAATGTTTCCATAGTTTTTAAATAAATACTCTTAAAAAATAGAGGCTGTAATAGATTCAAAAGAATCTTGTGAGGTATAGCTTTATAATCCGCTGATTATACGTGCTTTTATTGACTCATATTCCGAATCTGTAATAAGCTTGTCATCTAGCATCTGTTTTGCCTGTTTTAATTTTGAAGCAGCATCTTCAGATGTATTTCCTGTTTGCTGCATTCCCGGATTATTCCCGATAGTAATACCACCGGATTTTGCCCTCAGTTCCTCCAGTTCCCTTATACGCCTTTTTTCCCTCCATGATTGATCCTGAGCCTGGGCCAGACGATAAATATGCTGAGCCTGCTCTTTTCTGAATCCATGTAAAATCAAAACCTGGGGAGAATCTTTTGAAATCGCTAAATCTGTTGAACCATATATTTTCATGAAAATATCTGTCCCAAAGATTCCCTCTTATATTTTGGCATCACCAAGATCCTGCCACCGGAAATCTGTCATCTCAAATCCTCCAAGTAATCCTCTGTTAATTTTAATAAATCGTCCGGAGGTAGCAGCAATAAGAATACGCCTGTTGGTTAAGGCAAATAATCTTCGTTGAATTGCCCAGGCTTCTAGCGTTTCACCACTTACGAGAACAGAATTAATATGTTCAAGTGCTTTTTCCAACTGGGGATCTTCGGAAGTGTTGGTATTTGTTGTCATGGTAATTGATGATTAATGAAAATGAATTATTTCGTATTATTAAGCAAATAAAATGTTTATGTATCTCATATAGTTGTATAGACGTTTTTTCTGTACAAAATGTTTAAATTCTCTCTGAATGAGGCTGTTTTAAAAGTCAAAATTAAGTCTTGTTTAAATTAAATCCAATTATATAATTGAAACCCGTGACAATTCCATAAATTACCAGTGGATTTTCAGCGGATTCGTTCCATAGTTTTAGTACCAGGTAGAATCAGCTATCGTGAACCGGTATTGTAATTACATACTTATTATATATTCCTGTTAAAATAATTTATGTAATATTGAATTCCAAATTAAGATACATTATGACAGAGCAGATTAAACAAATTGCTGAAAGGATAAAAGAGATCCGCGAGATTTCAGGTATATCAGCCGAAACTCTGGCAATCAAGCTGGGAGTAACGTCAGATGTCTATTTAAAATATGAAAGCGGGAACACTGATATTCCTGTGGGAATTATTTTTAAAATCGCTGAACTGTTCAAAATTGAACTTTCAGTTATGCTTGGTGGCGATAATCCGAAACTTCGTGTCTATGGAGTTGTAAGAAAAGGGAAGGGATTGAAACTTGAACGCAGAAAACAGTACAGATATGAAAGTCTGGCTGATAATTTCATACATAAAAAAGCTGAACCATTTATTGTTACAATAGATCCGAATCCGGAAGAGACTTTACTTGAATTTAATTCTCACCCTGGCCAGGAATTCAATTACGTGATAAGTGGAACAATGATGACAATTATCGACGGTCATGAAATTATTCTGAATGAAGGTGATTCGATATATTTTGATTCAGGTTATAAGCACGCAATGAAATCATTACACAATGAACAGGTCAGATTTCTGGCAATAGTTTTATAATTACAAAAGAGATAAGAACAATGATGCTTGAAAAATTTCTTAAACAGACTGAGTTTAGCTCGTACCAGGACTTTAAAGCAAATTTTGAAATCAAAGTTCCTGAGAATTTCAATTTTGCGTATGATGTTGTTGATGAAATAGCTGTCAAAACTCCTGATAAGATAGCGATGGTATGGTGTGATGATAAGGGTAACGAATCAATATTCACCTTCGGACAAATGAAGTATTACAGTGATAAAGCTGCCAATTTTTTTAAATCGACAGGTATCAGAAAAGGCGACCCTGTAATGTTAATTCTGAAAAGACATTATAATTTCTGGTTTTGCACACTCGCTTTGAATAAAATTGGCGCTATTACTATTCCTGCAACTCATTTGCTCTCTACAAAAGATATAATTTACAGGAACAATGCAGCTGACATTAAAATGATAGTTTGTCTGCCAGATCCTCTTGTAATTGAACATATTGAAGAATCTGAAAGTAAATCACCAACATTAAAATTCAAAGTGATGATCGGCGAGGAACGCGATGGATGGCTGAATTTTACTGAAGGGATGGAAAAGAGTTCAGATAGTTTTATCAGGCCTGTTTTGAATGAAGCAACCGTGAATGATGATATAATGCTTCTCTATTTTACTTCAGGAACAACTGGAATGCCTAAAATGGTAAATCACGATTTTATATATCCGCTCGGACATATACTGACTGCAAAATACTGGCAGAATGTTGTGGATGATGGCCTTCATTTTACGGTGGCTGATACGGGTTGGGCCAAATCGGCCTGGGGTAAAATATATGGCCAATGGTTATCAGGCAGTGCTGTAATGACCTATGATTATGACAAATTTGTTCCTAAAAACCTGATGGAGGTAATTGAAAAATACCAAGTTGTTACTTTTTGCGCACCTCCAACTATATACCGGTTTCTTATCAAGGAAGATCTGACAAAATTTGATCTGAGAAACCTGAAATATTGTGTTGTTGCCGGTGAACCTCTTAACCCCGAGGTTTATAAACAATTCTACGATCAAACAGGTATCAGGCTGATGGAGGGATATGGACAGACAGAATGTACTGTTGCTGTGGCAACCTATCCATGGATGAACCCAAAACCAGGTTCAATGGGAATGCCTTCGCCAGGTTATGATATTGAGATCGTCGATGAAGATGGTAATGCTTGTGAAGCAGGTAATGAAGGAGAGATTGTAATACATACTGATAAAAGCAAACCTGTCGGCATGTTTAACGGTTATTACCGGGATGATCAGCTCACCAGAAGTGTCTGGATGAATGGCATTTACAGGACAGGCGATATGGCCTGGTGCGATGAAGATGGTTACTTCTGGTTTGTGGGCAGGGCTGATGATGTTATCAAAAGTTCAGGGTACAGAATTGGCCCATTTGAAGTCGAAAGTGCACTGATGGAACATCCTGCTGTACTTGAATGTGCTATTACCGCGGTGCCCGACCCCGATCGGGGACAGGTTGTCAAAGCAACCATAGTTCCTTCAAAGAATTATCATCCAAGTGAAGAGCTGGCAAAAGAGTTGCAGGAACACGTAAAGAAAGTAACTGCACCATATAAATACCCTCGCATAGTTGAATTTGTAACTGAACTGCCCAAAACCATAAGTGGTAAGATTCGCAGGGTACAAATCAGAGAAGAAGGTAAAGAATAGTTATAATTCAGTAACTTGAACAGGCTTTCAACAAACAGGAAAATACATAATACTTGGTTTAAAATATAACTAATAATGATAATGGGAAAAAAAGTCAAATGGGGAGTTATAGGTTCAGGCGGTATTGCTAAAAGAAGAACCATCCCAGAAGGAATTGCCCCTGCTGAAAATGCAGAGCTGATTTCTGTTTATGATATTAATGCAGAAATTAATAAAGCTGTGGCGAATGAATTTCATGCAACAGCATATCAGAGTATTAATGAGCTTCTTTGCTCCGATATTGACGCAGTATATATTGCTTCACCTGCAAATATGCATTCAGAACAAGCTATTGCCTGCGCTGCAGGGAAAAAACATGTTTTGTGCGAAAAGCCACTGGGCATGACAGTTGAAGAAGCTGAAAAAATGATAAAAGTATTCAAGGATGAAGGATTATACCTCGGCACAGGACTAATGATGAGGTTTTCTTCTCAGCATCAGGCTGCACTGAAGTTAATTCAGGAAGGCAGGTTGGGCAAACCTGTTTATGGCAGGGCACAGTTATCCTGCTGGTACCCTCCAATATCCGGGGCATGGAGGCAGAACCCAGATACCAGCGGCGGCGGATCTTTAATGGATATGGGCAGCCATTGTATTGACTTACTGGAAATGTTCTTTGGCAGGATAAAAACTGTAAGTTGCTTTATCAATAATAGTGTTCATTCCTATAAATCAGAAGACAGTGCAATTGTATCTCTTTTCTTTGAAAACGGGGCATTGGCTACTGTTGATACTTATTTTTGTATTCCTGATAACAGCAGTAAGAATGTTCTGGAACTCTATGGCTCAAAAGGAAGCATTCTGGCCAAAGGTACTATTGGTCAGGGCGCTTCAGGCGATATGATCGCATATTTTGAGGATGACAGCAGCGGATATAATGCTCAGCAGTTGAGAAATGCTGCAGATGGAGAGGTAATAAACCCGAAACCGGTCAACACATACCTCGCTGAAATAGAAGAATTCAGCTGTGCTGTACTGGAAAAGAGAGAACCAAAAAACAGTGCCCAACTGGGTCTTCAAAGCCAGATAGTGTTATCAGCCTGTTATCAATCAGCGAAGACAGGCAAAGCAGTCAGTGTTAATCAACCAAAATGAATATGACTAATAACGTACTCGGAATATTTTCTCATCCCGATGATGCGGAAATGGTATGTGCCGGGACATTGTCGTTATTCAGAAAAGCAGGGTGGAAAGTTCATATCGCTACCATGGCGCCAGGCGACAAAGGTACTTCTGAGTATTCGAGAGAAGAGATAAGTTTAATCAGGAAAGCCGAGGCTGCCAATGCCGCTGATTTAATCGGAGCAACGTACCATTGCCTCGAACTGGAAGATGTTTATATTCTTTATGATCGAGAATCCATAAACAGAACAACCGCACTCATCCGGAGTATACATCCGTTGGTCGTTTTTACCGCAAGTCCGAATGATTATATGATAGATCATGAGCTGACCAGCCAGATTGTACAGACAGCCTGCTTTTCATCAGGTATTAAAAACATGGAAGTTGACGTAACTCCTTATGAACCTGTTCCTTACCTGTATTACTGTGACCCTATGGAGGGTAAAGATATTTTAGGTAAACAGGTAATTCCATCTATGTTTGTCAATATTTCAGGTGAAATAAAAATCAAGGAAGAAATGCTTGCCAGGCACGAAAGCCAGCGAAACTGGCTTCTTACACACCACAAAATGGATGAATACATTCTTGCCATGAAACGGTTTGCTGCTGACAGGGGAACTAAAGCAGGTGTCGATTATGCCGAGGGATTCAGACAGCACCTTGGGCATGGATTCCCGCAAGCCAATATTCTTTCAAATATTCTTGGTGATCTGGTTATTATAAAATAAAGGTTAATTACAAATCATTCACAATTCAGAACCCAAAGTATTCTTGGTCCGTTATAATTTAGCATTGTTTTATAAAGATCTTTAAATCAACATGAAATTTAAAATTTATGAAAAAAACCCGCAGAGATTTCATAAAACATACAGGACTAGCAGGAATTGCAGTTGGAACTGCTCCTATTCAATCAACATTTGGTGAAATAATATCAGGCACTTCCCCGGAAAATAAAATATTGTTTATAAGCCCGGTTGATGGAGACATGTTAAGCGAATATGACGGTATTATAAAAGATAATTGTTTAATGACGAAGGTAAAGATATCAGCTTCTTCAAACAGTAAACTAATAATAAATGGAAATGAAGCAAAATTTGAAGATGGTGCTTATCAGGCAGTTGTTCGACTGAAAGATTACAAAAATATTATTGAGGTGAAAGACTTCAGCTCAGGAGTCAAGCAAAGTATAACCGTATTCTGGCTGAAAAACATAGTTAATAAGTACAGGTTATCAATTGATGACAATATCTGGTTACTGAAGGATCTGTCGAATAATGCCGGTAAATACAAATCAATATTTGAAAACCCATATCTCAGCTTTTTAAAACAGGTACATGATACATACGGTACCAAAATCCATCTCAATTTGTTCTATCAGACTGAAGGATTCAACCTGTCACAAATGACTGACAAGTATAAAAATGAATGGAAAGAGAATGCCGGATGGCTGAGACTCAGCTTCCATTCTTTAGCGGAGTTTCCGGACAGGCCTTACATTCATTCTGGTTATGATGAGGTCAAAAAAGATTGTGAAATGGTGAAGGATCAGATAAGGAGATTCGCCGGAGAAGAACTCCTGGGACCAGTAATGACCTTGCATTGGGGCGAGGCAACTGTTGAAGGATGCAGGGCACTGAGAGATTCAGGCTATACTGCACTGGCAGGCTATTTTAGTTATGACGGGCCTGATACAGTTTCATATTATCTGGATGAGGAAAAAAGAAGACATATCAATAACCGTTTCATCTGGAAGGACAATCAGGAGGGCATAATATTTTCGAGATTGTCTCTGGTTATTAATACCCTGAAATATGAGGAGATAATACCATATCTTGATAATCTCAGAAGCAACTCACATAAACCTGCCTTTGCAGATCTGATGATACATGAACAATACTTCCATCCCTTCTATAAAAATTATCAGCCTGACTTCCGGCAAAAGGTATTAACCTCAGTCAAATGGGCTGCTGACAACGGGTATAAGCCTGCATTCCTTAGTGAATGTCTCTTCAGCTAAGATTTCATTTTCAGGAAAAAGATTTAATTTATCTGATTAATATAAATAAACAAAAAATAATAGGAGAACCTTAATATGGCCCGGAAATTAAGCATGTTAGCACCTGACTGGTGGGATTTTACTACCATCGATGATAAATTATTAAATGAGGCTGCAAAACTTACACCGAAAGACCTTCTGGAACTATCCAGGAAAGGGTTCAAAGTTGTGTTTTATGATACTCTGGAAGAATTCTACCTTGCAGAAGCTCTGGAGTACATCACTTCGTGGAAACAGGCAACTGCAAGTAATCCTGTCGGAATTTGCGGACCTGTTGGGCCAACGGAACAGCTTCCTCTGGTTGCACGAATGGTCAACGAATTACAACTTGATCTTTCGAATGCTCATTTCTGGGGAATGGACGAATGGTATGTAAACGGGAAAGAGCTTGAAGCTACACATCCTATTTCGTTTGAGAAAGCCGACAGGGATCTCTGCTTCAGCAGGATTAATAAGAAATATTGTATGCCTGATTCGAACCTGCACTTTCCAAAGGCTGATACAAGAAAGTATATAAGCAGCTGGGAAAGCGGAATTCGATGTGCAGTTATGCAGGGAGGCCAGGGAGACACTAAACACTGGGCTTTTAACGATCCATTTAAAAGAACTGGTAAGTATAAAGATGCTCCTCCTTCTCCTGAAGAATTCAGAAAACTTACAACCAGGGTAGTGGATCTTCATCCTATAACCTGCATGCAAAATGCCCGCACAAGTGCAGGAGGTGTTGTAACGGGCATCCCAATGCAGGCCCTGACAGTAGGGCCGGTTCAAACCTGGATGGCGGATAAGGTATCAATCTGGCAGGCCGGGACACACGACAATGCATTTGGTCAGAGGTTGACCGCGTTTATGATCAGCAAGAAAATAGTTGACAGTTCTGTTCCCATGTCATTGCTGGCAGATCATCCTAATGTACAATTTAACTATTTTCGTGGCGGTATAGGAATTTGCAAAACCGAGATGCACTAAGATGCTTTTAAATATTATCTGTTAATGATATGAAACGTAACGAAATCCGGCAATACATTGGTAATCAGGCACAGCTGAGCGGAAGCAGACACTATGTCCTTACAGATGGCTGGGGACGCGACCTGAGAGGTATAGATATTAACTCAGGTAGCGGTCTTCAGTATACCATCCTGCCAGACAGAGGAATGGATATTTCTTTTGCAAACTTTAAAGGAAATAACCTGGTATATATCTCCTGTAACGGAGAGACCCATCCCGCATATTACGAACCGGAAAACTTTGGATGGCTTCGTACTTTTACAGGCGGATTACTAACCACATGCGGACTTACATATCTAGGCGCTCCTGTTAAGGATGAAGGGGAAGATCTGGGTTTACATGGAAGATACTCAACAATTCCGGCAAAACAGGTTGCGGATCTCTCAGAATGGATCGGAGACGACTACGTTATTAAAATCAGAGGGATTGTGGAAGAGGGTCATATTTTTGGAGACAAGCTTCGTTTAGAAAGAGAAATTACAACTATCCAGGGACAGAACAGAATCACGATTAAAGACAAGATTACCAACTTCGGAAATAAACCAAGTCCGTATACAATACTTTACCACATGAATCTGGGCTATCCTCTTCTTTGCGAGGACGCTAAACTGGTTTTAAATCCGGAACATACAACTCCGCGAGATGAACAGGCAGTATCCGGCATTAAAGAATTCAGGTCATTTATAAAGCCGGAAGAAGGTTATAAAGAACAGGTATTCATACATTATATGAAAGCGGATTCAGAAGGTAAAACGACTGTACAGTTACAAAATATAAAACTTGGTGTTGAGCTTTCAATCAATTTTAAAACAGCACAATTACCATACATGGCAGAGTGGAAAATGATGGGTCAGGGTGAGTATGTCCTGGGTCTTGAGCCAAGCAATGTTCCTCTTAAAAACAGGAAGGTGTTGCGAGATGAGAAGATATTACCTTTCTTAAAGCCTGGTGAAAGCACTTCAAATGAGATAGAAGTTATTTTAAGTGAATTTCACTAGTCACCTGTTTTTAAGAATTTTGTCCAACCACATAAAAGCATCGGTCTGCATTATAAGGTTATACTCATGAGGTGAATCGTAAAGTCTGGTGACAAGGTTTTCCCCGGCGTTTTGAGAATCCCAGACTTTTCGCATTTTAGTGAAAGCCTCTTTTATTGATTCAACCGGAAACAGATCATCACGACTTCCACAGCAGAACATCATGGGTTTAGGACAAGCTATACTTGCTATATCAGGGTAGTCAAGATAATGTGATAATCCGGGGTGAATCATTGTGTAAGCTGAATGACCTCTTGCGTGGTTGTTACCGGGAACCATAAGCGCCTTATAAGTTGACATCCAACAGACTGATACTCCTGCAGATATATGTTCTGAAAGTGCAGCTATCTGCCATGTACGGAAGCCACCAACAGAAAGTCCCATAGCGGCGATCCTTTTGGGATCAACCTCAGGTTGTTCTGAAAGAAACTCGGCACTCCTAAGGTCTTCATGGGCAATAAGTCCGGCAAATGAAACACCCAGGTTAAACAGGTTTGAAGCGAGAGCCTGCTGGCCCTCATGCCCGCCTCCCTCCCTGTCAGACCAGTTTATCATGTCAATCGCAAAACAGACATAACCCCTTTTAGCAAGTTCATCACCAAAGAATCGTCCTCCATAACATTCTTTAATCCAATTCTTTGCCGATGCAATCTTTTCAGCAGGTTCGTCCCATGGCTCTATGACTTTTTCTTTGCCTATATCAAATTTTCCACCATGATCATGTAGTAATAATACGGCAGGATGAGGGCCTTTGGATTTTGGGACAAGCATAAATGCAAGCACCCGGCTGTCTCCTGTTACATTGAATACAATTTTCCGGGCTGTATAACTTCCCCTGTCCTGCTCAGCAATAACTTTTGCATCAAAAGGTACTGAAGGAGGCGGAGTCAACAAACATTCCATAACTTTTGTATGAGCCTCTTTTCGCCAGATTGAAAAATCGCCCTTATCACCCTGAAGCCAAGAAAGAGGATAAACCTGCCGTTCCGCTAATTTCCTGTAAAATACCGGTAAATTCTCTTTTACTCCATAAGTTTCATATTCTGCCTGCTGCGCAGATATTTGAGATTTAAACCCAAAGAGTGCAAAGAATAACAGTCCACCTACGATTGACATTTTTGAAAAATTCATGGATCGCATATCGATTTAGTTTTAAATTTCACTAATACAAAATTTTATTGTGGCTGTGCTCAACTATAATTGGTTTGATTTCCGGAATAAAGATTCTAATTATAATCCAATTAATCAGATAGACTATAGAAGCAACAGCAAAAATGAAAAAATAGCTACCCGTAGCATCCAGTATTAATCCAACAAAAGAAGCTGAAAGAGCCCCTCCTATTGCTGCTGTAAAACCAGTCAGTCCAGTCATCGATGCAACTGCTTTTTTAGGATAAATATCTGAGATAATTGTGAACATATTTGCCGCCCAGCCCTGATGTCCAGAGCATGCCAATGCTATCAGAATTACTGATCCCCAAAGGCTTTTTATCTGAGGAACGAACATAACAGGTAAAACTGTAATGGCACAAATTAAAACAGCTCTTTTTCTTGAAGTATCAACCGAAAAACCTCTTCTGATTAATTCAGAAGAAATCCATCCTCCTGCGATACCACCAAAACTGGCAAGTAAATATATAACTATCAGAGGAAGAACTGCTTCTTTTATCTCTATCCCATATACCTTATGAAGAAAATCGGGTGACCAGAAAAGGAAGAACCACCAAACCCAATCGGAAATAAATCGGGTTGTACAGAGGGCATATGTTTGTTTGTACCTGAACAGACTGATCCATCTAATATTTTCTGATATTTCCTTTGAGTGTTCATCCTGATGTATATAATCGAACTCTTCTTTAAGCAATTTGGGATGTTGTTTTGGTGAATAGAAGAATATGAGCCATAATCCTATCCAGATAAAACCAAGTGACCCGGTAATTATAAAAGCCCATCGCCATCCCATTGTCAGCGTAATTCCGGTAACAATCATCGGAGCCACAATAGCACCAATTGTAGATCCGGAATTAAACCAGCCAGTTGCATATGCCCGCTCCCTCTGAGGAAACCATTCAGCAACAGTTTTTATAGCCGCAGGGAAATTTGCAGATTCACCCAGACCAAGAAAAAATCGGGCGCAGGCAAAACCTGCCACTGTGCGAACAGCAGCATGAAACATTCCGGCTATACTCCAAATGGCAATTGCAATTGTATATCCTATCCTGGTTCCGAATTTGTCGAGAAGTGCCCCGGAGATGAGTAGGCCTAATGCATATGCGATCTGGAAGATTGTCACAATTAAACCATAATCAAATTCGCTCCATCCCAGGTCACTTGCTATATAAGGTTTAAGTATACCTATTACCTGTCTGTCAATATAATTAATGCTGGTCGCAAAAAACAATAAACCCAGAATTATATAACGGATTTTCCCCTTTTTAATAACCATATACTATTGCCAAAAATGTAACTACATATACCTATACTCCATCCAGGCATCCCTGAAATGGATAATCGTTTCCCATCTGGTATCTATCGAAGTATTACAACTTGAGGAAAAAATGAATCTGCTTTTATATGGAACCATTTTTTTAAAAAGGTCCTCCACATATCTGAAAATCTCAGCCCTTGACTTTAAATCCCTTGTTTCCATTGCACTTATCCCTCCTGTCATGATAAAATGTTCATGTGTTATGGCTAAAGCCTCATCAAGCATTACATCGCCAAGAGGTGGAGAGGCAACTCCTTCAAGACCGTCAACGCCATAAGATGAGATCAGTTTCAGGTTATCTTTTTGCTGCCCGCAGGCATGGATAAAAAATTTAGCTCCTGCCGAATGACAGATAGCACTTGCTTTTTTGTAATATGATGATGAATACTCTGCTACATAATCTGGTGGATGAAACATTGTGTCAAGATTATCCATTGACATTATTACCTTTACGCCATAATCAACACATTCTTTAATGCAATCGAGCTGAGCCTTCTCATGAAGTTCCATAAGCTCCTTTGCTTTATCGGGATATTCCATTAAAAAATATACTGTATTAACCGGGCCCATTGCAAAGTGTAACATTTTTAAAGGACTGAAGAACTCACCAGCTATTACTATCCCATTATCTCCCACTGACTGACAAATATCATCATATTTTCTCTTATTAAAAGTCCATCTTCTTTTTGCCACAAATTGTTTGAAAACTTCAAATTCATTTGCATAGTCAGTTACCAGAAACTTATTCTGAACGAGAGTTGATTCATTAAACAGATAGATCAGTTTCTCAGAAAGGTGTCCATCCAAACTTCTGTATTCCTTTTCAGTTACTTTGTCCATACCTGACAAAGATTTGTTCTCAATAACTTCAAAGGCATCATTAACTTCATCGCATATGCCTCCAAACCAGTACTTTTCAGGATCTGAATAAATATTTCGGCTGAAGATATCCACCCCCAGGTATAAATAGAGATCCAATAAGGTCTGACAATGTTTAATTTCTTCAGGTAACAGATTATGATCCTTCTGATGCTTGAACCACTGCCAGTAGTTTGGAGAATAAACGAAACGTGATGGTTGTTCCCATAATAATATTTTATCGAGCTCCATTCTTCTGAAATTAGTTACTAATATCCTGTTCTGATTGAGTTTTTATTACGAATTTTTCAGGTGCTTATTAAACCAAGCCAGGGCTTCTTCCTGAATATCTTTGTCATAGCAATGAGTTTTAGCCGGAGTGTAGCTTTTAAAATGATCTGACATTCCGGCCCACGAGAATGCTTCGGCAATCTGGAGTGCAGCCTCTCTCTGTCCGAGTGGAGGAAAAAGTAAATCTTCAGTTCCGCTGACCACCATACATGCTTTTGGCGCACCCATGGAAATCATATCTGGTATATCCATATGGTTCCAGACACCCGGTAACAGACAAAATGAGCCGACAGCTCCTGAGAGATTATAGGCTTGCTGCGTATCACCCGTTGTCATCCAGCCGACGGATACAGTTGCCTTTACACGTGGTTCAAGGGCGGCAATCATATCAGTTCTCCACCCGCCTCCGGAGAGGCCGGTACAACCGATGCGGGATCCATCGACTTCTTTTCTCGACAGCAGGTAATCAACACATCGGCTATCATCGCCGTAGTTCACTCCCGCCCACGTTGTACCAGCCCAGTTGAGCTCCCTTACACCCAGGTACAGGGCTTCCCTCGCGAGGCCGTCATACGTTGTCAATGTGGAATCATCAAGGTCAGCAGGGTTATATGATTCCGGCAGACCATTAATACCGCGTGGTGCACGCTGACCAAAGTGAAACGCATCGATTACTATGACTGCATAACCATGTGATGCATACCAGTCGGCCAATGGCCTGCCACTGGTGCTGCCAGCACGATGTTTGACAATTACAGGATGAACAGGATCGCCGCAGACACGATCTGCACCGAAAAGCATCGGACCACCCCATTCATGCATGACAATCAGCGCCGGAGCCGGAAGCGGAACATTCTTTGGAGTATAAAAATACCCGGGTACCCTGAACCAGGGGGTGGTATTGAATTCAATTTTCTCACGTATAAAGGAGTCAGTTTCCAACCGATCAAGTGTCTTTGACTTAAGATCAACAGGGGGCAGATCGTAGTGAAGTCCATTAAGCAGACACTCCCGGGCCTGATGATTCCACTCCATATAGCTTCGTCCTGGATTTGCTTTTTTCCATTCCGCAGCATTGATATCGAGTGGCCGATATGACCTCATTGTTTGCATCGGGCCTTCAAAAGATCCGTATAGGTTGAGAGGTTTACGGCCAAGTCTTTCTTCTGTCATAGACACCACTGACCTCGGCAATTCTGATTTTAAAGAGAGTATTCCATCAGGATTATTACCTGAAATGTTAAGTAAGTTATTAACTTCTCCATTGGAATTATTAGGTTTTGCATTTAACCCGAAGCCACCAATAGCTATTCCGGCAGTTCCCAGGAGGCTCTTCTTTAAAAAATCTCTTCGTTTATTTTTCATGATACAGTTTAATAGTTCATCATTTATTCAAAAGCTCCATAAGTATCACATTATTGAGGGCAAAACCTGAGATCTGATGACATGGAGCAGTTTCATCTATCACAAGGTAATAATGCCCATCAGCATCAAGGGTTTTCAGCTTTTCTTTTACACTGGTTTCAAAAGTTTTAAGATCTTTGTCATAGTTTCTTTCCGGATCATGTTGTTTTTGTCCGAAACAACAATCATCTTTCCGGTTCAGGATCTGAACCTGTTTACGTCCCTTGCCATATGCTCCCAGGATATAGAGGTCGGGATATCCGGCAATATTCCTGTAGAGTTCAGGGAGGAATTGTTCTATATCCCCCAAAGATGCGTCCGACCTGTAATAAAGGGGCATTGAGCCCGCCACGGAAAAGCTGAATTTAATGCGGTCATCAATTGCTGCAAGAAGGTTAGTTGTCCACCCGCCTCCTGAAAGGCCAACCATATTAACATTCTGATAATTATTCTTTTGTAAAAGATAATTAAGACTTACAATTTCAGGCTCAAGGAAGAATCTCAATCCATAAGTTGCAGGGTGATCGTCTGAAGACAAATCCGTATTCATTACACTGCAATGATCAAGATTACAGCCTGTCTCTGAGACATGAGGCATAAATACCGCCAGAACATCAAATCCTGCCTGAAGCAATCCTATAATGGTTGCTTCTATCCGGTAATTCGTCTCCGGGTTCTCTTTCAAGGTACAGGAATGACCAGGATTCAACATTACCAGCCGGTTATTTCTTTTAACCGGAACAAATAAATATGCCAGGTCTTTCATCACGACACTATCTTTAGCAATAGGGGCATTTACAGGAATTTCATACCTGTCCACTCTGGCTAAAAATGAATTTGGCTGAAGTGGGCTCTTTATACCTGATGTCACCAACACATCAGAACGATCAGGAATCATGTTTGTACCCCAAATAGCTCTTATTATTTCCATCCGCTTCGCTTTTACTTCAGCAGGTGTGCGAATCTTAATCTCCCTGTCGTCAGTATATTGCAGACCACAGTTCACATAGTAGCCATCTGACTGTCCATATAGCGGTGGCATCCTGTTGGCTTCAAGAAAAACCGAGGATCTGTTATCTCCGCTTACAGGAATTTTGGTATAGCTTACATCATTGCCTGTCAAACTCAGATGTTGGTTGTCCATACCCTTTAGCTGTAGGAAGGTAGCACTTCCCCTATAAGCTATACTTGACTGGACAATGGCATTTTTTACTCCACTGAATTGAATGACCGGAGCCACAATATCTGTCCTTGCTTTTATTCCTGTAAGCTGCAAACCATCTGCATCATCAAAGACAAATGCCGGTCTGGCTTCCGGTTTATTATACCCGAGTTCGATATTATTAAAACTGATGTTTCTGACATGCCTGCAATAGAATCCATAGGCAGGGAGTTCGCCAAACATATTATGTTCCGGATAAGCTTCAGACAGTTCAGGAATAGCATGTGCTGTAGTGTCGGCTTTCTCTCCTCCTTCGAATGTCAGGCAGATATTGCTCAGAATTATATCACTCGCCATATATCCCTGCAATCCGGTAATCGAACACGCTGTCCTGCCAATATTGGCACCAAGTATATTATCAATGATTATATGTGATAACCGGCCCATACCAGGTTTTGCCATATTTTCCGTAAAAGGACGCGCTCTGTTCCCAAGGCGAATAAAAATTGCGGTTCCGACATTATTCATTGTGATATTTGAAACTGAGACACGTTCCAGAGTGCCTCCATCAACCATTTGCAGAGTAATGCCTGCCAGGTGAGTATCATAAATGGTACAGTTGCTGAATACGATATCCTGAAACCCTCCGTTGGTTTCAGTGCCAAGCTTGAAGGCGTTACAATCCGAACGTAAAACACAATTTGTGATAGTTATGTTTTCGCATGGAATATCAGTGGTGCTTTTAAGAACAATGGCATCATCGCCACTTACAATTTCGCAATCTGAAATTCTCACTCTCTTGCAGCCATCAATATCTATCCCGTCATTATTATTGTTTACTCTGCTGCTAACCTTTATCCCATCAATATTGACATCTTCACAGAGAAGATAATGCTGAACCCACATTGGCGAATTCATTATTGTAACATCTCTGACAAGAATGTTCCGGCAGTTTATCATCCGGATTAAATAAGGCCGGTTTTTGTAAAATGCGAACTCATCCTTTTTTCTTAATCCATCGTCATTATCAATATTCTCAACCTTAAAAGAGGCTCCGTTTCCATCAATCATACCATGTCCGGTAATGGAAATATTCACCAGTCCTTCAGCATATATAAGACTTTTATCTGTGTAATTATCGGTATAGGATCTGACTTTTGAAATTGTAACAGGATAGTCTTTCAGATCTTTACTTCCTTCAAGAACAGCTCCTGCATCAAGCAATAATGTAACGTGGCTCTTCAGATAAATAGTCCCTGAAACGAATCTTCCGGCTGGGAACCAGACTGTTCCTCCTCCTGATTTTGAACATGCATCAATTGCAGCCTGAATCGATTTGGTGTTAAGGGTAACTCCGTCTCCTTTAGCCTTGTAATCCAGAATATTAAAAACGTTGGGAGAAGCTTTACTATTGGCCGAAAAGGCCAACAGTATGCAAAATATTACTGCATTTTTGATTTTTAAAACTGATCCCGGCATATGGTTAAGTTTAGTTAAATTTTTTATCTTCGACCTCACTTAAATAATTTGATTACAACACACTGATGAGGTTTTACATTCTTTTGGAAGTAATCCGAAAACTCTCCTAACTCCTCGTGTTCCCATAAATCTCTTGCTTTATGTTTTCCTGTGATACCCAATTCATTCCAGGATATTCTTACAATCTTGTCTTCTGAATCACTTCGGTTGAGTAGTCCAATCACTATAGAACCATCTGCCATATGCTTTGTAAAGACCTCTGTATCAACGTCATCTCTGATCTTTTTTGCTTGTTTTCCCAGCGGATCCTGGTTGACAGCTATAATTTCGCTGTTCAGAAGAATTTCTTTTGTCGACTGGCTCATATTGCGAATATCATTGCCGGCAAGCAATGGTGCAGCCATCAGGCACCAAAGGCTCATATGAGTACGGTATTCCTCATCGGTGCATCCAGCTGAACCTGATGTATTTACAACTGTTTTTTTGTTGGCAGATATACCTACAACAAGCATATCAGGATCATTCCAGTGGCCGGGAGATGCATATTCTGAAAGAGGTGCATTGACATCAGTTATCTGCATAATGCTATTGTTTCCTGCATCATAAATATCCCTGTTCCAGGCATTTCTGATATCCCAGGTTGTTCTCCAGTAATTACCGCCTGCTGCGGCAGCCCAGGTCCATGGCTCACGCGGCCCCCACTCACAAACACTAAAAACAATTGACCGCTTACTATTTCTAAGGGCTTTAGCCATTCTGGTATACCTTATAATCGCTGTATCTTTCGCTTCAGGAGCATTGCAGTAATCATATTTCAACAAGTCGATGCCCCAGTCTGTGAAATCTCTTACATCCTGCTCCTCATGCCCGTAACTCCCTGCAACTCCGCCACAGGTTAATGTTGCAGCATCAGAATAAATACCCAGCTTCAGTCCTTTTGAATGGACATAATCGGCAACTACTTTTATCCCGTTTGGAAATTTATTTTTATCAATTTGAATTTTCCCTTTTGAGTCACGCTCAACAAGTTGCCACAGATCATCAATGTTAACATATTGATAACCTCTGTCTCGCATCCCGGTTGCAACCATGCTGTCTGCAATCTGACGGACAAGTGAATCACTTATCTGGGCGGCAAATGTATTCCAGCTGTTCCACCCCATAGGAGGTGTCAGAGCAAGTAAATCACCAATTTTTATAGTAAGAATGCCGGACGAGACACCATATTTATTTTCAGCGGTCAGGTTTACCGTATAATCCCCTTTTTCCTTTACACTTCCGGTAATGATGCCTGTTGACTCATCCAGCTCCAGCCCGTGAGGTAAGTTATCAGCAGTCCATTTTATTGGCCGTATTCCCAAAGTCGGGATGGCAAATAAAAAAGGTGTATCAGGATAATTACCCGTAACTGTGGGAGGATTAATTACAGGTGTCCCAATTTTGGTAATTTCACCAGGTTGATTGCAGCTAAAAATCGAAGTCAGTAATCCCAAAATAAGGGTGAGTTTTTTCATCATTGAATAGATACTATTGAAATTAGACTATGAATTCCACCAAGAAATATTTTAAAATTTACTTAATCTGTAAAGTCCAGAACCATGAGCTGGAATAGATGCCCTGAACACTGAAGTTATAACTCCAGTTTCTGTCCCATTCCATAAATCTCTGGCTTTACAGGAAGAATTAATTCCCAGGTCTGACAGTTTAACAGCAATCTCCGCATGAGCGGCTTCTCCGGTATAAAAAACAGCAAGGTATTTGTCTGTACTTCCCGGTACATCAGCTGTCCAAACAATCTTATCATCAATCCTGGATACCTGACGGTTATTAGTGCTATTCTGATTTACCTCTAAAACTTCTTTGTTTGACAGGAGTGATTTAGTCAGATTGTCGAGAACAATCAGGTCTCCTCCTATCATAAGTGGAGATCTGAATATACACCAGAGTGATAACATAGTTTTTTGTTCTTCTTCCGTAAAATTAGTTACTCTTTCAGCTCCGGGATTTGGGCCCCTTCGGTTGAGCCTTCCCAGAGTCAGCATATCAGCATCGGGCCAGTGTCCGCTTCCTGAAACAGATGACCATGAATTACACAATTCGAACTGATTTTTGAGGCTCTCCCAGTTATCCCAGAAATCTGCTGATATCCGCCACATATTTGCATATTTCCTGACATGCAAAGCCTGTTCAGCAGGCATGTTATCTCCCGGGGACAGGCTCAATACCATAGGTCTGCCACAGTTATCAATAGCTAGCCTTACAGCTTCAATCTCTGCCGGATGATATGGAGTAGCAATATCATCTACCTTTACATAATCGACATCCCATGAGGCGTATAGTTCAAATAATGAATTGTAATACTCCTGTGAGCCTTCTTTTGTCATATCAATTCCATACATCGAGTTGAGCCAGGTACAAGTATCATTTGTATTGGCTATCATATCAGCTGTGATTGATGTACCAAGAACAGGAAGTTTTTTTGCAACTGCTTCCCTTGGAACTCCCCTCATAACATGTATCCCGAATTTAAGTCCAAGACCATGTATATAATCTGCAAGAGGTTTGAAGCCCATATTACCGGCAGATCCCGGGAATCTCTCAACTGAGGGTAATAATCTTCCGTTACCATCCATGGTTAACCCTGGCTTAAGGTCCCTGGTCTGGGGCGGATTATTCATAGCTCCCGGAAATGGATAAAACCAGCAGTAATCAACAACCACATATTGCCAGCCATATTCCTTAAAATGAATTGATAACATCTTTGCATTATCTCTGACCTCCTGCTCTGTTATGGTTGCACCATAACTGTTGTAGCTATTCCAGCCCATTGGAGGAGTTACAGCAACCTCAGCTTTGAATATTTGTTGAATTACTTTCTGTTCTTTGCATGAAAATACCATCAACAAAAAAGCACTTAACAGTAAATATTTACATTTCATATTAGAAGAAATTAACTGTTCAGCTATATATTCTATCTCTGCAATGATTTCAATTCATTTTCAATTGCCTCTTTTCCTTTCAAAGCATTTGCAGGGAAAGGATTTTTACTCGAGAATACAAGCATTATTTCCGCTTTTTCCAGGATGCTTTTGGTCTCATCAACATCACCTTTTGAATCAGTGACAGCACTGAGATTTAATCCGAGATGCTTTGCTACAAAGGAATAGACCGGGATCCTTTTCGCAAATCCATAATCATGCACACCATCAGGAAAATGAACATTTTCGACATTGTTTTCAGCGTTATAAAATGAATATGTTCGTTTTATAAAAGGGTATTCCACTTTCGGAGTATTTCTCGTCCAGTCAGCTCCATCAGAGACTAGTAACATTGGTTTAGGCGCGACCATAGCTGCAAATTCTGCCATATTGAGTATCTCTTCCTGATTCGGGTTAATTGACCTGACTTTTTCACAAACACAAAGATCTTTGAAATGAGCTGATACCATTACCACAGGTATGCTTACGGTAACCCTGTCATCCAGCGCTGCAAGTAAGAAGGTCTGGGTTCCTCCTCCGGAGGCTCCGGTAACAGCAAATTTCGTCTTGTCCACATCAGGCAATGTTTCCAGAAAGTCAAGAACTCTCATACTGTTCCATGTCTGCATTGTTAAAGCCAGCGGAACATGATGGCATCTGCTGATAATTGAAGTATCAGTTTTCTCAATTACGGCTGTTGTATCGAGTTGCCATACTGGCTCTCCACCCCAGGCAAACATTCCATAACTGAATACTACTGCACCCATTCTAGCAAAAGTTGCACACCTTTTCTGCTGATCGGGACGGAAGTGCCCCCATGCACCCAGACTATCACCCTGAAAATGTCCGTGAGGACATAGAATAGCCGGATGATTTTTTGTTTCATCTATCGGTCTGTAAAGGTTTCCACATACATAATATCCAGGAATGCTTTCAAAATATACGTTTTCAACCGAATAACCATCATAAATTCTTTTTGAGTTTATGACTGCATTCAGTGGAGTTTTAACAGGCAATGGAAATAGATCCACTCCCTTTAGAATTTCCTCTCTGAGGATTACTTTCCTTGATTCCCATTCCTCTTTATTGGAATAGATAGATTCCAGCTTTCTGAGTTCAGCTTTGCCAGCTTCTTCAATTTTAATTTCTTCCTCACTGAGTTTGGGGTTTTTTCCGCTATCGCAACTAGTGAGAAGTGCAATAATAATAGTGAATAAAATAATCTTCATAGATATAGTTATTTGTTTTTATAAAATTCTACAGCTTTTCCCTGAGCCACCTTTATCATATCATCTATCTCAAAACCAAGAGGTTGTACTGCATATATCTTCTTTTTTGCACTGAAGAGAGCCTCTATAAAACCAGATGGTAAATTATTGCCGGTCCACCAGTCTATGTCTTCTGCCCAGGTCCAGGCATACCTGTCAGATGTACGCAATGCATAGTAGGTATTGTGCTCAAGCCATTTAGCCTTATCTTCCGGTGTCATCATTACACCCTGGCCTGTCAACCTATATGAAAATGGTTTCATTCCCAGCCAGTTTCCTGTAATGTATTCTGGTGCTATTGCATGTCCAAGTCTGAAGGAAGAGGTATGTCTTGACCATAATTCTGGAGGAATAAGAGCTTTAGCGTCATCAATAAGAGTGCTTCGGACTTCATAATATTCAAGAGGTGAGGTATAATAATAAGCTTCCTCATTCCCGTCAATAAATGTGACATTAGGCTCTATGGCATCCAGAATACCTACATAGAATGGGACATGCAGTCCCCACCAGGCATTTTTCAATTCATTAAAAGTGCTTTCTTTATCCATAACCGGTAACAAAGGGGTTGAAAATGGCGACCCTTTCTGCCAGTCAGAAAGCTCTCTCAGAGAAAAGACAACTAAACCTGGATACTCCTCCTGCAACGCTTTAATAAATTGTGCTCCCCGCTTTCTCACCTGGTTGTAATACTCACTAAAAGAGTGTTGGTTATTCAATTCCTGTTCATCATATTTCCACGGATTTTTACCTGGCCTGTAAGGTTCTGCATCCCACAGTATGCCTTTGCAATGTGCAGTTTTTGCTATCCTTGCAGCATAACGTATATAGTCTTCGGCCTTTGCCCAGTCTGAATCTGAGAACCAATCCATTTGCGACGCTCCAAACAATACGAGAAAATTATCAGTTAGAACTGAGCTTGTTTCTACTGTTTCAGCAAGTTTTCTTTCAGAATCTTTTCCGGCTGCTGTTACTTTTGTCCAGTTATCTACCATAAAGATATTACCTCCGCCAGTTTCTGAAGACAATTTCATAGTAATACCATCAAATGGTCCCTTCTCATAATCCCGAATATGCTCTTTATAATATTTAATATAAGGAGAATGCTGACTGAAATCGATAAGCTTTTTTTCAGGTGGCTGATATATAATCTGAGAGGTTAATGAATTAAAACTAACCACAAATAGTATTAGCAATGCTGAAATAGTAATTTTCATATTCTCACTTTTTTATTATTTATTCCTTTTCTTTCAATTTAATTTCGAAAACAGCTCCATCATATAATTTATTGAAGGTTACCTTAAATCCTTTGTCAGCAAGCTCTTTCCCGGTCGAATTCATTACAAATTCTCCATCAGGTGCTTTTCTGACCTCATAAACAGAAACCGGATTGAGAAACCGGACTGTAACAATCCGTTCAGTTTCAGGCGATCCCTGTCTGAAAATACCAACAATCCCGCCTGACTTGGTTTCTGAATTGATACGCTGATATCCGTCCCAGTTACCTTCAGCAGGTTCCCCATAGCCATGCAAGTCCTGCCGGAAAGACATAAAATCGTACTTTTTCTCCATACTACGCAACCAGTCTGCCCATGTTTTCATATTTGCGCGCTGTTCTTTTGATAACAGGCGCGGATCTCCAAGAACGATCGGTAGTGATCCTGCAAGCGACATAAGCGACAACTCAAAATCCGGATCATCGAACCGCTGATTACCGATAACCATAGCTGTGGAAGGTATCACCGGTGATCTCCACCATGACATTTGCCGAACACGCATTGATCCAAGAGGGGCTTTTTCTCCAAAGTTCGAGAGCCAGTTTCCTTCGGCATGCTTGCACATGTCTAAATCGATGAGCTGAAGAGCTCCCATTGTTTCAAATGTACAATCGATAAACAATCCGGGGATTTCACCATGCAAATCATCGAAAAGCTGCCATGTACGCCGGTACATTTCAAGCATCGACTCATTCCTGTCCTTATGCATAGGATGATCGGTGGCATGACAACCAGACCTGGTTTTATCTGTTGTATAAGCCCCTGTAACAACAGCAAAATCGCCTTTAATATATTCCAGACCATGTTCCTTAGCCAGATTAAGGATAACTCCTTTAATATAATCGTACCATCCGGTAGTCATACACATCGAATAAGTCTCCCATTCATACATTTTATCAAAGTCAGCATGCAGGCTGATCGGAGATCCGTCAGCTTTTCTGACAGCCCATTCGGGATGTTCCATGTACACCTTGCTTCTTGACTCAGCAGCTCCGAGGCTAATCCAAACTCCAGGTTTCATCCCCTTTGATTTTATATAATCAAATACCGGTTTAAGGCCGTTTGGAAATTTTTGTTTGTTAATGCCCCAGTCGCCATAAGAATCCTGCCATCCATCGTCTATAACAAACTCCTCAATACCGCATTCAGATGCTGCATCAGCCAGTTCACGAATCAGTTTTTCATTGATATTATGAAGGAATGGTTCCCATGTGTTATAAACAAAAACAGGTTTTTCGGGAATTTTACTGAGCCTGGTGCCCATGTGCCGCCTTACAAAATCATTTACTGCGCCGTTAAGTACATTGTATGGATCATCTGAGTCATCATAAATGCCCGTAAAAGTCCATGTACTTTCCCATGGTTCACCTGGTCTGAGCCACTTTCTGAATCCAAAATTCTGATCGGGATGTGTCAGTCCAACGGTAAGCTGATCAGGTTTCTGAAAAACGGCAGTCCGTTTCATTACTCCTGGTGCCTCATTTCCCAGGACAAAACCTCTGTGTCGCCTTATCTCATGAACAACAACAACCGGATCATACCAGTTACCTATAAACTGTCCCAGAGACTTTTGGCGGGCGTAATCGTGCATCACCCAGCATTCAGTACCAGTGCCTGAATCTTCAAACCGAAGACTTTCTATATCGAGCGCCTCCAGTCTGATATCCTGTTTTCCAGTATTAAGGAAAGATATTTTCTTCCTTATGATTGGAAGTTCAGGGTACAATAGATAAGTGATGCTGACCCTCATCCTGAGTAGAGGATGTTCAAGAATCACAAGAGCTCCATTACCCTTGTTTTCTCCGCCGATCATTTCAACC
>JGI20214J51088_10000147_pt1 | contig 50543 bp, 42 predicted proteins | sample WetSurMetagenome_FD_51088 | JGI IMG/M metagenome (IMG submission 51088) | reverse complement strand
TTTATCACCGATTTCATTGATGGTGACAATTATTTCAAGGTAAAACACAGCCATCACAACCTTCAGAGAGCCCGTGCCCAGATGAAATTGCTTCAGAGCATGGAATCTCAATACACTGAAATGCAGAAAATAATAGAATCACTCTCCAGATGAAAATCAGACCTAATATCCTTTCGTTTTCCATCATTCTTTTCACTGCACTGAACGTCAATGCACAACAAACCTTTACGGCCGCCGACAGTGCCAAATATTCAATCTATTACTGGCATAGCAAGGACCTCTTTGAAAACCTGCCCGATATAAAAGGTGAGATAATCTTCCTTGGGAACAGCATAACAGACGGATGCGAATGGTCTGAATTATTTGGTAACAGGAAATGCCTTAACAGGGGAATAAGTGCTGACGTAACTGACGGCGTATTGCTTAGACTTAATGCAATTACCAGGGTTAAACCGGCAAAGATCTTCCTCATGATAGGTATAAATGATCTGGGACTTGAGAGGAGCGTTGAAGAGACAGCTGCAAATTATGAGCTGATTGTACAAAGGATAAAGAAAGAGACCCCAAAGACAAAATTATATATTGAGAGTGTGCTGCCTGTCAATCCTGACAGACCCGGAAAAATAAGCCATACCGGAAAAACCGAAAAGATCAAAGAGCTGAATATAAAGCTCAAAGCACTCGCGTCAAAGTATGACTGCAAATATGTTGATCTTTTTCAGATAATGGCCGACAGCAACGACCATCTGAAAAGGGAATACTCTCTTGATGGTATCCATCTGACATACAAGGGATACAAAGCCTGGGCCGATTATATAAGACCTATGGTGAAATAGCTCTCGTTCTGATCTAGTCTATTTTTATTTCACTGAATATCTTACCGTTATATTGGATACAATAATATCCGTTCGAAAAAATTTGCTTTTCTGAATGAAAAACATGATTTTTGTCATGCGCAAAAGTGCGGGTTTTGTGCTGTTGTGCATAAGGAAGGTAATATAAATGGACATTAACAGTAAGAATTTCAAATCGTATCTTGAGCGCGATGAGGCGCTTAAACAACAATACAACACTGACAGGGCAAACAAGCAACACAGTAAAGGCAAACTTACCGCCTATGAACGTATTGCTTTGCTTTTTGACGAAGGATCATTCGAAGAGATAGATGCCTTTGTCACACCGGCTGACCAGGGGATTGAATTTGGAAAGGTTGAAAAATCATTTGGGGATGGTGTTATTGTAGGTCATGGTAAGATAGACGGGCGTCTTGTTTTTGTATATGCCCAGGACTTCACTATCATGGGGGGGTCTCTCGGTACGGTTCATGCAAGGAAGATTGATAAGATACAGGAGATGGCGCTCAAAATGGGGGCACCGATCATTGCGCTGATTGATTCAGGAGGTGCCCGTATTCAGGAAGGAATAGCCAGTCTCAGCGGATATGCCACTATCTTCAGTAACATTATTCAATCATCCGGCATCATTCCGCAGATTTCAGTTATAATGGGTCCGGCCGCTGGTGGCGCTGTCTACTCCCCTGCCCTCACCGACTGGGTATTTATGACAAGCCACACAAGCTATATGTTTGTAACCGGACCAAATGTTGTCAAGGAGGTTCTCAATGAAGATGTGACAAGCGAAGAGCTCGGAGGGGCAGAGATACATGCCCGTAAGAGCGGTGTCGCACATATGATTTATGATGATGAAGAGAATACAGTCATTGCTCTTAGGAAATTTCTCACCTATCTTCCTTCCAATAATGTAGAGAATCCACCTGTGACCCTTTACGACAACTCAACTCCCGATATAAATGAAAAACTCAGGGATATTGTTCCTGATGACCCTAATAAAGCATATGATGTCAGGGAGGTAATCAATCTTGTTATTGACAGGAACAGCTTTTTCGAGACCTCTGATCTGTATGCTCAGAATATCATTACAGGCTTTGCCCGGCTTAAGGGAAAGACAATTGGAATAGTTGCAAACCAGCCCAAAGTACTTGCCGGGGTTCTCGATATTGATTCATCTATAAAGGGTGCCAGGTTTATAAGGTTCTGTGATGCATTTAACATTCCATTGCTGACTTTTGAGGATGTTCCGGGGTTCCTGCCGGGCATGGATCAGGAACATTCCGGTATAATCAGGAACGGTGCCAAGTTGCTGTTTGCTTATGCCGAGGCTACTGTACCAAGAATAACTGTTATTCTGAGAAAGGCTTACGGTGGCGCTTACATTGTGATGAACAGTAAGGGTCTCGGAGGCGACTTCAATTTTGCCTGGCCCTCGGCTGAGATAGCAGTTATGGGCCCTGACGGGGCCGTGGCAATTCTTTATCGTCGTGAGCTGGCCCAGGCGGAAGACCCGGCAGCACTTAAAAAGGAACTGGTGAAGACATATCGTGAAAAAGTGGCAAATCCTTTTATCGCTGATGAGAAAGGCTATATTGACGAGGTCATTGATCCTGCCGTAACCAGAAAGAAACTTATCTCCGCGTTTGAGGCACTAAACAACAAATGGGTAAAGGTGCCATCACGCAAGCACGCAAACATGCCTTTATAATTAATTGTTTTATGAAAATCAGTACTGTAAATAGAATACTTATTGCCAACCGTGGAGAGATTGCCGTAAGGATCATGCGAACTGCCCATGAAATGGGTATAGAATGCGTGGCCATTAAAACGGATACCGAACCGGCAGCCATGTATCTTGATTATGCAGATCAGGCATTTGATCTCTCTGAAGAGTCCCCTGAGATACCGGTCTTTCTTGATGTCGACAGACTCATCGAAATAGCTTTAGCCACGGGCTGTGATGCATTGCATCCCGGATACGGTTTCCTGGCTGAAAACGCTTATTTTGCCCAGAAGTGCCTTGAAAACAAAATAAATTTCATTGGCCCGGCACCTGATGCCATATACAAAATGGGCAACAAGACCGTAGCACGACGTATTGCCCTGGCAAACGGTGTGCCTATGGCAATGGGAAGCCCCGGAAATATTTCAGATGAGGAAGAGGCACTTAAACATGCCACAAAAATAGGTTATCCTGTAATAATTAAGGCTGCATCAGGAGGAGGAGGCAGAGGTATGAGGATAGTCCGTCATCCCGACGAGATGGGTAAAATGTTCAATCTTGCCAGCCGGGAGGCGGAGAAAGCATTCAACGATCCTTCCGTCTTTATTGAGAAATATATAGAAAACCCAAAACATATAGAGTTCCAGATACTGGGTGACAAGAACGGAAACGTGATACATCTCGGAGAGAGGGAGTGCTCCATACAGCGAAAGCACCAGAAACTTCTTGAAGAGGCACCTTCATCGGCACTTGATGAGGAACTGAGAGTAAAAATGGGAGACATTGCAGTGACGATTGCAAAGGCAGTAGGATATTACTCTGCCGGCACAGTTGAGTTCCTTCTTGACTCTGACAAGAACTTTTACTTCATGGAGATGAATACCCGTATTCAGGTTGAACATCCTGTTACCGAAGAGGTAACAGGTGTTGATCTTATTGAGCAGCAGATTCGTGTTGCGCGCGGTGAAAGCCTTTCAATGAAACAGGAAGACGTTAAGCTGAAGGGATGGGCTATCGAGTGCCGTATCAACGCAGAAGATGTTCAGGCCGGCTTTGCTCCTGCCCCAGGGAAGATTGAAAAGCTACGTTTTCCGGATTATGACTTTATAAGGGTTGAAACAGGTGTGAGAGACGGCTCTTCCATAGCCGCAAATTTTGACTCTATGATTGCCAAGCTTATAGTGACGGGTAAGACGCGCAGCGAAGCAATAATAAACACAAAGAAAGCCCTCGACAAAGTATGGATCAAGGGTACAAAGACTACCCTGCCATTCTTCAGAATGCTTGTCAGGAACAAGAAATTCCACTCAGGTAACTTCACCACAGCATTTATTGAGAAAGACCTGGTACAATTTCACAGAAGCAGTGAATATGAAGAGTTGATTGCTGCATGGCTTGCAACAAAACTGTTTGCAGATGAGAACCTGCAGAGTATGACTGGCAACGTCGACTTTGAACAGGGCAAGGAGATGAATCCATGGCTTTTGAATAAACGCATAAATCGCTTTTAAAAAGATGACACCAGCATTTAAACCTGAGATAAAGGAGCTTCATGCATTAAACCAGGATAACGATCTCTTTTCCTTCGAGCTCCCTCTTACAAATAAAATTAAGATAGGTAATCATGAGTATACCATCGAGCTAAGGGAAGACGACATATACGGGGTTCACGTGATGTGGAAAAAGCGTCGCTATCCGGTTGAGATTATCCGGGTAAAGCAAAACAGGTATGAGATACTCTTCAACGATATAAGCTATACATTTACTATTGAGACCCCTATTTCTCTCGAAAGAAAAAAAGTGCTCAGCAAGAACACAGGAAAAAATGACAAGCTCATTATCAGGGCGCCCATGCCAGGTAAAATCGTTGAAGTCCCTGCACGCGAAGGTGCAGAAGTAAAAAGCGGTGAGCCGGTTATAATTCTTGAAGCCATGAAGATGCAAAACGAGATACTCTCATCAGTAAGCGGGGTAGTAATAAAGATTAGCGTAAAACCCGGACAGAACGTGATGAAGGATGACGTGCTTGCGGAGGTGGCGGTGAAGTAGAAAGTAAGTAGTAAGTAGTAAGTAGTAGATAGATTGATTTGAAGATTTGAAGATTTGAAGATTTGAAGATTTGAAGATTTGAAGATTTGAAGATTTGAAGATTTGAAGATTTGAAGATTTAAAGATTTGAAGATTTGGGATCAGGCAAAAAAAGTTGAGGAGTAAGTTCTATAAGTAAGTTTGGGACTGTATAAAAAGTGAAAATTGCGCAACATTAGTGCACATCTTGGATCAAACATAAAACCATACAGGATGACTGTAGTATAGGTTTCCCCTCCTGATCCCGATGGCTATCGGGAAGGAGGGGAAACTTAGCTACAAGTCTATTGGTTAACCTTCAAGCTTAAACCCTGTCCTATTCCAAAATTTTTATCTCTGACTCAATTTATTGAAACAAAACAGGCCGTAACTTATAAAGCCACGGCCTGAATCAATCTGAAATCAATCCTTACAAAAATTTCAGAAATTATATCCTATACAAAGACTTAATGACTTATTCCTTAAATCAGAATTAGCATTATCGATCTTATAGAGACCCATGTCGTAGCGCAGGTCAGCAAATACTGATCCTTTTGCAAGTTTATAAGAAACACCACCGCCAAATACGGCACCCCAGTCATTCTTTATAGAATCATCCGTGATGTCAGTGTTGTCAGTAGAACCATTTGCTTTAATCTTTTCGTTAGCTGATACCAGGTAACCATAATAAGGTCCGGCATATCCAAACAGGTTCCATTTTTCAGGAAGACCAAGTTCGCTGCTCCAGTAACCTTTTACAAGCAACGGAATATTTATATAGTTGAATTCCCTGCTTGTTACTGTATGAATACCACTTACTTCCTGCGCAACCTTCTCACCCTTTTTCTGAAAGTTAATCTCAGACTGCAGAGCGAAGTTTTTTGTAAAAGCATATTCTGCTGTACCACCAACGAGAAATCCTGTATTGACTTCATCGTTATCCCAGAGCTGACCCAGTTCAGACTGAGTTTCCATGTTCATTCCGGCTTTAACACCGAATCTGACCTGTCCCATTAATGAATTGCAGTTAATTACTGAAGCTGCAATTGCTACCACCAAAACAATTCGCGTTTTCATTTTAAATATTATTAATAAGTTGTTGTTTGTTATACTAATTGAAAAAGTAATCATCCATATTCCAGCTGCATACTGTCAGCAGCTCATCCTCGTTGAAGGCGGTTTCTCTGTTAAACTGCCTTAGTACTTCCATTATCTGTACAGCCTTTTCATCATTACTGAACTGCATGGTTATAATGACATTATAGCCTGGCCAGATTGGAGTGTTGAATCGTGCATTTCCTACCACACTGCGGGCAATTACATTATCTGCCATCTGGTAGTCATTCACACCGTTTTCTTCAAGGAGTGAAATCACCCTCTCCGAAACACTTACGTTACAAGTACAATAAATGAATTTCATATTGTGTTTTTTATTCGTTACGGTTAAATACTGCATAGAATACAGGCACAATAACAAGCGTGATCAGCATTGAGAACAGAAGTCCGCCCATCATCGTAATTGCAATAGGTCTGAACATTTCATATCCCATCCCGCCTGAGAGAGCCATTGGAATCATAGCAAGTATCATTGTTGAAGAAGTCATCACTACCGGTCTGAGTCTTGATCGGCCTGCTTCCTGTATTGAGTCATAAAGAGAATTTCCGCGCTTGCGAAGCATATTGGTATAGTCAACCAGGATAATTCCGTTCTTAACCACTATACCAGCCAGCATAATGATACCTATGAAGGTCGTCACGCTGAGGGTAGTGTTTGTTGCAAGGAATGCGATCACAACACCAATAATTGTAAATGGTAATGCCAGCATGATGATAAAGGGATGTTTGAATGATTCAAACTGGGCAGCCATAACCATATAGATAAGTAATATGCTTATGATAAGAACCAGTTTTAGGTCTCCAAATGACTCGCTCTGTTCTGTCAGCTGACCAGCCAGTTTAATATCAACGCCTGCCGGTAAATCTATGTCTTTAATAGCCTCGCTTACCATGTTTGCAGCTGTACCAAGTGAGAGTCCACTGAGGTCAGCACTAACAGTAACATAGCGTTCCTGTGATTCTCTCCTGATCTCCATAGGACCATAACCCTGCCTGATCTCAGCCACATCAGCAAGTCTTACCTGTTTGCCAAGAAGGGTTGTGAGTGTTATTTCTCCTATAGACTCAATGCTTGACCTGTTGGCCATATCGTAACGGATATTGATGTCATAGTCCTCTCCTCCTTCGGAAAGTGAACCGGCTTCGGCGCCGTATAAACTCTGCCTTACCTGCATTGCAATCATACCAGAGTTTAGTCCGACTGATGAAGCTTTTTTGCGGTCGATAATTACCTGGTAGTCCTGTTTTCCCTCATCTGCACTTGATTCAACGTCAATCAGGCCATTTATCCCAAGAAGTTTTGCCTTTACCTCACCGGCAAGGTGGTTCAAAACATCCAGATCCTTGCCGCTTATCTTTACCTCAATCGGCTTTGAGTTGCCAAGAACGGCTTTTTCAATTACGTTTCCGGCAGTAACATTGAACTTGCTTATTTCAGGTATCTGGGCCAGTTTCGGACGAAGAGCATTCCCGATCTCTGAAGCACTCCTGTCACGTTTATCAGGAAGGCTCAGATGGCACATTACAGTACTTACGTTTTTACCTTCTGAGAAGCCTACCATTGAAAGCAGACCGTCTTTAGTCTGGCCTGATATCCCGCCGAGAGTACCAGGTACAATCTCAGGAATATTATCTTTCATTATCGTCATAACTTCATTGGCTACGCGATCAGTCTCTGCAGCACTTGTTCCTACTTCAGTCTCGAAGGTGACAATGATATCGCCTGCATCAAACATAGGCAGATAGTCAGTTCCGATAAACCGTGTTCCAAATACTGAAGCAACCAGCAGCACCAAAGCTGAGATTATAACAGTGGTCTTGTGATGCAATGCCCATGCAATTACACTTTTATATGCATTTTCTGCTTTTTTAAGATGCCTTTCACTGGCTTCATATATTTTATTCCTCCTTGTGTTTCCGGCTTTGCGTTCTCTCTTTTTAAGAAGCCTGGATGCAAGCATTGGAGTAAGGGAGATGGCGGCAAGAAGAGATACAATGAGAGTGACTGCAGTAAGCGCTGCCAGCTGTTTGAAGAATATCCCTACAAGTCCGCCAACGAATATAAGCGGGATAAAAACCACAAGCACAGTAGTTGTTGAGGCAATAACGGCAAGGCCCATTTCACTTGTTGCAAATATTGCAGCCTCGCGGGGTCTTGCTCCGTTTGCAATGTGCTGGGTAATATTTTCAATAACTACAATGGCATCATCAACAACAAGACCTATTGCAATAATAAGCGACATCATTGAGAAAATATTGAGTGTCCATCCTGCCGCATAGATGAAAATCAATGCTGTAACAAGTGATACCGGTATTGTAAGTGTGATGATAAGACTGCTTCTCCACTCCCTGAGGAACGCAAATACAACCATTATCACAAAAAGAAGCGCCCACCACAGGGTATCACTGAGGTTTTTAATTGACTGGGTAACAATCTCCTCCTGAGTAAGTACCTGGTTGATCTTAACGTCAGCCGGCAGCTTCTTCCGGAGCTCGGTCATCTTTGCCTTTACGTTTTTGATGACTTCAAGTGAGTTTTTACCTGACTGTTTCTGTACCATTACAATAGCTGCCTTTCCGGTTTCAGTCCTTGCGTACTCGTCTGACTCAACGAAGCTGTCATTGATTGTTGCAACATCTGAAAGGCGGACAATTCTGCCCAGGAAATTTGTTATAGGTATCTGGGCCAGCTCGTCGGTTGTTGAAATGTCTGCAGGGATCCTTACAGGAAAGTCGTTGGTACCAACCTTGATATTTCCACCAGGTATACTGATGTTTTCAAGTTTCATTATTGTTGCCAGTTCAGAAACTGACATATGATAGGCTTCAAGCTGCTGGGGGTTGACATTTATCTTAACCTCTCTTTCGGGAGCGGCTATATAAATAACCGAACCAACACCGTCTACCTTTTTAAGAGGGCTTGCAATATCATTGTCAATTATCTTGTCAAGACCGTTAAGGTTTTCAGTTGCTGCCACACTGTAAATCAGCACCGGCATCATTGAGCTGTTTACCTTAAGGATGACAGGTTCTCTGGCACTTTCAGGCAGCTTACTCTTGACCATTCCGATCATGTCGCGTGTGTTATTGCCTGCAGTGTTAAGATCAGCACCCCAGTTAAATTCGAGTGAGACTATTGAAACATTCTCCCTTGAAGAAGATTTGATGCTTTTAAGATCCTGAACGCCTGAAAGCTGTGTCTCAAGCACCCGGCTCACCTGATCTTCAACCTCATTGGTTGAAGCGCCGGGATAAACCGTCAGTACTGTCAAAGATGGCATCTCCATGGCCGGCATTACGTCGAGCGGGAGCATTTTTAATGATACAAGGCCGAAGAGCAGGATGGCCAGGAATGCCATCGCTGTTGTTACTGGGCTGTTTACTGAAAGTTTTGGCAGTTTCATTTTCTATTCCCTCNGTGTTACCTGACGTCAACCAGTGATCCGTCCATTACTTTGTCTTTACCGCTGGTGACAACCACATCACCTGCATTTATTCCTTTGACACCAACAAGATCACCGTCAGTGTACTGTTTATCAATCTTAACCCGTCTTACCTTATTGCTCTCAACAACATAGATATAATCGTCAGGCGTGCCCGGCTGTCTGTAGATTGCATTCATTGGAACGGCAACAGATTCATATGGAGCCAGCTCAACCTTTACATGAGCAAACATCCCCGGTTTGATTTCTCCATTTCCGTTTGAGACTTCAATCTTAACAGTTGCAGTATGTGTAAGAGTAGAGAGGACAGGCTTTATTTCAGATATCCTGCCATTCAGAACTGTTCCCTGTAGTGCATCAAAAGAAACAGTTGCCTTCTGGCCAACCTTTACTGAAGAAAGATCCTTCTCATTTATCTCAGCCTCAACCTGGATAGGATCCAGCTTCATAAGCCTGAGAATACCAGATGTTGTAGAGTAACCAGGTTCAAGATTCAGGTTAAAGAAATAGTTTTCGCCCTCCTGGACAAGGTATTCAACGATGGTTCCCGAAAATGGAGCTACAATCTCAGCATTCTTCTTCATCATCTCCACTTTTGCCTTCGATGCGTCATATTTTGCTTTTATATGATCATAATCCAGATCAGCCACACTTCCTTTTTCATGCAGGCGCGATACTCTTTCATAATCCTTCTCAATTGCATCAAATTCAACAAGTGCCTGAGTGTACAACTCACCTGAGAGACTTACAAGCAGATCCCCTTTCTTCACCCTGCTACCTGCTGGGAAATATATTTTTTCAACGCGGCCCGGCAGAGCAGCTCCGAGGTTTGCTTCCCTGTCAGCAAAAGCTGTTCCCGGGACATCGATACACGGCATATACATTCTTGATTCAGCCGATACAACTTTTACAGGTATCTTCTGATTTTCTGTGGAAACTACGACAGCCGACTTCTTTTCACCACATGAAGTCATCAAAATGAGCAGTGCTCCAAAAAGTGCAAATGGTTTCATCGCTTTATTATTTTTTTATTAATATTTTCCTGATACTTTTTTAAGATTGCAGATTGACATCTGTTGTTCGGTTTTGGCGTCAATAAGGTCTGACCATGCTTTCTGCCATAAAACCTGTGCCTCGAGCATATCAGTTGTTTTAAGCATGCCTTCAGCAAAATTGTCACTTGTATATGTCAGATTCTGCTTTGCCTGATCAAGTGCCATCTGTGCAAACTCACATTTTTTGGCCGACTCTGTATATTGATATACTGCCTGTTGCAGCTGAAGAACAAGAAGTTCCTTTGTCTCCTGAACCTTAAGGTCAGCTGCTTCCTTTTCCTTCCGTGCAGCGGCAAGTGTATGCTGTCTGTCACCGAAGTGGAATATTGGAACATTGGCAACTACTCCGGCTGTTAAGGCACCTCCAAACTCTTTTTCAAAACCGTTGAACGGGTTAGGATTACCGTAAGTGTAACCGGCATTCATCACTATATTAGGCAGATAACGAGATATCATTATGTTTTCGTTAGACCTGGCCACATCAACGTTTTTCTCAAGTATTTTCAGTTCCGGACGATTTGCAATTGCATCTTCATTTACCATGTAACTCAATAAATTTGGATCAGTTGAATTCAGCGAGTCACTTACTTCAAACTGTGAAGAGTATGGGACGCCAATCATCTGGCAAAGTGCCATTTTTGAAAGTTCAAGTCCGTTTTGTGCTCTCAGTACCAGAAGTTCTGATTCGCTAAGTTTTACTTTTGCCTTCAGCAGGTCGTTTTTAGTTATAATTCCTTCACCATTAATATTTTCCAGGTCTGAAACGAGGTGTTTAAGCAGAGCCTCATATTCATTGGCCATCTTTACCTTTTCCTTAAGTGATACTATGCGCCAGTAAGCCTCTTCCGTTGAGTACATGAGCTCATTCTGTGTCAGTGAAAGGCTTTGTTCAGCAATCTCTTTGGCATATCCGGCCAGCTTGTTTGTCTCCCTGATCTTTCCGCCTATGAATATTGGCTGAGAGAAACCTCCGTTAAGAATGTAAATGTTTCTCATATTAATTTTGGTTTCTGAAGCCGGCAGGTAAGTATATTTCTGAAAGACAGGGTTACCTGAAGCATCTGTCACCACCTGTCCAGTAGATGGGTTGATTACCACTGTCGAGGCTGCCACTGCCGGGTTACTCAAATCCAGTTCACCTGTTGACTGATTGATGGCAGTATAAGGCACCACCGGCAGGAATTTATTCTCGCTTAAAAGCTGGTAGTCCTTATTTGTATAGGTATACGCTCCGGTTGCACTGAAATTTGGCAGGTACTGAGTAAAGGCAGCTTTCTTTGCAGCGTCGGCAGCGTCAATCTGGCTTCGGGCAATTTTAACTTTTTGATTATGCTCCATCGCCAGGCTGCGGCACTGTTCGAGGCTGTAAACATCCTGCGCATTCATTGTCACCGGCAGGATTGTCATTGCGATTATGATACTCAATCTTTTCATTTATGCTTGACTTTTAAACTATTTGACGTTTTTACTATTTGACTTTTTTCGTATTTTGGTCTACAGCAGAGCAAAAAAAATTATCGCTTAACTATACCATAAAAAAGGAAATTGATAAGGTTGTCTATTCTGCTTTCCATATTGCTCTTCTCTCTGCTGAGGAATAGCGGCACTTCCAGGCCTTTCAGTGCTGTTACTATTGCAACGGCGCTAAGAGCAGGGTCATCAACAACAAACTTTTCCTTTTCAACGCCATCCTCGAGAATCTGTTTAACGACTTTAATCTCTTCCTGGTCAAAATTCTTTCTTATTTTTTCAACGAACTCAAGATGACTGAGGTATTCACTTCTGAGAGCTGCATAATAATTTGAAAGCTCTTTAAGTTTTTTCAGCCTGAAAGCAAAAAAAGCCTTTAGTCGGTCAACCGGATCCTCAATACTCAGCACCTGAACTTTCAGTTCATCTCTCATCTCTTCAGCCTCACGTTCAACAACAGCTTTAAAGACATCCTCCTTACTGTTGAAATAATAGTAAATCGATGATTTACCTTTCCTTGAGGCTACAGCAATCTCTTCCATTGTAGTTTTCTTGAAGCCAAAGCGGGTGAAAATCTCCCTGGCGATCTCTACAATCTTTGCTTTTGCATCGTCTTTTGGTATTATCATTTCTCTCTTTATAATTAAAATCGAAGCAAAAGTATAATGTCCAAATTTAATAAACAAATTTTTTACTGACTTTTTGACGAAAAAAGTCGAACCCTTAAAACGTTCAAGGGAGCCTTTCAGGGGCTCCCTTGAAACAAAAATCATATAACTCCTTATTTTACAGGGGAATTAGCCAGCGTCTCGACAAGGAATCTGTAAAATTTTTCTACAGTTGAAATTTCAACTTTTTCATCAGGACTGTGTGGATGCCTGATTGTAGGTCCAAAACTTATTGCATCAAGATGCGGGTATCCGCCCATAATAATACCACATTCAAGTCCGGCATGGATAGCCATGATCTTCGGAGTATTGCCAAACATGTTTTTATAGGACTCCGTCATTGCTTTCAGTATCGGCGAAGACATATTCGGGTTCCATCCAGGGTAGCTTCCGCTGAGTTCCACCTTTGCATCAATAAGGTGGAATACAGCTGCAATTTTCCATGCTGTTGCTTCCTTGGCAGTATCAACAGAACTGCGTGTAAGGCTATGAGCTTCAAACTTACCGTCTTTTATATTTACAATAGCAAGGTTGTTTGACGTCTCTACCAGTCCGGGCATGCTTGCACTCATACGTTGTACGCCATTAGGGCATACAAAGAGTGCCCTGATAATGCGGTATTGGTCACCGGCATTAACAACTTTTTCAGGAAGCGGACACGCCTGGACAAAGAACTTGATGTCAGGATCTGTTTCCCTGAACTCATTCCTGTAGATTATCTCATATCCTGCAACAAACTTTTCAAACTGTTCCTTTTTGATTGTAGGAACAACAACGGTTGCAAAGGCTTCGCGTGGTATAGCATTGCGAAGGTCGCCCCCGCTGTAGGCAGAAATCTGCATTGCAAAATCAGTCTCAGCCTGCTGTGAGAAGCGGAACATAAGCTTATTGGCATTTGCTCTTCCAAGGTTTATGTCCACGCCTGAATGTCCGCCACGAAGACCTTTCAGCGTAATTTTATAAGCAGTGACACCTGCCGGAGTCTTATCCTGCTTGTAGTCTTTTGTTGCGCTTACATCTATTCCGCCGGCACAACCAACATAAAGTTCTCCCTCGTCTTCAGAGTCCATATTTATAAGAATATCGCCTTTCAGTATTCCGGGTTTCAATTCATTAGCACCGGTCATACCTGTCTCTTCGTCAATTGTAAAGAGAGCCTCAATAGGGCCGTGTTTGATATTTGGGTCAGTAAATGCTGCCATTGCTGCTGCAACACCAACACCATTATCAGCGCCAAGAGTGGTGCCTTTGGCTTTTACCCATCCGTTATCAATCCAAGTCTCAATAGGGTCTTTCTCGAAGTCGAATACTTTATCAGAGTTCTTTTGTGGTACCATGTCAAGATGTCCCTGCATAATGATACCTTTCCGGTTCTCCATCCCTTTTGTGGCAGGTTTGCGAAGAATGACATTGCCTGTTTCATCAACGATGGTTTCAATGCCGTGATCGGCACCAAACTTCTTCATGTACTCAATCATCTTCTTTTCCTTTTTTGAAGGGCGTGGTATCTGTGTAATTTCATCGAAATATTTCCACAGAAGTTTCGGTTCCAGATTGCGAATTTCACTCATATATTATAAGGTGTTAGTTTGATAATCGTTTCAGGTTAAATGTAAGAAAAAAAAACTTTTTGAAAACTGTCAAAAAGCATATAATACAAATATTGGCAGGTAATATAAAAAACGTAAACCCGTCGTGAGCAACGGGTTTACGATAAATAATATATAATGTACTGTTATTTCTGGATGTTTGGCAATTCAAGACCGTAGCCTTTCTTTCTGTCTTCAGCTTTAAGCAGGAAGGCAAATATCAATGCCAGTATTCCCAGCCCGGTAAAGATCATCATAGGCAGGGTGTAATTATAGAATGAAAAGACATTATTGAACTTAGAAATCTTATCGCCCTTATTTGTAACGAAGTTTTCTATCATTCCAACTTCCTTATCATTAGTATCAGAATATAAATAATGAGTAACCTTTATCTCATTCTTTTTCTCAGCCTTTTTAAGAGCTTTTTTTGTTATAAAGCCACTGGCAATAGTATCGTTTTGAGCTGTAATGACAGCTGATATATTGCCGTTTTGATCCTTAACAAACTGAGAAATCTTAACAACTTCACTTTTACGGCTTATAGCACCAACCTGGGAAATAGAATAAGTATTCTTGTCTGTCACCAACACCTGTGAGATCTGGTCACCCTGCGTGGTTATAAAGCCCGTGCCGGCCACGGCAAAGTATCCTATAAAGCAATATTTGTTAAGTACCCATCCTATCAATGCAGGAACGCCCATAAGTCCCCAGTTCTGAACCCAGAAAACAAGTGCATAGGCAGTACCCAGCTGTCTTTCAGGGATAATTTTTGGTACTGATGGCCACATTGCTGAAGGAACAAGAGAAAAACCAACGCCTAAAACAAGAATCAGCAGTATTGCGACCGGCCATAGCTTAAGGAACGGGATTGTAAATAATACGTGAACACAGATTAAGAGTATTGCGCCAATAATCATTATCGTTGCGCCTTTTCCCTTCCTGTCATAAAGATTTCCGAATAAAGGAGTCAGCAATATGGTACCAAATGGCAGCATTGCAGGTATTAATCCAGCCCAGTCCTCATTTATATGAAACTTCTGTACCATCAGGTCAGTTGCATACTTAATAAACGGGAACACTGCTGAATAGAATAAAACGCAAAGGATAGCAATATACCACCATCCTTTGTTTGTAATAATATTAAAAATATCAGAAATCTTGAATGACTCTTCTTCTTCAGTGGTATTGTTTGCCACTGCAGCAGCAGCCTGTGATGCTTCAAGCTTCTTATCCATAAATGTGTACATAAAGAACGAAATGAGTCCTATACACAACATGATAAGACAAACAAGTACCGGAGCAGAAACAGTGTTGAATGCTTTTGCAATTGGAACAGAGGTTGACAGTGCAAGGCCCGTTCCCAACCTGGCTGTTGCCATTTCAAGGCCCATTGCCAGAGCAAGCTCTTTACCCTTAAACCATTTAACAATAATTTTTGAAACCGTTATACCTGCTGTTTCAACGCCTACGCCAAATATTGCATATCCGAGACCTGCCATAAGGACCTGGGCCTTTGAATCCCAGAACAGTATGTGCCATACCTGTCCATCAAGCGAGTGTGTTGATATTGCCCAATACTTGATTGCAGTTCCTGCCACCATTATTGTTGCAGACATAAGGCCTGTAAAACGGACACCCATTTTATCGAGAATGATACCGCCAATAATAAGCATAAGAAGGAATACATTAAACCATCCATATGCACTGGTGAAGAAACCGAATTCCGAGCTGTTCCAGTGTAACTGGCCTTCAAGCAATCCTTTCAAAGGAGCCATTACATCGGTAAGGTAATAACCACACAGCATGGTAAAGGCTACAACCGCGAGTGCAGTCCATCTTGCAGCCTTTGAATCAGCAAGTGTTTTTCTTATTTGTTCCATTGTTCAATTTTTAGGTTAGAGTTGTAAATGTATAAAAAAATCAATCTGCAACCTCATAACAAAAATCATTCGTGAACATGATTAACATTTTTTGGTTATATATTTGGTACGATTTTTTCAGTACAAAATAAAGAGGGAAAAAAACATTAAAAGTTTAATTACTATGAGACGATTATTTATTACACTATTTATATTGGCTCCAACGCTCTTATTATCGGGTCAGACAAAGCCGGTAAAATGGTATACAATTGAGGAAGCTGCTAAGCTCACCGCAGCTAATCCGCGTCCGATTTTCATTGACACTTACACCGACTGGTGCGGATGGTGTAAAAAGATGGATAAGGATGTGTTTACAAATCAGGTTATTGCTGATATTCTCAACAATGAATATTATCCTGTTAAATTCAATGCAGAATCAAATGCACCTGTAACATTTAACGGAAAGAAGTATATAAATGACGGAACACTTAATGGCGTTCACCAGTTTGCATATGCACTTCTTAAAGGCAAACTGAGTTATCCCACAGTGGTGTTCCTCAATTCAAAAGGTGAATTGATCACTCCTGTACCAGGATACAGAGAGGCAAAAGAGTTTGAACCACTGCTTAAATACTTTGCAGGTGACGATTGGCAGACAAAAAGCTACGATGATTTCACAGCTACATTTAAAGGAAAGGTGGAGTAGTTCTACTTTCCTATTATGTAGTTTGAAGGTAGGGCCACAATTGATCCAAACTGATAAACAAGTTTTCTGGCAGTGCAGTAAACTGTGCTGCCATTTGTTATTCTGATATCAGCAACATCAGGCACCCTGTAATAAATTCTGTCAGAAAGTTCAACATCGTTTTTTGATGTTACGGGCCTTACAACAAGATTCAGATCCTTGGTCTTTCCTGAAGCTACCATCTCAACATAAACCGGCTGCCCTTTACCGGTTCCTGTGTTTCTCACACCTTCATCGGCAGAGAAATTAAAAATTGTTGTTTTGCCTCCGGCCATTGATGGTTGCGGCGTGAACCAGAACCTGTAATGTTTGATTTCGCTCCACTTTTTCCCCGTAAACAATTCAGTATACTCTTTTTCAAGCCTGTTCATCTCATTAATGGCAGCGTCGTTCTGGGGAAATACGTTTGCTTCGCCGGTCAGTATAAGGTGTTTACCCTCTCTCAGCTCAAGCAGTTTTTTTGCTGCTGCGGATGCCTCTTCCTCAAGTGAAGGAATATTCTTCTTCTGAACCAGGTAAGGAATCTTAATGAATGCAGTATCAGCCTTCACAAGTTTGTATGCCGTGTCGGCCTCGTATGATACATACTCGTCTAAACCAAGATCGTGAAATACCAGGTCAGGGTACCCCGACTGTTCCTGGTTATTGGATATACATTTATTTGAATATACTTCAGGGTTAACATCCAGAATCAGGCCAGAACGTTTAAGTGCAAATGCATTTGACTGCATTATAGCTGTCCCCTGGATAACGTAAAACTGTGAAGGGTCAAGCTCATCCTCGCTTTTCAGGTTGACATTGACTATCTTCCATATCTCATCTTCAGAAGTTGTTACATTGTTAAGACCAAGCAGCTCAGATGCAAATGTTGCATAAGGACCGGGAATTGTTATGGTATGTTCCACTGCCACATCAATCTCAAAAACAGTAAGCGGCAAAGCATAAACAAGAGTGCCGTCTGTAACCTTAACGTTTTCTCCCAATGGTGTAACCGTAATACTTTTAGCTGCTTTTTCAGTTGCTGAGCAACCCGTAAATACGTGTATAATAATGATCATCAGATAAAATATAACCCTCTTTTTCATCTATTTTCCTGTTATTTTAAATTTCTTATTATCCACTATCACCTACTTACTACTTACTACTTACTACTTACTACTTACTACTTACTACTTACTACTTACTACTTACTACTTACTACCTACTACCTACTACCTACTACCTACTTTTCTTATTAACGTCATATATCTCCATTTTCCTATACGCCCTGCCGATTTTTTTTACAATATCGCCAGCCATCAGGGCCTCCATTGAGCCCCTCTTTACAGCTATGTCGCCTGCAAGGCCGTGGAGGAATGCTCCTGTAACTGCTGCATCTTCAGGAGAATATCCCTGAGCCATAAGAGAAGTGATCATACCAGTAAGTGTGTCTCCGCTTCCTGCTGTTGCCATTCCCGGGTTTCCTGTGCTGTTGAATCTTACTCTGCCATCAGGCATTGCAACAGAGGTAAAGGCACCTTTTAATAATACAATGCATTTATGCCTTCCGGCAAATTCAATCTGGCTCTTCACTCTTTCAATGCCCCTCTCTTTTTTACCTGTAAGGCGCGCAAATTCCCCAGGGTGAGGAGTAAGCACAGAGTTTTCAGGGATCAGTGACATCATATCAGGTTCAAGCGACAGAATATTAAGTGCGTCAGCATCTATCACAATTGGCTTCCTGTATGAAGCCAGCAGGTTTGCCAGGGCACTTCTGGTATCCGGGTCTGTTCCTATTCCCGGACCAATGCCAATTGAATCATATAAAGAAGTATCGGGGCAGGCTGTAATATGGTCTTTCCCCTCGTCAGGGCTAACCATTACCTCTGCTACAGAACACTGTATGGGCGTTACACATTCCACAGGAGAGTGGCATGTTACAAGACCCGCTCCCGTTCTCATAGCTGCCTTACAGGCCATAATTGCCGCACCTGCTTTACCGTATGACCCGGCAATTAAAAGCGCATGCCCGTAAGTCCCTTTATGATCGAACCTCCCCCGCCCCTTAATAAGTGGAGCAACATCATTTATTGTTGTATAATAATAAGGTGTACTCTCCTTTTCAATTGCCTCAGGTAACAACCCGATGTCAAGAACCTCCCATTTGCCTGTAAAATCAGAACATTCGTCAGACATAAAGGATAACTTAGGAAACTGCAATGAGAGTGTGGTATCAGCCTTAATAATTAAATCTGTCTCATCCGGTAGTGAACCGTCACAGCTGAGCCCTGATGGAATATCTATTGAGATAATCATTCCTCCAGAGGAATTTATTTTCCTTATAACCTCGGCGGTGAGACCCGAAGGCTGTCTGGACAGACCGCTCCCAAAAATACCGTCAATTATTAAACTGCTTTTTACTATTCCGGGGAATGAACCTATATCAGATATAATAAAAGGTGTGTTTCCCGTTTCTTTCAGGCGGTGCAGGTTAGCTGTAAAATCGTTGCTAAAAGTGCTGTCTGTATTAACAATGAATGTTTCAACAGAATAGCTGCTGTTTGTCATCATTCGTGCAAGGGCAAGAGCGTCTCCCCCATTGTTACCTGGTCCGGCAAATATCATTACTGTTTTTGAATGTGGAATGTTCTCTCTGATCCATTCAAACAGTTTACCGGCAGCTCGCTCCATCAGGTCGATAGATGAGACAGGCTCTGATGCTATAGTGGCAGCATCAATGGCACGTATCTGGTCTGTTGTGAATATCTTCATGACCGGGTTCTTTTCACAAATTTAACCATTAGAAAGAAACAAGGCTTGATTTAGTTCATCATGCCAGTAAAAAAAGATTTTTATATTTGTCTCAATCGCAGATAACTCAAAACAAAAACAAAATAGTATGCTAAAAAATCACCCCAAAGGACTAATAGTTGCATTTTTTGCAAACATGGGAGAACGTTTTGGTTTTTATACCATGATGGCAATCCTCGTACTTTTTTTACAGGCAAAATACGGACTTAGTGCCGATAAAGCCGGTGAAATCTACAGCTGGTTTTATTTCAGCATTTATGCGCTTGCCCTGATTGGCGGGATAATTGCAGATGCGACAAACAGATACAAAACTGTTATACTCTTCGGGGTAATAATAATGTTTGCAGGGTATCTTCTTATGGCAGTTCCAGGCATGTCTCTGACTTTCACTGTGATAGCTCTTCTGACAATTGCGCTTGGCAACGGTCTTTTCAAAGGTAACCTTCAGGCTGTTGTTGGGCAGATGTATGACGATCCAAAGTATTCAAAGTTCAGGGATAATGCCTTCATGATATTTTACATGGGCATAAATGTAGGTGCATTCTTTGCTCCGTTTGCTGCAACAGGCATGAGGAACTGGTGGCTTAAGTATAATCATTTTGAACACGATGCGTCACTGCCCTCACTTTGTCATCAGATGATCGACAAGTCCATAAAAGACACAACAGTGTTACAACAGCTTGCTGATAAAGTATCCCATGAACATATTGCTGACCTGACTGCTTTTTCACATAATTATTTAGATGTATTTTCAAAGGGATATAATTATGCGTTTGGTATTGCAGCGATAGCCATGGTAATATCGATGCTTGTTTATATTTCTTTTAACAAGCTGCTTCCCACAAAAGAAAAAGCTGTTAAAAAAGAGGAGACAAAACCAGAGGTTGGTCTTGCCGCTTTACCGGCTATCGGTGCAATATTAGCCATGGGGCTGACCGGTTTTGCACTTCATTTTCTTGTAGGATGGGCCGATGGTTTTGCATTCGGGCTACTTGCAGCATTTATAGTCTGGATAATACTCAGCGCTAAAAAAGAGGAAATGGCAAAAGTGTCTTCACTGATACTTGTCTTTATTGTTGTGATCTTCTTCTGGATGTCGTTCCACCAGAATGGACTTACTCTAACAATGTATGCTCGTGACTATACGGTAAAACAGGTTGGGCCATTCACAAGTTTGTTTTTTTCACTCTGGTCAATTCTTGCTGTTATCATATCAATTGCCGGTTTCATACTGATGATCAGAAAAAAGAGTCCGGGTAACATAAGGATTGTCGGTGGTGCAATATTTGTTGTTGCATCAGCCTTTGCCATATACAGGGTGAAGAGTGCCGATGCGCTTAATTCTATTTCACCCGAGACATTTCAGTCGTTTAACCCTCTCTTTATTGTAGCTCTTACGTTCCCTGTTATGTGGTTTTTTGAATGGCTGAATAAAAAGGGTAAGGAGCCTTCTACACCTAAGAAGATCGGGTTTGGTATGATAATAGCAGCAATAGGGTTTATAGTTGTCCTTGTCTCATCAATGAATCTGCCATGTCCAAAAGCGCTTGCCGGAACGCCGCTGGAGGAAGCTGGTCGTATCACTCCCTACTGGCTCATGAGCGGGTATCTTGTCCTTACTGTTGCCGAGTTATTTCTCAGTCCGATGGGGTTATCGTTTGTATCCAAGGTCGCTCCTTCGCGTTTCCAGGGTCTTATGCAGGGAGGATGGCTTCTGGCGACCGCGGTAGGCAATAAACTTTTAAGAGTTGGTTCAACCCTTTGGGACCGTGTTGAGTTATGGCAACTCTGGCTGGTATTTATCGTTTGTTGTCTGCTTTCCGCCGCCTTCATCTTTTCAATAATGAAAAAGCTGGAAAACGCAACAAAATAACGTATTAAAACCGGGGGACGGGTAATGTATAGGGTTTCCTGGTTCGATCTAATCCGGTAAGGACACGCCATGTGATGTGGAGATGTTATTTTGTAAGGCCGCGCCATGGCGCGGCCTTACGTTGTTAATACCGGTCGGTAATGTAGGTCCATGCCATGGCATGGAGCAATGTTTCCATCAACGGCAAACCGCAGGTCCACACCATGGTGTGGACCTACGTAATCATTATCGTCCGACCGCGGGGCCACACCATGGTGTGGCCCTACATAATCACCTTTGGTTAAAGACAGGGACATGCCGTGGCATGTCCCTACGTATTCATCTCAGGTCAATTGCGGGGAGATGCCGTGGCTCACCCCTGCATTTTTTTTAATGCATAATTTTTCATTCTACCAAACAATAAAATCTGTATTTTGGTCCAAAATTTTTAAAATGAAAAAAATTATACTTTCAATCGTTATACTCCTTGCATCACCGTTATGGTTATTGCCACAGGACAATGCAACAATTAACAAAATCGGAGATAAGGCGCCTGATTTTTCATGCACAACAATCAGCGGCAAGTCATTTGATCTCTCAAAGACAAAGGGGAAAATTGTTATGATAAATTTTTTCGCCACATGGTGCGGCCCATGTAACCTTGAATTACCTGTTCTTCAGAAAGAGGTATGGGATAAATACAAAGACAATCCTGATTTTGTGCTGATTGTTATTGGCCGTGAACATTCAGAAAAAGATCTTGCAGATTTTGCCTCAAAAAAAGGACTCAGCCTGCCGTTTGCTCCTGACCCTAAAAGAGAGATATACAGCCTTTACGCCAAACAGACAATCCCCCGTAATATAATAATTGGCAAAGACGGGAAAATAATGATGCAGGAGATTGGCTTTGATGAAGAGAGTTTTAAAAAAATAACTGATCTTTTATCAAATGAGCTCACAAAAAAATAAAACAGAGAGCCGGAGAAACTCCCCGGACTCCCTGCGTTCATGTTACACCAGAACCTGACATGAACTTTATAATTCAACTAAACAATACTCAAATCTGATTGAAAGACGAACCCTTTTTAATGTTGATGCATTTGAACAAAATTATTTTAGGGTAGAATATTAAATTAAAGGTCTTATATTATAATTGCTATATTTGTAACAATAACACTATCAACAATGAACAGCAGTAATCTTTACGATAAAGCTTTTTCAATTTTCGGTCTTATGATGGTATTCTTTTACCTGGGACTCGGATATATCCTTATCTTTTCACACTATTTTGACCACATTGATAAACCTTTGCGTGTAATAATAGGAATCCCGCTTATTATATATGGTATATACAGGGCTATGACCTCTTATCAGAAAATAAAGGAGAACTTCTTTTCGGGCGATAATGAAGAATAAAAATAAATGTGAAAAAATGTTAAAATTATACTCATTTATGGCATAACCTTTGAGGTGAGATTAAAAACCAGCTGAGTATTTAAATAAAACTTTTAACAGAGCGTCATTTAAAGAGATAATTATTAATATTGTACGCTCGAAAAATGTTCAAACGCTTTGCCAGATGAAAAGAAAGTATAAAATATCGGGTATAATTATCCTGGCACTGATTGCTTCGGGAGCAGCAGGCTTGATATTAAGCTGTGCGGGAAGAGGCAATTCAGCACCGGTGGAGACACCTACCTCGGGGAACATTAAAATAGTGGCTGATGAGTCATTTGAGCCAATCATTGACTCCCAGGTTCATGTATTTAACGCGTTGTATAACCAGGCTCATGTAAAAGCAGAGTTTAAACCTGAAGCCGACGTGATTAAGGATTTCATGAATGATTCGGTGAATGTGATTGTCACCTCACTCAAACTTTCAGATAACCAGATGACCATTCTAAAGGCAAAGCTTCTCGAGCCACGGACTGTTGCTATTGCCTGGGATGCACTCGCCCTGATAATAAACAGACAGAATGCCGATACACTTCTCACCTATGAGAATGTTGAAGCTATTTTCAAGGGCGAAATCACTGACTGGAAACAGATTAATCCAAAATCCAGGCTTGGTAAAATCAATATTATTTTTGATAATGATAAATCAGGAAACATAAGATATTTCAAAGATAAATTTGGACTTACCGCTCTCGGTCAAAACTTTTATGCTGTAAAATCAAATCCTGAGGTTGTTGACTACGTCAGCAAGAGCCCAAATTCTCTTGGGATCGTAAGTGTTAACTGGATAAGTGATACGGATGACTCCACCGCAATGAGTTTTATTAAGAAAATACGTACAGTGGGAGTGTCCCAGCAGTATATAGATAATGAATGGTATTATCCTTTGCAGGGATCGATTGCTGAAAAGAGTTATCCTTTTATCAGGCAGGTGAATATGATTACACGGGAGACATTTTATGGTCTCGGATCAGGTTTCATTGCTTTTGTTGCATCGGAACAGGGACAGCGCATTGTGCTGAAAGGTGGTATATTACCTGCCACAATGCCAATAAGATTAATACAGGTAGTAAAGCAATAATTCAAACTATGTCAATATGATTAAGACTAATTACAAATCAGCATTGCTTTTTGCAGTTCTTTCGCTAAGCATAACAGCATGTCCTCTTAAGGCACAGGGCACCCTTGATGATGCGAGGACTCTGAAGAAGAACGAACAGTATGATGAAGCGAATGAGCTGTTCGCAAAACTGATAAAAAGCGATCCGGGGAATAGTAAAGTTTATTTCTTTTATGGAGAAAATGTTCTTCAGAATTATTTCTCCGATACAATATCCACCTCATTAAAAGTGGCAGCTAAAGAAGCCGGTGACTTATTTGAAAAAGGCATTTCAGTAAATCAGGGCGAACCGCTTAACTATGTGGGACTCGGGAGAGTAGCATTTTATCTTGGTGATAATGCAAAGGCCGATGAGATGAGAGCAAAGGCAAAAAGCCTTTTGCCTCCATACAAAAAGGTAAGTAAGATCGCAAATCCGAAAGACTATGCCTTCACTCTGGCAAAAATTGCCGAGTCATATATCAGGTATGACGAAGTAGATACATCAAAAGCCCTTCCGTTTATCCGTGAGGCGCTTAAGATTGACTCGAAAAACAGTGAAGTATATATTATAGCCGGAGACATCTACATACTTGTCAATGATGGTTCAAAAGCCATAAAGAATTACAACCTCGCGCAAGACTGGGATCCGACATCTCCTACCGCCAATATGAAAATTGGCAGTATATATGTAAAGGGAAGGAACCTTCAGGCAGCAATTCCTTTCTTCGAGCAGGCAATAAGTCTTAATCAGAACTATGCTCCTGCATACCGTGAGTTAGGTTCACTCTATTCACTTGCAGGCAAGTATGATAAATCAAAAGAATATTTCAAAACATATCTTGAACTTACAAAAGGTAATATACCTGCAAAAATAAGGTACATCACTGCCCTTTTCTATGCAAAGGAATACAAGGCGGTTGTTACCAATGTTGAAGAAGTTCTTGCTGTTGATAACTCAAGGACATATATGAACCGTATTGCAGGTTATTCAGAGTGTGAGCTTGGCAACTATGATGAAGCCCTTGCTTACATGAACAAACTTTTTGCTTCTCTTCCTGAAGATCGTCTTATTAAGAAGGACTATACATATCTTTCAAGAATTCTTCTTAAGAAAAATCAGAACTACCCCAAACAGGTAATGGAAACAGACAAACAGGATGCTGACCTTGCAAAGATGCAGGAGAAATTTGCCGCATTACCCAAGGGACCTGCAAAGGACAAGATGAAAGCTGACATTGATGCGCTTACCGCTCAGATAGCTGCAAGCCGCGCACAGATTGCAAAAGCTGATGTTGAGATAAACAGGGCTTTCGCCGCATATGACAAAGCTGTCAATTTTGATGGTGGCGAAGATGTCAGACTTGAAAATGAAAAGGCAATGTATGAAAATGTGTACAGAAGAAACATTGAAGCAGGAAACACTTGGAGCAGACTTCTGGATAAAGGACGTGATTCTGAAGCCGATTATGTACAGGCAGGTAAGGCATATTATACAGGCAAAGCATTTGGAAAGGCCGATACAATATTCAGTAAACTTATTGCAAAGTACCCTGAAAGCCTTCAGGGCTACCTCTGGCTTGCAAACAATGCCTCTGCCCAGGATCCAGACTCAAAGCTCGGACTGGCAAGACCTAAGTTTGAAGACCTTCTTCACAAGGCATCTGTTGACTCTGTAAAATATAAGAATGAGTTGATTGATGCACTGCGTTTTCTTGGTTACAACTCGCTGACAAATGGTAAGTATGAAAGCACAAAAGCATACTATACGCGAATGCTCAATGTTGCTCCTGACGATAATGAAATAAAGGCAAAAGCCTACACTTCACTTGCCCAGATGTATTTCGCTATGGGTGAATATCCAAAGGCAATTGAATATACAAATAAGGTTCTTGAAATAAATCCAAACGATGATGCAGCAAAGGGATATATCAAGTATGTCAATGCTGTGATAGCCGGTGCCAAACCAGCTGCTGACAAAAATGAGATCAGCGGGGTTATTAAGGATGCTTCAGGCAATCCTATTCCGGGTGCATCAGTTAGGGTAAAAGACACTGCATGTGAAGCCTGGACAAATGCAAAAGGCGAGTATAAGTTTGTTATGCCGGAGTCTTCTGCAACACTTGTAATAAGTGCCAGCGGGTACACCACGAAAGAGGTGCCTGTTACAAAGGCCAGGTCATACAATGCAACCCTGAACAAGTAACAATGAATCTTTAAATTAATTGAAGCTAAATAAAATATATTATTGTAAAAGAATCCAAGAATAATTACTTTTGCAAACTGTTTATTAAACCAACTAAACAATACTAAAATGAGCAAAAAATCTAGTTCGTTGAAAGATGTACTGCAGTCTTCTTTTGCAGTAGGAGCTATAATTATAGCATTCATAGTTTCTTTTTTCCTTTTTAATAAAGTGATGGGAGATCCNGTTCACTTTGTAGGCGGTAATCCAAAAGGACAGGCAATCCAGGGTGACTATCTTGGAATTGTTTACAAGGGTGGATTTATCGTTCCTATTCTTATGACATGCGTTCTTACCCTCATCATTTTCTTCTTTGAAAGAACAATTACCTTAAGGAGAGCTCAGGGTAAAGGTCGTCTTAATATTTTCGTTGCTGAGATTCAGACTCTTCTTGGTGAAGACAAGATTGAAGAGGCTGTTGAAGCATGCGACAGGCAGAAAGGTTCACTTGCCAACGTAGTAAAAGCAGGTCTTCTCCGCTATCGCGACCTTGAGAACGACAAAGAACTTGAAAAAGACCAGAAGATCACCTCAATGAAGCAGGCTCTCGAAGAGGCATCAGCACTTGAGCTCCCAATGCTTTCAAGGAACATGGTTATTCTTTCCACTCTCGCTTCCATCTCAGTGCTTATCGGTCTTATCGGTACAGTACTTGGTATGATCCGTGCATTTGCTGCTCTTGCTCAGTCAGGCGCTGCTGATTCACTTCAGCTTGCAACCGGTATTTCTGAAGCTCTTATAAACACAGCATTTGGTATTACAGGTTCAACACTTTCAATTATTTCTTACAATTACTTCTCATCAAAAATTGACGGTTATACTTTCAAGATTGATGAGGCAGGCTTCAGCCTGACTCAGACTTTTGCAGCATCTATCAGGAAATAATTGTCTGGGTTTATTTCTTTTGGTTATAAAAAAGAAAGGATTAAAACATGCCAAAGATTAATATTAAACACCAGTCACCTCACATCGACATGACGCCCATGGTGGACCTGTTCTCGCTGCTGCTGACATTTTTCATGCTGACAGCAACATTCAGGCCTGACGAACCGGCTCCTGTTGATACACCATACTCTGTCTCTGAAAAGAAGACTCCGGATAATAATATCATGACTGTTACTATTTCAGCAGACAAAAGGGTCTTCTTCAATGTGGATAATGGGCAGGATACTATCCTCCATTACAGACCACAGATATTGAAGGCCATGGGTTCAAGATACAATATTGAGTTCTCTCCTGAAGAATTGCGCAAATTCGAAAAAGGTAACTATACTCTGGGTGTATCGATGCAGGACATGAAGACATTCCTGAACGCCAGGGATGCAAATGAAAGGACGGCTCTTGAGAAAGGTATTCCTATCGACTCAACAGACAACCAGCTTGCTATGTGGGTCCTCTATACCCGTCAGGTTAACCCTAATGTTCAGACACTTATCAAAGGTGATGGAAAAGTTGAATACCCGGTTGTAAAGAAGGTACTCGATGTGCTCCAGCTCTACAATGTTAAAGTGTTTAACCTGATTACGAATCTTGAAAAAGTACAGGTAACCCAAAAAGTTGAGTAAAGATGGCAGAGATTATTCAAGAGGACAAACAAAAAGGTGGAAAGAAAAAACCAAAGAAACACTCCACCAGAATCGATATGACGCCGATGGTAGACCTTATGTGTCTTCTCATCACGTTCTTTATGCTCACAACAGCTTTCAGTAAACCCAAGGTGATGCAGATAGTACTTCCTGAAAAGATGACGAAGAACACTATCCCGCCAAGAATTCCTGAAAGCCGTACTATGAATGTTATCCTTGGTGCCAATAATAAAATTTACTGGTACCCCGGAAAACCAGCGTCGGATATTGCCTCTGCTCCTATAATGAAGGAAACAGATTACAGCGATACCGGAATACGTGCTGCCCTGCTCGAAAGAAACAAGGCCCTGTTTAAAAAAATCACAGAATTTGAAGACAAGATTAAGACCGGTGAGATTGAGATGAAACCAGACTCAGTTCAGGCCACAATCAAGAAAATCAAAAAGTCTGATGATACAGGTCCTATTGTTCTAATCAAACCATCAAAATTATCCACATATAAAAACTTCGTGGATATCATTGATGAGATGTCAATCGTTGGTATCGGAACCTATACAGTTACTGATATCAGTTGGATTGAAGAACAGATGTTGGCTACAGCTAGCGGTAGTGCCGCTCCTTCAAAACCAGTTAAATAACAGAGGGATATGGCAAAAGAAAAGAAATATACCCCTACATTCGACGACATAGTCTTCGAAAAGAGGAATAAGGAATATGGAGCATTTGACCTTCGTAAAACATACAAGAAGCATATAACAATCTCCACTGCAATCGGTATTGTTATCATCAGCGCTGCAGTAATCATACCTTATATCAGGGCAAAACACCTTCAGCATATGAAGATGAGAGATGCCAATGAGGTTGTAGCCGCAATGGATAACAATGCAAATCTGCAGGAGGCAGCTCCTCCGCCACCTCCGCCACCTCCGCCACCAGCAGAACAGACAGCTGTAGTAAAATACGTTGCTCCTGTTGTTGTTGATACTGTAAAACCTGAAGACGCAACTCTTAAATCAACAGATGAGCAGGTTTCTACCACAACTGATGAGCAGGTTACAGAAATCAAGGAAGAGGTTCACGAAGAGGTTCAGGAGGAAGCTCCCCAGGAAGTATTCGTGGTTGTAGAAGAGATGCCTTCCTTCCCGGGAGGTGATGCTGAATTGATGAAATTCATCGCTGACAACATCCAGTATCCTGAGATAGCTAAGGAAAATAACATACAGGGTAAAGTTATCATGCGTTTCTGCGTTACCTATAAGGGTACCGTTGACCAGGTATCAGTTGCCCGTGGTGTTGACCCTTCACTTGATGAAGAAGCTATCAGGGTTGTAAAGATGCTTCCGCTCTTTAAACCTGGTAAACAGGGTGGTAAACCGGTTAACGTTTGGTACAGTTTGCCTATCAGCTTCCAGCTGAAGTAATCTGATACCTGAATATAAAAAGAAGAGAGCCGAATCATCGGCTCTCTTCTTTTTATATTCTATCTGGGCTGTTAGAACCGTTGCATGCAACAGAAATAAACTGGAATTTCTAAAGATTTGTAAAACAAAAACAAAGTCTATATGACTAAGTTTCCCCTCCTTTCAAAGGAGGGGTCCGGCGACGCAGGAGCCGGGGGGTGGTATGTCAGCCTTTCCTGAAACCTTCTATTATCAACTGTTTAACATATTCCGGATTCTGGAATACAAACCTGTTTTGTATCCTGATTGTTTTAATACCTGCTTCATTTAAATATACATCTCTTCTAATATCTTTTTGAATTTGAATATAATCTCCATGAGGATCGCCATCTAGTTAAATTGCCAGCTTCTCGGAAACGCAATAGAAATCAATAATATAATTGTCTATACTATACTGTCGTCTGAATTTCCTGCCAAAAAGCTTCTTTCCGCTGAGATATTTCCATAGTTCGGCCTCAGCAGAAGTGCTATGAGTTCGTAGATGTTTCCTTGTTTCACGAAGGCGTGCACAGTTAATACTATGTTTTGCATCCACAATATTATGCTTTAACAAATTCACACTTTAAAAAAACCATACCACCCCCCGATCCGCAAGTTATATTTGTCTAAGCCTCCGGCAGCAGCATCAGGGCGGATCGGACCCCTCCTTTGAAAGGAGGGGAAACTTAGGACCTACGTCACCACATTTACACTTGAACACATTATTTGATCCGTTGCATGCAACGACTTTACAACTATCCCCAATTTAAAACATATATTTATTCCTACTTCATTTTTCTTATCCTTACCTCCGTTTTGGTTGTATCAACAAGAGGCAAGAGCAGACTTGTATCAGTTGAACCAAAGTGATATGGGTAAAGTATCTTGGGATGGAACTTCGTGACACAGTCGGCAACCATCTCGGGATCCATGGTATATGGCAGATTCATAGGAAGAAAAGCAACATCGATATTCTTAAGATCTGACATCTCCGGGATGTTTTCAGTATCACCTGCAAAGTAAATGCGTTTGTTCCCGAGGGTAATAATGTATCCGTTCCCCTCCCCTTTTGGGTGAAATGGGTTACCAGGATATCTCATATGTGCAATATTATATGCCGGTACTGCTTCAATCTTAACAGATAACAGCTCAACACTATCGCCATTTTTCATTATGATAGCTCCAGGGAGTTGGGAAGCAGATGCCTTGTTGCAGACAATTTTTGTTCCCTGTTTCTTAATTAATGAAATAGCCTTTGAATCAAGATGGTCATAATGCTCGTGGGTCACAAGTATAATGTCGGCTTTGGGGAATTTTGTATAATCACCCTCCGCTGCAACCGGATCGACATGAATGACCATGTCACCATACGTGACATATACAGAAGCATGACCTACAAACCACAGACCTATATCCTTTCCGTTGCTGTTAATTATGTCGTGGTCAGGCAATCCCTGGGAGAAAACTTTTAATGAGCTCATTGTCAAACATACGTTTAGTGTTATGAGTAAAACAAATTTCGTTCTCATTGGTTGAAGATTTTCATAAACAATCCAATTTACGGTTTTTTTATCTTATTTTCGATTCAGGAAAGTAGTTATCAGTTAATTTCAGAACAGGATTATGGTCAGGCATATCACCGAGCTGATAAGAGAGGGTGAAGGGCAGATGCTCGATTTTAAATACTGCATCTCCGATCCAAGGAAGATCGCCAGATCGCTGTCAGCATTCAGCAACAGTGATGGCGGAACCTTATTGATAGGAGTGCGCGACAACGGCAGCATAGCCGGTATTAACTCAGATGAAGAGTACTACATGATTGATACGGCTGCCAGGATATTCTGCAAGCCTGAGGTCGAAATAAAAATAAACCAGCATAATATAAATGGCAGGAGCATTCTTGAGGTAAATGTGCCCAAAAGTGCTAAGAGACCCTGCAAGGCTAAGGATGATGATGGCCGGTGGAAAGCTTATTTCAGGCAGGGAGACCAGAACTTCCTTGCAAATAATGTAATGCTTCAGGTTTGGCGACGAAGCGAAAGCACAAAAGGTCTGTTAATAAGGTTTGAGAATGAAGAAAACCTCCTGATGGATTACCTGCGTAATAATGGTGCAATAACACTTTCCGGGTTCAAAAAGCTGGCATCACTGAACGGACGAAAGGCTGAAAAGATTTTATCTGACTTCTTACTTTGCGGGATAATTGTCTCTGATGCCAGTGAAAAAGGAATAAGCTACAAACTGAATAGTGGAATATAGCAACTTCTGTAATCTTTGGATTTTTAGTATATTGCATGATGTTTAGGTTAGATGTATGTATTCAGGGTTAAGGGTAATATATGCAGCTTTGTTTTTTATTGTTTTTCAGGCAGGACTGAGCGGACAGGCCGGCAAAGCTTATGCTGCAAATCAGGCAAAACGGGAAGCTGACCAGTCAGCTTCTGAGTACAAGGCCCCTGCCATTTCATTTATGAACAGCAACGATCCGTCGGGGAAGTATTTTCATATATCTCTCCCCGGGCATCATTATACATCAGCACCCGGTGAGCCCCAGATGCCGGTTATGGTGAAGGTTGTAAAAGTACCTTCAGATAGTTATGTGACAGCAAAGATTTCTGCTATCCAAAGCTCGACAATTGTTCTCAGCGAACGTGGGATGGCCGGAAGGATGGTTTATCCTGCGCAGCCGGAAAGCACAAAAAATGAAATTCCGGATGAGACGGTCAAAATAATTGACAAAAAGACCTATAGCCTTAAGAAAATTATTGATCACGACACCGTTTCTGTCAGCCTGATAGGACGTTACAGGGGTTCAGATATTTACCAAATTGCCCTGTACCCGGCATTTTATAATCCGCATAAAGGGACCATTGATCTCATAACCTCAATGAAAGTAGATGTGGCATATTCAACCACTAAAGGATCAGATGTTACTTACCCGGTTGAAGAAACAGACGGGAGCCTCTCCAAAGCTTTTATAAACGGTTACTCTGAGAACCCTTTGGGGCTGATTATCCTTACAGATACTATTTTTAAAAAGACTCTCAAACCATTCATCGATTGGAAGACTATCAGTGGCTATGACGTGACGGTATTATACAGCGGAACGGGAAACGCCGGGACCACTTTTGATGAAATAAAAGCATCATTGAGCAATCTCTACAACAATCTTAAAACGGCAGGCAGGGCTCCTGACTATCTTTTGATTGTTGGCAATCTTTCAATAATCCCGGCCTCAGGAGGAACAACAAATGTCTCAGATCTCTATTATTCTGAATTCGATGGGAATGGTGATTATATTCCTGAGTTATATTCCGGAAGGCTTCCTGTAGCTGACACTACCCAATTGAGAATAGTGCTGAAAAAAATTATTGGGTACGAAAAATTTTCATTTCCCCTGTCAAACAACTTCTGGAAGAGGACATTGGTAACTGCCGGCAATGATGAAGGGTACTATTTATTTATGAACTCTCAGGTAAATTACTTAAAGCAAAACTATTTCAATTCTTCAAATGGCTATTTATCCTATTCCTGGCAATACCCGGCCTCGGCATTGAAGGATGATTCGCTCAGGATTATAATAAACAATGGAATTGGATTACTTAATTATACAGGCCATGGCGAAGCAGCAGGCTTTAGTGACCCGACGTTAAAAGTTTCTGGCATAGCTGCTCTTAACAATAAAGGCATGTACCCTCTGGTAATTGCAAATGCATGCCGTACGGCCCAGCTAAATGCCACCTCCTGTTTTGGCAGGGAGATGGTGCTTGCTGAAAATAAGGGTGCAGTAGGTTATATAGGTTGTACAAACGATTCTTACTGGAGTGAGGATTTTTACTGGTCTGTAGGAACAGGCACTGCAGACCTGTCAGCCAACTATTACAACACAGGGCTTGGTGCCTTTGACAGGCTGCTTCACACACACAACGAAGCACCTTCTGACTGGTATTTTACTCTCGGCCAGATGCTTTTTGCAGGAAACATGTCAGTCTCAGCCAGCACGAGCTCAAATAAAAAATACTACTGGGAAACGTATATTTTGCTTGGAGACCCTACTATGATGCCTTACCTTGGTGATCCTGCCGCCATTAACCCTGTATTGCCTGACACTCTTCCGCGTGAACTGACAAGTCTCTCATTTATTTCAAAACCATATACATACATAGCCATTTCAGACTTTGATACTCTCTGGGATGCCGGATTCTCAAATAATTCAGGAAGCATCTCCCTGAATATACCTCCGAATACAAAGGACTCTTGTCTGGTTGTTATTACAGGTCAGAATACCATTCCCTTTAAAAAAACCATTTACTTCGGAAAGGTATCATCAGAGTTTCTGGCAGTAAGCAATATCTCAACAGATGATTCCCATGGCAACAACAACGGGTTATGCGATTACGGAGAACGAATTGGTATTTCACTCACACTGAAAAACCTTGGCAAAGCTACAGCAACAAATATAAGTACAAGGCTAAATGTAATATCAGGTGGTTTGATCATTGATCGTGATACGCTAAGGATAAGGGAGTTAAAGGGCGGTGAAGCCATTTCTGTTTCTGACAGCCTGTTTGTAAAAATTTCTGATGAGACAAAAGACCTGGAGATGGCGTCGTTGTCAATGATTTTTAAGGATGATTATAAAGAGAATTATGCCGGGCTCGACTTTATTCTGCATGCACCTGATCCTGCAATAGTTGCCTGTATTGCAGATGACTCTTCAACAGGCAACGGAAATGGTGTTACTGATCCCGGGGAGACCATCAATCTTAAAGTAAATGTAAAAAATAATGGTTCAAGCCCTGCCGGTGGTATTGTTGAAGTAACAGAGCCTAACGGGTATCTTGATATTCAAAGCCTTACGACCAGTACCGGAATATTACTCCCCTCCGGGTCTGCATCTGTAACTATTCCTGCAAGGGTAAAAGGAAATCTCAACTCTGGTACCCGTATCCCGTTTACGGTTTACCTTGAATGCGGAAAATATTCAGCATCAAGTATTTATTCAACGCGCACGGGAAAAACCAGGGAAACCTGGGAAGAAAACAACTTCACTGTATTTCCCTGGATCAATAAATCAACGATTCCATGGAGCATCACTTCATCATCGGCATATGAAAATGTTCTTTCAGCAAGGTCAGGACCGATACCTAACGACTCTGAATCAATTTTAGCTATCTCAGTTAATAACCCCGTTGCAGACACCCTGACTTTCCATGCGAGAGTCTCATCTGAATCTCTGTTTGACAGACTCTTGTTCAGGATTGACAGTGTTGAACTTATGAATGTATCAGGTGAGACCGGCTGGTTCAGTAAAAGTTTCAGGCTTGGGCCTGGGGTTCATTATCTTGAATGGGTCTATAAAAAGGACAAATCGCTTTCAGCAGGCGCTGATGCTGCATGGATAGACTTCATTGATTTTCCCGCCTATTCATTTCTGAACCATGACATAGCTGTTGATTCGGTATTTTTACCGCCTGCTTCATCTGACCACTCTCATGATGACATTTCAGGAAGAATTGTCAATCTTGGGACTGATACTCTCATCACAGTGCCTCTTTCATATAAGATAAACGACAGAACACCTATCAATGAAACCTTCATACTAAAACTGGCTCCTGGAGACACCTCAGTCGTAAAATTCACACAGAAAGCAAATTTCAGGGTACCTGACAAATATGATATAAAGGTTTATAATTCACTTGAGTCAGATGAGTTTCATGCAAATGATACAGCATTTGTAGCATATGAAAAGACAACGATTGACACCATTTTTGAAAAAGACAGGTATATTTTCCTTACTCAAAATCCGTTTACCTATAGTACAAAGGTGGTATACTATACCAACAAGGCTGGCATTGCCTATATTGATATTTTTGACCTTAATGGGCAGATTGTAAGCAAGAGCCGGATTGATGTTGTCTCAGGTCTCAATTATTCTGATCTGCAAAGTCCGGATCTAAGACCCGGAACATATATAATAAGGGCAACACAGGATAATGTTGCGGTTAAGACCAAAGCTGTGAAAATAAAGAAATAGCAGTTTAGTGGTGCAACCGGGCTGTTTCAAATACTTTGCACTGTTTCTTAAAAAGGGGTAAATTGCATAAAAATCTGTTTAATGGAACCAGAAAAGATTTCGCTCGATGTTCGTGAAAGTAACAAAATAACAAGGTACTCTCAGTTCTTTTTCAGCCTGCTTTGTTTTGGCGTGGCAATTTGGCTTTTTATAAAATTGGTTTCAACAGGTACCCCGAGCGGATCTAATATAATTGCAGTTGCTTTTATCCTTCTTTTTGGAGTTTGGGAACTGGTTTCGGGCCTTGGCATAACCCAAAGGTATATTTCATTAACAGATGACAGATTGACCATCAAGCACCGCTATTTCGCCAAACCTGTTATATACAGACCGGCAGATATTAAGCTTGTGGTTTTCAAGCCACTTTCTTTTAATATAGTTGGCAATGGCGGTGAAAGAACAGTAATAAAGCTGGGCAACTACTACCAGGAAAGAACCTTGAAAATTCTTGAGTCGGTAGAAAATTTCTGCAAAGCGGGAAATGTGGCAACTGAAGGGCTTGAAAAGGAAGAAGAACAACAATAGCAGGTCATGTATTTATATGAACACTCCGGCGATGGCAAGGCATTTAAATGTCTGTTATGCCCCCATGAGTGCGTAATCAATCCGGGGAAAACAGGTATATGCAGGGTGCGTGAAAATGACGGGTCAGGCATAAAGCTTACGACTTATGGGGTTATCTCAGGATATGCATCTGACCCAATTGAAAAGAAGCCTCTTTACCATTTTTTCCCGGGGCACAGGATTCTTTCTGTCGGGTCATACGGATGCAACATGAGATGTGATTTTTGCCAGAATGATCAGATCTCCCAGCACGGGAGACAGTCGGAATGCATGACAATTTCTTCTGAGGAGCTGGCACTGAGGGCACAGCTGATAAGTGGTAATATAGGGCTTGCATATACGTATAATGAGCCTTCGATATGGTTTGAATATGTTATTGACTGTGCCTCTGCCGTAAAAGAGCAGGGTCAGTTTAACGTCATGATCACAAACGGTTATGTCAATAAAGCACCTCTTAAAGAATATTTAAATTTTATTGATGCTTTTAATGTTGACCTCAAGGGGTTTAATGAGGACTTCTACAGGAAGTATACCGGTGCCTCATTAAAATATGTGCTTGACAATCTTGTCATGATAGCAAACGGAGGGCGTCATCTGGAGATAACCACGCTTATTATCCCGGGTTTAAATGACTCTGCTGATCTTATGAGTGCAGAGGCCAGATGGATATCCAAGTCTCTTGGTCCGGAAGTCCCATTACATATCAGCAGGTATTTTCCACGTTATAAACGAAGTGATCCTGCTACTCCGCTTGAGACCATAATTAAATTGTCTGATGTGGCTTCAGAATACCTCGATTATGTTTACACAGGCAATCTGCCTGCCGATATTGGCGGATCAAACACTTCATGCCCGTCATGCGGGAAGGTGCTGATAAAAAGAACAGGCTATGAAACAAAAAACACCGGACTCACTTATGAAGGCCGGTGCTCTGTCTGCGGTACAAAAATTATCAGTAGCGATCACGTTAAGATATAAGCACTTAACTGGCTTTTGACAGATCGCTTAATTTGGTAAAATAGTCATCAATCTTTTCAAACAGCTCTTTCCTGATAGCTGAATAATATTGCTTTACAAGCTTTGGATTGTCTTTTCCGGCAGGACTATTTACTTTTTGAATGAATTCGTTACGTGATTCGATTGCTTCTTCAATAAGACTCTGAACCTGTCCCCTTTTCTCACCGTTATGCAGACTTGCATAAGTAAAACAGTCTGAAAATAATTCAAAGAAGAGGTAATCAATGTCTTTTTTAAGGTCTCTGATGTTTGCCATAGTTTTTTCTTTTTAGCAAGGCAAAGATATTAAAAATTATAGTAATGGCATGAGCAGGCGTTTTCAGTGGGCGATAAAAGTATTTATCTTAGTGTCGTTATTTTAGAAATATGTATGCAATTGTTGACATTGAAACTACGGGAGGGAGTGCTCTGCATGAAAAGATTACGGAAATTGCGATTTACATATTCGATGGCACTGAGATAATTGATGAGTACTGTACCCTTATCAATCCTGAACGCAGTATCCCTTACTTTATTACGGCCCTTACAGGTATAACCAATGAAATGGTTGAAGATGCCCCTCCTTTCTATGAGGTCGCAAAGAAAATAATAGAGATAACAGAAGGGATGACTTTTGTAGCTCATAATGCCCGGTTTGACTATTCGTTTATCAGGGAGGAATTCAGGAGCCTGGGTTATAATTTTCACAGGCCGCTGCTCGATACTGTTTCGCTTAGCCGGAAGTTGTTTTCCGGACATAAATCTTATTCACTTGGCAACCTTTGTAATGATCTGAATATCAAAATTACAGACAGACACAGGGCCTCAGGCGATGCTCTTGCAACAGTAAAACTTTTTGCCCTTCTTCTCGAACAGGACAGATTTGATAACAGGGGTTTAATAAAGAACCGGCGCAGCTCAATGCTTCATCCTGCACTTGATATATCAAAAACAGAAGCAGTACCTGAAAGTCCGGGCGTTTACTATTTCTATAACGAGAACGGTGACATAATATATATCGGTAAAAGCTTAAACCTGCACCAGAGGATCAGCACTCATCTTTCAAATAACACTTCGGCAAGAGCCATGGAGATGAGGGCCTCAGTTGCAGATATAAGCTGGGAAGAGACAGGCAGTGAACTCATCGCCCTCCTTATGGAGTCAAGGGAGATAAAAAAAAACAAACCTGTATACAACAGGGCTCAGCGGAAAACAGGCTTCTCCTGGGGTATCTATCACTATATTGATGACAATGGATACATAAGATTTGAATACCGTAATGTGCGTGATGATGAGACACCTCTTTCTCTTTTCAACTCAAAAGACAAGGTGAAGGCAAAACTTGAACAGATGATTTCAAAATATAGCCTCTGCCAGAAGCTTTGTGGGCTCTATGAGACAAAAGGCCCGTGCTTTCATCGTCAGGTGAGCTTGTGCAAAGGGGCATGCAATGGAGAGGAGAGCGCGGAAAGGTATAATGAGAGAGCAAATAAGGCACTTGATGAATTCATCTTCACCGGCAGGAATATTTTAATTATTGATAAGGGCCGAAACAGTGAAGAACGTTCGGCCGTAAAAATAAACAACGGCAAATACTCCGGCTTTGGCTTCTTTAATATTAACGATATCGGGTTCGGTCTTTCGGCTATTCATGATTGCATTATGCCGGAACAGGATAACAGGGATATACAGATAATACTAAAGGGATACCTTAAGAACCACAAGGTGGAAAAGGTCATAGATTTCTGATTCAACAGGGTGCTGATTTCAAGCAAATAATATGATATCTTTGCTTATATAATCTCAACACAGCAACAAATGTCACTTTTCACACATACAACCAGGGAGTTGATAGTTAAACTTGATGAGTTTTTCGATTCAATTGAAATTGGTACCCTCATCTTTAAAGAGGGTATAAAGGCATATGTTACAGGAGATAATGAAGCCTTTCAAAATCACCTTAACAAGATTGATGATATTGAAGGAAAGGCCGACAGGCTTCAGAGGTCAATTGAAAATGAAATGATAGTGCATTCAATTCTTCCACAGCAAAGAAGTGATGTAATAAAGCTACTGGATGTGCTTGATGAGATTGTGGATACTTCAAAAGGATCACTTAATGAGTTCTACCTTGAGATACCCAGGATCCCTGTATCACTTGCTCCTGATTTCATATCACTTTCAGAAATATCTTCCAATGCTGCCGAAGAACTGATACCGGCTGCCAGGTCGTTTTTCCGTGAGCCTAACATGGTAAGGGACAAACTTATAAAGGTGTATTACTTTGAACGTGAGACTGACAAAATGGCTTTTAATATCAAGAAGAAAATCTTCCATGATATGCCGGAACTTACTCTTGCAGAGAAAGCCCATCTGAGGTATATTATTCATCATATTGAAAGTATCTCTGACAGGTCGCAGGTTGCAGCCGATATGCTTGCATCAATGGCAATACGTTTAATGCTGTAGGGTTATGTTGGTTTTATTTATATCAAGCGGTCTTTTTCTGGGTTGGTCTCTGGGTGCCAACGATGCCTCAAACATTTTCGGATCAGCAGTCGGGTCCAGGATGGTCTCATTCACCAGGGCTGCAATAATTGCATCGGTATTTGTAATCCTTGGAGCTGTTTTACAGGGTACCGGAGCATCAGACACACTTGGTAAGCTTGGTACTGTCAACGCTATTGGCGGTTCATTTACAATTGCTCTTGCAGCAGCCCTGACCGTTTATCTGATGACCAAGGCTTCGCTGCCGGTATCATCAACACAGGCTATTGTGGGTGCAATTATTGGATGGAATCTGTTCACAGGAAGTAAAATTGATGCTCATTCTCTTACACAAATTTTATTATCCTGGATTATATGTCCGGTACTCGGAGCAGCATTTGCTTACCTGCTTTACCATCTGCTTAAGATTTGGAGGAAAAACACAAGAACACATCTGATCAAATATGAGGCGAGGATTAAACTGGGGCTTATTCTTGCATGCGCTTTTGGGGCTTATTCGCTCGGTGCAAATAATATTTCAAATGTCATGGGTGTTTTTGTCACAAGCATGAATCTTCAGGATGCGTCATTTACACTTTTTAGTCTGACAGGAGCACAACAGCTGTTCCTCCTTGGTGGAATTGCAATAGCTGCCGGCATTCTTACATATTCAAAAAAAGTGATAAGCACTCTTGGCAACAACCTGCTTGAGCTAAGCTCTGAAGCAGCAATGGTGGTGGTACTGTCACAGTCTCTCGTTCTCTTTATCTTCTCCTCTGCTTCACTTGCAAGCCTGTTAGCCAGGATAGGAATTACCATGCCCCTGGTTCCTGTGTCAAGCACACAGGTGGTAGTTGGTTCAATTTTGGGAATAGGATTATATAAAGGCGTCCGTAATATAAACTTTAAGCTTCTTGGAGGGATTGCTTCGGGATGGATAACAACACCGGTTATAGCTGGTATTATTGGCTTCTTTCTGCTATTCTTCATGAAAAACCTCTTCGGTATTGACGTGGGTCATGCAGTAAACCCTGTTGTGTATAACCAAAATAACCTAAATACAGAAATATTTATAAAGTACAGTATTATTGTGCTTATTGTTATTGCTGCTGCATATCTTATATATCTTGCTCTCAGGGAAAACAGCAAATCAAAGAAGCTGAATGAAAGTGGAACATTAAGATAATCACAGTGATAAAATGAATAAACGCATTTATTTCAATGATAAATAAGAAAAAAGAACAATATGGGAAAAATAGTTATTAAACCAATCATAAACACTTCAATGAGATTAGTAAAGAGCGAGGATCTCAATCACCATGGGACGCTCTTTGCCGGCCGGACAGCTGAGTGGTTTGTTGAATCAGGATTCATCTCATGCGCCTCTCTGCTCAATCCGAAAAATGTTGTTTGTCTCAAGATTCATGGAATGTATTTTACAAAGCCCGCCATGCCTGGTGAAGTGCTCACTTTTACTTCAAGGATAGTTTACACTGGCAATAGCAGCCTGGTATCATATATCAAGGTCACAAAAAAAGATGTCGAGAAGCCACTTGTTGATGGTTTTGTGACATTCATTCATGTTGATGACGAAAACAAGCCTACACCGCACAATATAGAGATGCAGCCTGTAACAGCGGAAGATTTTGAGCTTTACGAGATGGCAAAGAGCCTGAAAAAATAATTGCTTTTATCTAGTTTTTTACCGGCAGGAAAGAGTACTTCTTTCCATATTCCATCATTTGTAGCAGGTAGTCTGAACAATATTCAACTTTAATATCTGTTATTATTCCATTGCCATCTGTGACAGGTGTAAGTGTCGGGTTCACGAAGCCGGTATAGGGGGCCAGGTCAAGTTTTGAATATCTCTCCAGTACTTCCTTGTGCAGAGCAGGGTCAATCTTTACACCATAGTTCTCAATAAGGGCTTTACCAGCCTCATAATCGCCTTCTGATTTTATGCGCTGAATTTCAGACAGCAACTTACCAAACAGCTCGCGAAGCTTCTGGTAATCATTTATTCTGACAAATGTTTTGTTATCGCGTTTAACTACCTCGATAACATTACCGGCTTTGCCATTTTCATATACCCAGTGCGCTATGGCAGCTCTGTCGCGCATATGAGCCTGCTCAATGTTTTTGCCGGGTTTTATCCTTACAATCTGTGTAAGAAGTCCGTTACGGATAAAATTATCGTATTCAGCTTTGCCAACCTCATCTGAAGGAACCAGTCCAAGAGATATGACCTTTTTATCCATAAGGTAATAAAGAGCAAACAAGTCTGCTCTTGCCTCTTCAAGGGCTGACACATAATTCTGCAGTGCATTAGGGTCAGTGCCCTGAGCAAGCCTGCCGCTTGCATGACCAATGCATTCATGGAAATCGGTATGAAGGGCGTTAGCCAGTGACGCGAATTTCCGGGCCCTGTCTATTTCAGTCTGATCATATGCAAATTCTTCAAGCATTCCGTTTCCCTGTGATGCAATATCAATAGCATTCGTAATGTTAGCCAGCGATACTGACTTTGATCCGGCTTTCTCCCTTATCCAGTCGGCATTAGGAAGATTCACTCCAAGAGGGGAAGCAGGATATGAATCGCCTCCAAGCATCGCAACATTTATTACACTTGCGGCTATACCTGTAACCTTTGTTTTACGATAGGCCGGATTGACCGGAGAATTATCCTCGAACCATTGTGCATTGGCCGTAATTATTGCAGTCCGTTTTGTTGCCTCAATATCTCTGTATTCAACTATTGATTCCCAATTGGCCTTCATTCCAAGGGGATCGTTGTAGGTTTCAATGAAACCGTTTATATAGTCAACAGGGTCTTCTGTATCTCCAGCCCATAAGATATTATATTCATCCCACGTTTTAAGGTTACCTGTCTTATAATACTCAATAAGCAAGTCAAGAGCTTTAGCCTGTTCCTCAGACAGAGCCGCCTGTCTGGCTTTATCAAGCCAATAGATTATTTTGTCTATTGCAGGGCCATACATACCCCCGCTTTTATATGGTATCTCTGTTACCTTCCCTCCCTGTCTGACCACTTTTGAATTAAGCCCCCATGAAACAGGTGACTGGTCATCAGGGTCAGCCAGAGAAGCATAATAGCCCGTCACCTCCTTCTGTGTCACCCCGTCATAGAAATTAACTGCCGATGATGCAACTATATCACAGCTATCGGCCGTGTTTAACTTTTTTGCGTATAGCTTACCATCAAAAAGAACAGGTGTTAATTTCTTTATCAGATCTGATTTTTTTTCGCCTTCAGCTAATGGAAGAGACGATTCATCAGTAGCGTTTACGAGCGAGGCAAAGAATTCCGAACTGAATCCCGGGACAAATTTATCGTTTGAATAATGATGATGAATTCCGTTGGCAAAGAAGACGATTTTTGCATATGTCATGAATGATTTATACTCATTGCTGCTTTTATCACCATTGTAGGCAGAAAGTATACCCTCAATAGTCTTTCTCACAAGCAGATTGTATTTAAAATTCTGATCCCACTGGATGTCCCTTCCGCACAAAGCCGCTTCTGAGAGGAAATAAATGAACTCCTTTTCTTTAAGGCTTAGGGAGTTAAAACCAGGAAGCTGATATCTCAATACTCTTATGTCTTCAAAGCGATCAACCTGATAATTAAAATCTGGGTTCCTCTGAGCCCCTTTATTATTGTTTTTGCATGAACCTGTCATGATGATGTATATAATTGTTACTGTTGCAATTGTTAAACACTTTTTCATGGTCATTGGTTTTAAGACATCGCTATGCTTTATCCATCCTGATTACTCCCGTATTTCCGCCGTATGGCAGGTTTGGATCCACAGGCCTGTTTGTCTTCCACGACCCGCCGGTGAAATCAGGTACTGTTATTGAACCTGATCTGTTTGCAACAGACCATTCTGAAAGTGGAGATATGCTGCTCCATAACGCTGCGTCATAAACATCCTCATCAAGAGGCAGTCCATTTCTGAGGCAATCAATCAGTCTCCAATCCATGATAAAATCCATGCCACCATGGCCTCCCACTTCTTTTGCCAGTTCACCCACCCGTTTAACAATTGTCGGAGTATATTTATCCACCACTTCCTTCATTTCGTCTTCGCTGAGCCATTCATGTGCTTTTGCTATTCTTTCCGGAGAAGGGTATTTGCATGCTACCCCATCTGTTCCGCTAAGCAGGTGGATTCTTGAATAAGGTCTTGGACTTGTAACATCATGTTGAATCATTATTGTACGTCCAAGAAAAGTACGAACTGTGGTGGTGTTCATGTTCCCCCTGTATTTTTTCCCGGCATAAGGTTTGAAAAAATCGTCTTTTTCAGCAAGGCTATTAGCTTCTTTTGCCATCATAAAATCATTTGATGACATTGAAACCAGGTAATCCATCCTGTCTCCCCGGTTAATATTCATTGCCTGGCATACAGGGCCCAGACCGTGCGTGGGATAAAGATTCCCGTTACGGGTATTTTCTTTTAGCCGCCACATATCGGCATACCCGTGCTTGTCAAAGTTAAGATACCGAAGGTCATGTATGTAAGCGCCCTCTCCATGAATAATATCTCCAAAATAACCCTGACGAACCATGTTCAGGGTAAGAAGTTCGAAGAAATCATAACAGCAGTTTTCAAGCTGCATACAATGTTTTTTCGTTTTTTCAGATGTTTCAACCAGTTGCCAGCAATCATCAATAGTTCTGGCGGCAGGAACTTCAACAGCAGCGTGTTTTCCGCACTCCATAGCATATGAAGCCATAGGCGTATGCCACTTCCATGGCGTGCATATATAAACGAGGTCAATATCACTGTCTTCACATAATCCTTTCCATGCCTCTTCGCTACCTGAATATTTTTTAGCTTCAGGCAATCCTGCATTCTTAAGTATCAACTGGGCCGCATCTACTCTGTCTGGATATTTATCTCCCAGCGCAATGATCTTTACTCCATCAATGTGTGTCATTCTCTCAACAGCGTCAGGCCCGCGCATACCAAGTCCTATGATCCCTATCCTCACTGTGCCCAACGCAGGGGCAGCATACCCTGACATGTTGAACTTCTGAGTATGAGGTTTTTCTGCTGCGTTCCTCACTTCAGGCATTGCCTGTTCACCACTGTTGTCCCTCCTGCATGACGACATTGATGTGGCTGCAACAGCACCGGCACCGGCTACAGCCGCTGTACGAAGAAAATTCCTGCGATTGGTTTTCATTTTTATCCCCGTTTTTTAGTGTTTATTGTATTCCTCAATTATTCTCCTGAAGAACATGGTCTCTTTTTCACTCTCTTTCTCCCATGTAAGAGCCTTTGAAGCTCTTAACGCACCTTCTTTCAGGGTGACAATCAGCTCTTTATGATCACGAAGCTTTATTATGGCTTCAGAAACAGATTCAGGAGTTACAGCCTCAGTGACAATCCCGCAGTTAAATTCACTTATAATTTTGCATATCTCAGGAAGCGGAGAGGCTATAACAGGGATCCCTGCAGAAAGATAGTCAAAAAGTTTATTTGGAAGGCTGTACTTCTGGTTGGTACAATTGTCTTTATCAAGCGATAAACCAACATCACTTGCCCAGGTATATTTCATCATTTCATTCCAGGGCAGGCTGGGAATTATTGTCACTCTTTTATTCAGGCCCAGGTCAGAAATCTTCATTTTAATATCGCCCAGAGCATCGCCTGATCCAATAATAAGCAGATGCACTCCTGATACCATCTGTAAAGCATCTAAAAGCTCAATGACTCCCCTGCCCGGGTTCAGGCCTGTCCCCTGAATAACAAGCAACAAGTCATCACTATTAACTCCAATAGCTTCCCTTCTGACTGGTACTACCTCCCGGGAAGAAAATGCCACATTACGTATTACTTCAGGTTTAATGCCGTATTCAGAATGATAAAGTTCAGCAATTGAATCACTGACTGTTATCATATGTTTTAAATTTGGGAGTATTCTCTTTTCAATATATTTCCATGCACTATACGCAAAACGCCTCTCCTCAAGGCCATACTGGCCTGTAAAATATTCGTGAGAGTCATAAACAAGAGGTTTACGTCTTAACCTTGAAATGATATAATTAGGCAACAGAGTGTCAAGATCATTTGCAATATATATGTCAAACCGGTTAATAAACAGATACATCAATAAACGGGCATTGAAAATAAAGTAAAAAACCGGCCCTCTGTTCACAAAAAAGGCAAGTCTGACAGTTTTGAAATTCCGGGATGTATTAATAATCCCTGATCTCCGCCTGCATACAATGGTGACGTCACATCCCAGAGATTCAAGAACAGCGGATTGTTTCATAACGCGCTGATCAGTAGATATATCATTGATGACAGAAGAAACTACCTTCATGAATAATGTCTTGACAGGCTATTTTTTCAAAGCAAATGGTTCAGGTACTAAATATAGTAAAAGTATTATTTTATTAAGTTTGTAAATAGATTGAGTTATATTACTATATCATTCTTTGATGAGTTATACTGTTCACATTGTAAGTTTTAATGTTCCCTACCCTCCTGATTATGGAGGCGTAATGGATGTCTTTTATAAAATTGCCGGGTTAAAAGAGCATGGTGTTGATGTAATCCTGCACTGTTTCAGTTATGGCAGGCCGCGGTCAAAATCACTTGAGAAAGTATGCTTAAAAGTGCATTATTACAAACGGGATCTGAGCACTTTTCATCTTCTCAGGAAAGAGCCGTTTATTGTGCTTTCACGAAAGATCCCGTTGCTGCTTGATAACCTGTGCAAAGATAACCATCCGATTATTTTTGAAGGGCTCCATTGTACTGCATATCTCGACGACAAAGCATTGGAAGGAAGGTTCAGAATGGTAAGAACCCATAACATTGAGCATTTTTATTATAACCAGCTTGCCGATGTTGAGAAGAATATTTTCAGGAAGATATTTTATCGTAGTGAAGCCAATAAACTCAGGAAATATGAGGAGATTCTGAATAAAGCTTCCATTCTGCTTGCCATTTCTCCGGGTGATGCCAGGTATTTTGGCAGCAAATATGGCAAGAGTGTTTTTATCGGGCCATTCCATCCATCTGATGGTTGTAACTCTCTTAATGGCAAAGGCAACTATATACTGCTGCACGGTGATTTTTCAACAGCAGAGAACAATGCCTCTGCAATGTTCCTCCTTAACAATGTAATCAACAGATGGAAATACCCGACTGTAATAGCCGGCAAGCGGCCATCGCGTGAATTGCTTGATAAAGCTGCACGGATGCGCAATGTCACAGTTGTGTCAAACCCTTCTGAAATTAAGATGACATCACTTATAATGAATGCGCACATTTGTCTTTTACATTCATTCCAGCCAACAGGAATGAAACTTAAGCTAATAAACTCATTGTGTGTCGGACGTCATATAATAGCATCACCTTCAGTAACATCAGATACAGGGCTGGAGTCGTTATGTTATACTGCTGATGAGCCCTCAGCATGGCTATCTCTTGCCAAAGAACTGATAAACACTCCGTTTACAAACGAGATTAAGAAAGAGAGGGAGCCACTGATTGAGACTCTTGTCAGCAACAAGATAAATGCACTAAAGATCATTGATCTTATAAAGAAGCACGATGTACGCTCAGGACTTTCAGCTTAAAGAATATAACACATTCGGATTACCATGCACGGCAAGTGAGTTTTTCTCCTTCAGTGCTGAAGAAGAACTGGTAAATCTTATAAGAAAAGACAGGCTACCGGGAAAACCTGTACTGGTTTTGGGAGGCGGAAGCAACATTCTTTTTAAGCAATCATTCAACGGGTTAATAATCCACCCTTTGGTTGAAGGAATAAGAGTTGAAAAGGTCTCAGGAAGCGATGCAGAAGTTTCAGTAGGGGCAGGTGTAATATGGGATGATTTTGTAGCCTGGGCAGTCAGTCAGCGATATAGTGGTATTGAAAATCTGTCGTTCATCCCTGGGAACACAGGTGCCTCACCTGTGCAAAATATAGGTGCTTACGGATGTGAAGCAAAAGACACTATTACCAGGGTGCGCTTTGTGATGCTGAATAATGGAGAGGTTGTGGAGATCAGCGCAAAAGAGTGCAATTTTGGTTACCGTGATAGTATTTTTAAGCACGAACTGAAAAACAAGGTTGTTGTCACCAGGATATGGTATCGTCTCTCTTCCGATCATAATCTGAATATATCATACGGTGATGTTGCATCCAATGTTGAAAGGCTTGGAGGATTAAGTCTACAGAATGTAAGAAAAGCTGTGATCGAAATAAGAAGGAGCAAGCTTCCCGACCCCGCTGAAACAGGTAATGCCGGTAGTTTTTTTAAGAATCCGGCGGTCAGCATTGATATCTTCAATGATCTGACAAAACAATTCCCGGGTATTCCAGGTTATCCTCAGAATGACGGGACTATAAAACTGGCAGCAGGCTGGATGATAGAAAAATGTGGCTGGAAAGGGAAGAGAGTGGGTAACACAGGTGTACACCAAAGACAGGCACTGGTGCTTGTTAATTATGGTTCTGCAACTGGTAATGAGATTGTGAACCTGGCTGAGGATATACGTAATTCAGTTAAAGAAAAATTCGGGGTAGACATTTCTCCTGAGGTCGAAATAATCTGAGCTACCTGTATATCTTTTTCTTATTAAGCTCCATGTGATACTCAGCGGCATGTTTGTTATGCTCGGAAAGAGTACGTGAAAAATAGTGAGTCCCGGAAAAATCTGACTTGGCTGCAAAATACAGGTAATCATGCTTTTCAGCATTGAGAACGGCGTTAAGCCCTGATTTTGAAGCGCACCTGACCGGACCCGGAGGCAGTCCGGTATGTTTATATGTATTATACGGAGAGTCAACGGTAAGATATTCATCCAGAACCCGTCTGATAGTAAAGTCATTAAGGGCAAATTTAATTGTAGGGCATGCCTGCAATGGCATCCCAATTCTTAGTCTGTTAAGGTAAACACCGGCGATTTTTGGTTTTTCTTCATTTTTAACCACCTCATCATCAATAATAGATGCAAGTATTGAGACTTCAACCGGGGTCATATTAATCTCCTTTGCTTTTTCAACTCTTTCAGGTGTCCAGTATGCTTTAAATTCTCTGAGCATTCTCCTGTAGAGATCATCGGGGGATGATGTCCAGTAAAGTTCATAGGTGTCAGGAATAAAAACAGTCATAATGTTATCGCGGGTAAAACCATCGTCACGGTAGTTTACAGGATTAGTAAGGAATGCATATATTCCGGCCGAATCAGCTTCGATCTGTCGGCCAATTTTGCCTGCAAGGTCAGCTATGGTCCTCACGTCATTAAATGTCACCTTTACAGGTGTCTGTCGTCCGCTGCGAAGAAGGTTTATAATACTGTTATTACCCATTCCCCTTTTTAAAACGTAGGAACCCGGTCTGACATGATTATCAAAGTGTTTAAGCCGCGCTGCCAAAAGAAATGACTTTCTGTTTTTAATCAGATCATGTGAAGAAAGAGAATCAATCACATCTCTGAAGCCGGCACCGGTGTGTATGTAAAATCTGGTCTGTGAGACAGTTTTTACATTAGGCTTAAGCATAATACTCCATGCTGTAACAGCGGCTGCAATTAATGCAAGTAAAATGGCCGATGATAATATAAGTATAACCTTTTTCATAATCTTCTGCAAAAATAATAAATTCAATCTTCATCCAAAGGGATAAGGACAGGGCGGCCCTTTCGTATTTTAAGCACGGAGCATTTTAACATTTGTCTCTCCGGCTTTTTATTCATTCGTACGATATAAAGGAAACCCTTATTATCGCAAAGCTCAACAATGTAGTTTTCAAGTGTTTCATCGTACTCTGCATTTTCAATCGTGGTTTCCACGATATCTCCAGATGAATACCAGGGGTTCTCCGGTTCAATTGTCTTAGGGCTTCCGGGAGAGTATCTTATGATCCGGCCCCTGAAAGAAGCACCAGGCTTAAACCCGTAATGATTGTAATATCTTACCGGAAGGTGATGAATATTATTAACGATGTCTGTTACCACATAGTATTCATCTCCTTCATCACCTGTAATTATTGTTTTCACTTTAAATTCATAGCTCTCACCTTCTGCTAATTCGTCGGCGGATTCTCTTGAAGCAGGCTTTGAGAAGTGAATTCTTCCCTTTGAAATTCGTTCAATCTTCATTTTAACTTCCTGTCCGGGTTTAACTGTTGTTCCCAAAATCCCAATATTCCCTGTGACCGGGTTTCCGTAAGCGTCAAAGACAGTAAAAAGTATTGAATCATTCTTATTCATTTCTCCTGCAGGCTGCAATGAATCAACAATAAATGAATAGTATTCACCTTCTTTATAAACCGGGTGTTCAGGTTCTAAAAAGACTTTTCCGGTGCAGTTAATCTTGTCAACCTTGCATTTAATTTCAGTTTTATCTTTCAGGTTAAAATGTAAATAAGGTGAAAGTGGCAGCAGGTATTTTTTCCCATCCGGGCCATGAAGAACCATACTCTCAGAGGCGTCCGGAAGGGTAATAGTCTTTAATGGTTTAAATTTATAGTATTGTCCCTCTTCAAGTTTCATTACTGTGCAAAGTTAGTACAGAGGGCCGAGAATGCGGGCAAGAGATTCCTTATACTTTTCTGATTTTTTTCTTTTCTCCCACAGCTCACGATCAACCTCAACACTTTTTGACAGATCCTCTGCAAATAATCTGCCAAGATCTGCAGCGAAGGGTTCATCATAGATAAGAGCAGTTACCTCAAAGTTCAGTTCAAAGCTTCGTATATCAACATTAGGAGATCCTACTGATGCAAATACGTCATCAACAAGCAGGTACTTTGAATGGCTGAACCCTTTGTTAAAAAGAAACACCCTTATGCCTGCATCAAGTAGCTCTGATACATAGGAGCGTGTGTTCCAGTTTGCCACTGCCGAGTCAGATCTGTCAGGGAAGATAATTCTTACATCCACACCACTGAGGGAGGCAGTAAGAAGAGCATTTAAGATGCTGTCGTCGGGGCTGAAATATGGCGATGAGAGATAGATTGATTTCTTAGCTGTAGCGATGGCAGAAAAGTATACCTGCATAATGTTGGCCCAGTCTGAATCAGGGCCTCCAGATGCTACCTGTATAAGGCATTTATTGTCAACCTCCAGTCCCTTAAAATAAGACAGGTCATTTGCTATGGTTTCACCGCTTACAAAGTACCAGTCGGCAAGGAAGACACTGTTTAGGGCAATGACTGCCTCTCCGGTGATCTTAAGGTGAGTATCGCGCCATGGTCCAAGATCCTTAAGTCCCAGCAGGTACTTATCAGCAATGTTCAATCCTCCCACAAAACCAACCTTACCGTCAACCACAACTATTTTTCTGTGATTCCGGTAATTAATTCTGTTTGTAAGTA
>JGI20214J51088_10000146_pt1 | contig 50623 bp, 35 predicted proteins | sample WetSurMetagenome_FD_51088 | JGI IMG/M metagenome (IMG submission 51088) | reverse complement strand
GGGTGTTGGGGCTAGGGGCTGGAATTTAGAATCAACGGATGCACCGACACGGTGAGCGCGCCGTGCCAGGCGGACGCGCCCGCCACGTTCAAGGAAACGGTCGATTCCATGACGGCGAAGATAAGAAAATACGAGATTCTGGTAGGAGTGAACCAGTGAACAGGGAAGACCATACTTACCATTGAAATGAAACGCGCGCCGTGCTCGAAGGCCTCGGCGAGGGCCCCTTAAAACGTGAACGTCTCTTTTCCAAGCGCATAAGGGCGTATTTTTTAACAAACGATTGAAGTGACGGCTCATGGTATGTAGGGAAGTTGGTTCCGAAAAAAAACATTACCGGGAAACGTCAGATGAATTGTGTGGGAAAACTATCGGCCCGCGTAACGATGGGGGTCGTTTTGCTGAGCGCGGGCTTTTCATGGTGCCAGACGTTCTACCAGGCGACCTTACTCGTTTCCGAGGACTATTTCGATTACCATCCCGACGGCACCTGCCCCGATTTCAACCCCGGAACCGATCCTTCGTTGCTTCTCCCGCGCATGGTCGCCGATTCACTCGATAGCGACGGTTGTCCCGTCCTCGGTGATTCGATTTTATACAGTTATAACGTCGGAAAGTGGTTCAAATATTGGAGGCAGGGAAACGATTTTCTGCGGCCCGTATACAGTCAAAACGGGCGCAGTCTTACGAATCTTGCCACAGTGGCGTTCGACACGTCCTGTAAAAACATGGTTTTCCATGGCGACGCGCTGACGTTCACGTACATCCCCGGCTCGGCGGGCCTGTACCGCTATTCGAACGACGCGTTCTGGCCGCTTGACGACAGGGGATTCGGCAACGAGCCGGCCAAGGGATACGACGGTTCGCTCATCAGCCCGGCCCCGCACAACTATTCGTTTACGATGCGCATTCACAGAGCGTTTCGATACGTTCCGGGCCTCACGTTGACCTTCGGCGGCACCGACGATAGCTGGGTGTTCATCAATCACAGGCTGGCGCTTGACCTGGGGGGAATTCACGCGAATGTCGTTGATTCAATCGTTCTCGACACGGCCTTTGCCTCGAAATTCGGACTCGTGGCGATGGGAACGTACGCTCTCGACGTTTTTCATACCCAGCGACAGGCCGACCGGTCGTCGATAGTCGTGACCGTGCCTATAGTCACCAGTTTCGAGCCCCTGCAAATGCACTTGAGCCTTTATCCCACGCTGGACGATACCCTTTCCCCGCCGGGGGATTCTATTCCGATGACTGCGATAATATATGACGACACGGGCGGACTTTATCCCGAGTGTGCCGATTCCGTGAAATGGGCGCTTACGCCGACCGGCACCCGCAATTATCTCAAAACCGCGACGGGCGCGGATAATGTGCTCTATGCGATTGACCCGTATTTGTGTTTGACGGTCGCGGTCAGATGGCGGAATCCAAGCTATCCTCCAAATTGGGCCATTGTTGACACGGTACGGTTCTATGTGAAGCCTCAGGTAACCAGCAGCGTTTGCATTGAACCGGACACGCTGAGGTGTTCCGCTGCTCCGCCCTACTGTCCGCTCAACGCACCGTCGCCGCTCGATTCCCTTGTCTTTTCGGGCGATTCGATCCTCAAAACCGCTGTGGCGCTTTTGAGGGACAAATACGGAAATTTCATTGACTATTCGAAGAACGGCAGATGGAATATCCTGTCCGGCGGCGACGTAGTGGAAATCACTTTTCCTACCAGGCCGTATATCGCGCAGGTCAAGGCGCTCAAGGCGGGAACCGCGTTCGTCGATGTGGTCGATACGACCGCCGCAACGGGGAAGAAGGACACCCTCAAGATTGTGGTGAAGAGCGATTTCGTTTCGGTAAGACTCCGGGGCCGGCCCATCGAGTCGCTTGCGAAGACGAAAAAAAACGTGAGCGAATTCTACAATCTTCGCGGTCAGAGGCTGCCTTTGTACGGAATTAAAAGAACGGACGGGCTGGTGATTGAGCGCGTGGTGGAGCCGACGGGGAAGGTGACGGTAAGGAAGAGGTTAAGAGTTGAGCAGTGATGACAATCTTGATGCGGGATTTGGAAAGAGTAAGCGTGGCTGATTATTCGAGAGTTACTTCTATTTGTCAATTATCCGGAAAGAACTAAGGGAAGAAAGTTCAGTCAAGCCAGCCGGTTTGAAAAAAGACCAAGTAACAAAGTGATAAAGTATTAGCCCTCATCAGTTATCGTTTCCGGGTGCCCCCGCAACAATGTTTCTGGCTTGCCGCGGCTTCGTCTTGGGGGCTACCCGTGAGAGGGGAGTGCCGAGGGCCCCGCAGCCGCGAATGCGGCGAGGAGGCCGAGGCCGGGGGAGAGGCTTCTCCCCCGAGAAATCTTTCAAATACTTTCCAGCACTATTTTTCTCAATTCATCCTTCCCCAACTTCGCCGGATTGTTCTTGTTGTCCGTTCCGGCGACTATCGCATCAACGGCCGCCGCCGTGATTCCATACTGTCCCAGCCTCGGAATTTTCAAGACGCGCACGTATTCCTCAAGTTTCTCTATAAGCAGGTCGCACGTCTCCCGTGCCGTGGCGCGCCTTCTGCCGCATAAAATCTCGCCCGCCCTGGCGAATTTTGCAAGATGCGGCAATCCGGCTTCGCTGGAGGAAAGCGTCCGTATCGTTCTTCGCATGCAAGGGACCAGCAGAGCGCCGCACACCACGCCGTGCGGTACGGCGTGCAGGCCGCCCACGGCAGAGGCGAACCCGTGCACCACGCACAGCCCGGCGTTGGCGAGCGTGATTCCCGACATCAGCGCCGCGTAGGAAAGGTCGGCGCGGACGTTGATGTCCTTCGCCGAGCCCGAGCATGCCGCAGCGAGGCTGTCCTTGAGCCGCTCCAGGCCGCTTTGCGCGAGCGCGTCGGTGAAAGGCGACGCCTTTGTCGAAACGAACGATTCGAGAAGCTGCGTGAGCGCGTCGAGGCCGCAGGCGGCGGTGATTTCGGGCGGGCACGAAAGCGTGAGGACGGGATCGACCACCGCGACATCGGGCATGAAGTTGTCGTGGCGCAGGGATTTCTTGAAGCCGCCGGGACCCATGCGGCTAATCACCGCGTTTTTGGTCGCCTCGCAGCCCGTACCTGCCGTGGTGGGAACGGCGATGAATGGAACTTTGACGCCTGGATGAATTTTCGCGCCTGCGCCTTCCAGGTAGTCGGCTACCGTGCCGCCCACGGGCAGCATGGCGGATATCGCCTTGCCAGCGTCTATGACGCTGCCGCCGCCCACCGAGAGCACCGCTTCGATGCCGCGTCCTTGATTGGCGGCGACCGCGGCGTCGATATCCTCCGGCGATGGTTCGCCCGGGATTTTCCATTCGGAGAAATCAATCGACGCGTTTTTAAGACTTTTTACTATGGCGTCTCCCGAGGCCGACCCGGAGAAGGAACTTTTTCCGTGGACGAAAAGGGCCTTATTTCCGAATTCCGAGACGATTGAACCTATGCTTGCCGCGCCGTTCGCGCCGAAACGGATGAGCGGAAGGCGGGAAAGACGGAACGGTTTTATTTCCATTTGTCCTTTTCAATCGGCCGGATTACCGTATAGGGCATTCCGGTACGCGGTTTTTGCATCCAATCCTCGACGGTCTTTTTCCATTCAAGATAATGCGCGGTTTTCTTATGCGTCGCCGCGGCTTCCTCGTTTTCATATGCCTCGTAAAGCATGAAACGGCTCGGATCGTCGACGCTTTGAAGAACATCGAAACGCAGGTTGCCGGGCTCCCGCACCGAAGCTTCGTGGTTTTTGACGGTCGCTTCCATAAACGGACTGATGGAATCCGGTTTGACCTGTACCATGACGGCGGTAACGACCATATACGGCCCCCTTACGGATAACTGTACGGTTGGAACGGCGACCTTGAGCTATTACTTTGTATTTAAGCAAATATAAATACCCGAAAAACTGGTGTATGGCACTTTTTTTTAATATATTTAGAAGAAGTGTTTGGGACACAAGGAAAGTTACGATAATTCCCATATTAATCGATTAACTTGATTCACTTTTCTCCAGTCTCAAAGCAGCGTAAAGAATTGAACTTGTTGCCGTAAACCGGCGACTTTTGGTACAAAGGCACTCGTGCGAATTGTAACGGGTGCCGGCTTGATGCAAGGTTGAATTGTTCATAACTTTAGTCTGGAGGCGTGTTTACTTATGCGAAACCCTACCCCCAAGGTGCAGCGTAGTAAGCTCATTTTTACCGTCGGCGTCCTTTTTTACGTCTCGCTATCGTCCGGCCAGGCCGTGTACCCGCCGACGCTTACGGTGCCGGTAACCTATTTCGACTACCATTCAAACGGTTCGTGTCCGGATTTTAATGAAGGCACGAATCCCGGCAGGGTCATGACGGGAATGGTTCAACCCGCTCTCGACCAGGACGGCCTTCCCGTGGGCACCACCACGTACCTCTACAGTTGGGGGCTCGGGAAATGGTTCCGTCCGTGGAAACAAAGCCTCCTGGGTCAGGGCAGCGACTTTTTGCGTCCTACCTACGGGGCGCTCCTGGCGCCGCCGCAAGGTTCACCCCTTGCCGCGCTCAACACCGTGTCGTACGACACTTCGTACAAGAACATGGTTTTTCAGGATAACATGGTTTTTAACTATGTTCCCGGATCCGACGGAGTCTACCAGTTCCAGAGCGCGACTTTCTGGCCGCTTGACAACAGGGGGTTCGGGGCGGAACCGACGAGAAGCTTCGACGGCACGCTCATCAATCCGGCTCCTCACAATTACTCGTTCGCGTTGCACCTGAAGAGAGGATTCAAATACCGCCCGGGGCTCACGTTTAATTTCGAAGGAGACGATGATTTGTGGGTGTTTGTCAACGGGCAGCTCGTCCTCGACCTGGGCGGCATCCACGGCACCACGCAGGGACAATTTTCTCTCGACAATCTTACGGCCAAGCTGGGCCTGGTCCAGGGCGATTCGGCCACGCTCGACGTGTTCTACTGCGAACGTCAGGCGACGGGCTCCGATATCAGGATAACGACCAACATCATCACGGCGAACCTTGTGTCGCTTCTGTTGAACATGAACCCCAAAGTGGATACGCTGGCCGCGGGCCAGTTCATTTCTTTCAGCGCGGTCGTGAAAGACGACACCGGCGGCTTCCGGCACGAATTCGACCAGTTGATAAACTGGTCTCTCTCCCCACTCGGGACGACGAGCAGGCTCAGGACCACTCCGGGCCCCAATGACACGTTTTACGCCGTGCAGGCCTACACCACCTACATCATCGGCGCAAACTATGTAGCCTCCCCCACGAATACGCTCCAGGCCTACGATACCGTTTATGTGAAACCCGGTCCCGACTATAAAGTGTGGATTGAGCCGGACGCGAACATCGATCCTAACAATAGAACTCCGGCGAGCCTTACGCGTCTGCAGAACCCGGATCACGTTCCTCTTGTCACCATTTCGGAAACCACGTCCCAGGCAATTGTGTATGGGGTGGTACGCGACTCGTTCGGGAATTTCACCCGTTTCGCGAACAACGCGTTGTGGAGCGAATCCCCGCCGCTCGGCATCGCCACCGTCAATCCGTCCTCGCCGCAATACAGAGGAATCATCGCGCGCGTAAACGACAGCACCTTCGGAACCACCCATGCCAAAGTCGCCGAGGCGGCGGTTCCGCATTTCGACACCACTACGGTGAGTATCCTTAATGGGTATATAAAACAGCTCAGGTTTGTTGATGTCGCCACGGGATTACCAATAACGGGAATAGATATCACCACCGACCAGGCAATAACCGTCAAACTGCAAGGTATACTTTCGACCGACTCTACCAACAGTCATTGGATCGACGTGACCGGTACCTGGACCCTCGCGCCCGATATCGCGTCATCTACCCCGATTCCGACGGGCGACGCGGGTTCGTGGAGCTTTAATCCCACGGTACCGGGCGGACCTTCTCAGCTAACGGCCGTTACGGGGACGGGTGCGACTATCGCCAGCGTTCAAATTCCCGTCACGGTAAGGGTGGCGCCCCCTTCCTCGGTGACGTTCACGCTCATTACTCCGCCCGCGCAGCGAATCGCCGGGGATACTATATTGGCCGTCGTAAAAATTTATAACCACGATGGCCTCGTGCCGGGTTCATACTGCTATTCGGGAGACTCGGCGGCACGGTATCATGATACGCTGGGCAAGGGAAGCACTTCGCCCGATCCGACCATTACCACCCACCAAGGAAGTACCGTTCTCAACGCGGGGACCGGCGGCATTTCCATCACGACGCCGGAATGCTTCGCCAATGGCGTCGACACCGTGAAGATCGTTCTTTACAACGCGCCATGGACCGACCCGGACATCGGCGTAGACACGCTGCATCAGTTGTCCGTCAACCTGAAGGGACTTCCCGCCGTCACCGAGCCGTTCAAGCTTCTGCCCGGCGATCTTTACAGTCTTCAGCTTCAGAATGCCGCGGGTGTGCACCTCATCGGCATCGATACGCTGGTGTCTCCCGACGAATATATAAATATTTATTCCGTAGGATACGATAGATTCGGGAACAAAAAAGGGAGTGTATTTGCCAATTGGAGCGTTACCTCGGGATTAGATCCCCTCGTGCAGAGCAGCAATATCAATATGGTCCACTACGAATCGAACCGCGCGACATCCGACGAATCGGGGATTATTATTGCCAGGGCGGCGAGGTTTTTCCACGGAGCTTTCATGGATTCGCTTGCCTCGGACAGCCTCGGCATTTTCATAAAAGGGCCTTTGTCGTATCTTGATTCCGCCGTGACGCGGGACACTAACGGCAACGGGTATCTCGATGAAATAGAGTTGTATTTCAGCAAGCCGGTGACCATAGACTCGGGAACCACCTTCACCATAACCGCTTACGATACTTTCTTTACCGTCACCGGCGTGAGCGTCGTTGGTGCAACCGGGAATACCGGAACTCATTTTAAGGTGAGTTTGAAGGAAGTGCTTGATGGAAAACCGCAGACGGCATGGACGCCTCTGGTAAGCATTTCGGGGATTACGGGTGCGAACGACGTCTCAAAACAGACGGCAAAAGACGGGGCGGGACCGGTGATCTGGACGGTAACAAGGACAATCACCAATCCCGAGAACCATGCGCAGGATGTTATTACGGTAACTTTTTCCGAGCCGATAAACGGCCCAAGCGGCGGTTCGTTTGCGTGGGCAACCGTGAAGCCATCCGATGTGTTTACCGTGTATCGGATTAAAGGGTATCAGCGCGACAGTACGGGTGCCATCATAGACACGTTGTACGACACTCTGACCAACGCGCTTGACGGAATTACGGCGTTTACGCAAGCGGCGGTCGGCGACACCGCGATCAAATTTACCATGACGAACGGCAAGGAAATACGAAGCACCGATTACATGAACCTCAAATCCGGCTCCGGACAGTTGTTCGACGCCAAAGGGAACAATCCCGTTGTCGACAACAGGAAGGCCCCCGTCAAGGTGATAGGCGCGCTGCCGCCGCGTATTCTGGCTGTGCCGAATCCATCTGGGCCCACGTTTAGACACGAGCAGGCGGGAGTACTCAATTTCCAGAATAATCCCGAAGCGCGGAATTGGGTGAGGAAAGAGGGAAAGGGCACCGTGATAACGTTCACGATATCGCCGCCGCTGGCCGGTGAGACGGTAACGGGAGCGATTCGCATATATGACGCGGTGGGTAATCTTGTGATTTCGGCGGACACCAACAATGTGCTATCCTCGGTTCCCGCAAGCGTGGACAGCTCGTACAATTACGATATTTACTGGAATGGTTCAAATGCGAATCGAATGAGGGTCGCGCCGGGAGTGTACCGCGCGATTGTATATCTGACGTATACGTCTCCGGGCAAGACTCAGAAAAAACGGCTATGGGGAACGGTGGGTATTACCTATTAGTCGGTTAGCCGGGAAAGCGATGTGTCGTAGGCAAAAATCCGGAAAGATTTTTTTTCCGGATTTTTCTTGTTTTTTTAAACGGTAAAAGAGATATTTTCCCAGTTGGTTTTATAGTAAATATGTCTTTGCCGTGAGACAAACAGTGCGGTTGTCTAAATAAATGCAGGTTACCTAAGAAAAAATGAACCAAGGGTAATGATTTGACGACTTTATACCAGTAGTATGCGCGGCAAAGGAACTCCCAATATATTGGGGAGAAGGTCTATATGCAAGGTAAGGTATAGCTATAGAGTAGAGGGTAAAGCGGGGGGGAATACAATCAGGGCATTTTTGTTACTAAGGAATCGGGTGGTGCAAACACTTGATCTAAGGTTTTGCGGCATTTCCTCCCTTCTTGATTTTCTTTCAAAAAATCCGGTATTTGGTAAATTATTTTCCGGTTTGTTTGTGTAAGGGGCATTAAGAAGCTGTTTTATTAAAATTTATGAAACAAGAGGAAGGGTATGCCTATGAAAAGGTGGCCGTTGGTTGCATCAATCGCTGTTTTGTTCATTGCGCTAGGGGCGGGGGCGCAGAATTACCCGGCAACTTTACAGGTGCCTATCGATGTTTTTGATTACCATTCGGATGGAAGCTGTCCCGATTTCAACTCCGGAACGAATCCGGCAACTTGGGTTACGGGCATGGTGCAGGACATGCTCGATCAGGACGGCCTGCCGGTTCGAGGGACAAACCTTCTTTACTCATACGAAATCGGCAAGTGGTTCCGCCAGTGGCGGCAAGGTAACGATTACGAACGGCCGGTATATACAAACAACGGCAGGAACGTCCAGCTTCCGATTGGTACGGCGGCTTACGACACTTCGTATAAAAACGTGGTCGTACATCAGAACCTTACCTTCAATTATGTCGCAAATTCGGCAGGACAATATAGATATCAAAACGGCAACTTCTTTCCTCTTGACGCCAGCGGCTTTCAAGTTCCACCCAATCTTCCCGACCCGACGCTGAGCTACAACGGCCAGCCTCTTAACAGGAACAATCCTGCCGGGGCAGATTATAATACCCACAATTATTCTTTTGCGTGCCATATTCATAGGAACTTCAAATATACCAACGGAACAACCGCCGCCAACACCTTGATATTTGAATTCCGCGGCGACGACGATATGTGGGTTTTCATCAACAAAAGGCTCGTGCTTGACCTCGGCGGTATCCATAACACCATCCACGGCGCGTTTATCCTCAATAACGGAAACGCATATGTGTGGGAGCATTTCAACAACGACAACATGAGCGACACCGCAACTTCTTTGTTGAAAAACACCATTAATCTTGGGCTCGTCGAGGGCAGCACCGCCACCATCGACGTGTTTTATTGTGAACGCCAGGCGGTTGGTTCGGACATCGAGGTCACCTCGAACATCATAACGGCCCCGGTGCAACAGCTCAACTTTACCACCGACCCCGATACCGACGTCATTGCCGCGGGCGACTCCATGACGATGTTCGCCACGATTCTTGATGATACCGGCGGTATCCGGCCGGAGTACAATAATCTGGTCAACTGGACATTGCTTCCCCCGGGCACCCGCAGCAGCATCAAGACTCCCCAAGGAGGTTCCAATACTTTTTACGCGGTTGACGCGTACCAGTGGTACAATATTATTGGCCGGTTCGTAGATCCTAGCAATCCGACCCGCATTATCCTCGATACGGTTAAGGTGTACGTCGTGCCCGGCCCTGCCACACATCTCCTGATTGAGGCAAGCCCGGATTCTACGGTGAGCCTAAACGCCGACAACCGTTTGGGGTCGATAACCCTGCCGAGTACTGCGCAGACCGCCAACGTATACGCGGTGTTGCGTGACCGGTACGGGAACTTCGTGAGCCACGCCACGTTGGCGTCGTGGGCGTCGCGTGACCAGACGGTAGTGACGGCGGCCGCAGGCAATGCGGCCAGCGGTCAGGGTGTGATTACCCGGCAAACACCGAACAACGCCAACACCTATGTCGCGGCCACCCAAAACGGCATGAAAGACTCCGTGCAGGTGATATTGAGCACCGTGACGTATTCACAGATTCAGATAGTGGTGAACCATAACGTGCGGGACAGCATTACCACATTGCAGATGCGAACCGACCAGGACACGACCCTTTCCGCCAAGGGGTTGCGCTCCGACGGCAGCGGCCAATGGGATGACATCCAGGTGATGTGGGGGAATACGGCGGGGATGACCTTCAATAATACCGCGCCCGCGAACGCTAATTCCTGGTCGTTCCAGCCGCTCAACGCGGCGACGGGAAAGATATTTATCGTGTGGGGAGCGGGAGCCCAACGGAAGACCGACACGATAACGGCGATTTTCAATTACGGTTTGCCGGATCACATGACCTTCTATCCTGCGCGCGGTCAACCGGACGTCGGGGTGAACGTTGCATATGGGCCGACGAAGACGGTGCAGGCCGGTCAGGCGCTTCCACTACAGGCAAAATTGTTTTCGGTGAGCAACCAGTGGTTGAGCGCGTATGAGCGGGACGATGCACCCATCACATGGACCATTACGGAGTTGACGGGAGCGACAAATACGGGGACGCTCAATAAATATACGGGGGACCTTGTCACGTTTATCGGCTACAAAGCGTACCAGACGGTACGGGTGACGGCGACGTTTTCGCTGGATGGGATCACTGTCACTCAGTCGATAAACATAACGATAACGCACGGCCCTGCAGCCAAACTTGTAATAGAACCAGACACTACGGGGCGAACGGCTTATGTCAACGACCAGACGGGGGCGCATCGCGCCGGCCAGCTTACCATTGCAGGATCCTCAATAGCAGTGTCCGGTTATGCCGTCCTGCGGGATCAATGGGGAAATTTCGTGGCATTCTCCAATCCGACGAACTGGACGGTACGCGTTGATTCCGTATTGCTCGCGCAACGCGGGGACGTTACCTTCGGGGAAGGAATCATGACCCGCAAGAAGAGTGAAGGTCAGTCATGGGTGCAGGCTCGGGACAGTACTTTCGGTTTCACCGACAGCGTGTTGGTGGTGATCAGCCCGATTTACTACACCGCGCTCCGTATCGTGGTGCGTGATTCCACGGTGATAACGGCTCTTTCGATGACTATCGACCAGGACACGACGCTCAAGGTACAAGGCCTTCGTTCGGACGGGCAGGGATGGGAATACGTGAAGGCAAATTGGTTCGCGACATCCGGCGTGCAGACCACAACGCCCGCGCCGGGCTCCTCGATAAGCTGGGACGTCGCGCCGACCGACACGGGGAGCGGGTTTATAAAGGTGAGTATGGGGACGGCAACGCCCGATTCGATCCGCGTGACGGTGGGCGTGGGCGCTCCCAAGTATATCGTATTATATCCGGCGGAAGGTGCACCAGGTACCAATAATCTTCCTTATCCCGGCCCCGGCCAGATAATCCTTGACAGCGCTGGAAAGGTGCTGCCCGTAGTGGCGAAAGTGTTCGACAACGCGGGCGACTGGCTGAGTTCATACGAGACGTCGACGTCGCCCGTGACGTGGAGTATTATTGAGCTTCAGACCCAGGACATACCCACCGGTACGCTTAACCCGACCGGAGGGGATAAAACATCGCTGACGCCGACCGTGGCGAATAATACCATATTTGTCGTAGGGACGTTCAGCCAGAATGGACAAGTCTACCGCGATTCCATCAAGGTAATGGTGGTTCCCGGTAAACCCGACCATTTGTCCTTGGAGCCCTCGCCGGACGCCTCGGCGTCGCCTCATAGAGATAATCCGCAAGACTCGGTGGTTATTAATAGTGCGACGACGCTTGCGTCGGTATATGCGGTCATTAGAGACAGGTACGGCAATTACATCAGTGCGTCGCAGAACACGGGATGGCTTTCGCGTGACATCCTGGTTGCCACCGTTGCCGATGGGCAGAAGAGCATAGGTCAGGGAGTGATAACCAAGGCGCTGGGCGGCACTACCCGTGTTGTTGCGACAAGTCTCGATTATGCCGGGTTAAAGGACTCGACGGTGGTGGTGGTTCTCCAGTACTACTATACCGCGTTGCGTATCGTGAACGCGAGCGGAACCGTGCTCACAAGCCTTACAATGAACACCAACCAAGATACGACGTTGCTGGTTCAAGGGCAGCGTTCGGATGATCCTTGGACTTGGGAGGCGGTATACGCGACATGGAACGCGACATCGGGTCTTAGTACTGTACCGGTTGCTCCCGATAACGCAACGGTCTGGTCTTTCTCGCCGGATAAACCTGGCAGTGGTACTATAAGCGTTACTCTTGGAGACACGACGACGACGACGCCGTATCACATACCGGCGACGTTTGAAAAAGGGCCGCCCGTGGTGATAGAGACGGAGATACTGACGCCTGTTGACCAGCGGATAGCTGGGGACACGATAATCGCCGTGACACGAATCAAAAACAAGGACGGTCTGGTGCCGGGATCGTGGTGCGATTCCGCCACGTACCAGAACGCGCTTGGCACCGGCGGTCGTCCGAATCCGACGGTCGACGGCGTGAATATGGGTACGAGTATGTACGAGTGCTTCCAGGACGGAATAGACACGGTAAAGTACGTGTTGTACTATGCGCCGGTCGACCCCGACAGCCTTGAGAAGGTGATGGTGACGTTTGAAGGGTTGAGCGCGGTGTCCGAGCCGTTCACGCTGCATCCGGGAGCGCTTGCACGACTGTCGCTTGAGGATGGAAACGGGGCGGAAATTGACGTCATCAATCTGAATTATCCTTCCGGCGCACAGCCTATCGTCGCGATCGGTTACGACGCATACGGCAACCGGCGCGGCCCCGAGAGCAGCGCATGGACTACCGACGGAACGTTGCATGCAATAGATAATCCGGTGGGTTCGCAGATATATTACACCGCGAGTTCCGTGAAGGGGAACGAGAGCGGGTATATTCATGCGTCGGCAACCGGTGCCGGCGGCAAGACGGTGAGCGACAGCGCGTGGGTAACGATAACCGGTCCTGCGCCGAAACTGGTGAGTGCCGTGACGCAGGATTCGTCGGGGAACGGCTATCTTGATCATATCATACTGCATTTTGACAAGCCGACGTCGCTTACCGACACTACGGTTATTACGATAACGACGCAAGACAAGAAGTACGTGATACAAGTCGATTCGGTGTGGGGGCGTACGTCGGCGGTAGATACGGTTTTCGTGGTGACGTTGATTGAACCGAAGAGTGGTGACCCTGATTATGGCATGCCGGAAACGGATTGGAGGCCGCTCATCACGATAACCGGAATGGCGGGGGTGAATCCCATAAGAAATGATACCACGACCGACGGGGCCGCTCCAGTGATCTGGAGCGTAACGAAGACTATTACGTCGTCGTCCGACCATACCCAGGACAAGGTAACCGTGGTTTTAAGCGAGCCCATAGGAACGGATGGCAACGCGTTTAGCCTAGGGACGTGGCCGCAGAATGTTTTCCGAGCATGGAAGGATTCGTTGCGGGCGGACGGAACCGATACCATTGTGGAGGTACACGGAATGCTGGACAGCATCCTGGGCTTTTATCAGATTGAGAACGATTCGACGGTGTCGTTCTACATGACGAACGGCAAAGATTTGACAGGCCGTTATTATCTAAGTTTGGTATCCGATACAAACGTAACAAATTTGACTGATAAGAATCCTCCGCTGGTAAACTCACCCGCGGCAAACAACCAAAAAGTGCAGGTGACGGTACGGAGCACGCCGTCGCAGGCGATACTTGTAGTTCCCAATCCGAGCAAGCCGACATTCCTGCGCCAGAATGCAGGGACGCTCAATCTGGTACATGAGCCGAGAGCTCGGGATTGGGTAAGGCACGATGGTTCCGGAACCGTCATGACATTCAGAATAGCGCCGGCAACCGGTGAAAGGGTGACGGGACATCTGAGTATATACGACATTGTGGGAAACCTCGTGAATACCACCAATAATGATACTAACGTCCTGGCGTCCCTCACCAGCGGTTCCGCGTCTGCAATCGACAGCAGCGCGTTTGATTGCGACATATATTGGAATGGCTCAAACGCTAGAAAGCAGAAGGTCGCAGCGGGCGTATATCGTGCCGTCCTGTATCTGAAATACACGGCCGCAAGCGGTTCTACCAGGGGTTCAAGACTCTTTGGAACCGTGGGAATAAGGTAAGGCCCGCAGGCCATCGTGGGAAAAAAAGGCCGCACCCTTGATTCCGGGTGCGGCCTTTTTGCACTGAGAGAGGGGGGTTACAGCTTTTCGATAAATCGTCCCGAATCGACGCATGTTTCGAGTTCTATCCGTAGATTTATTATGTCGTCTCGGGTAATATAATTCTCATTCGGAGGAGTGGAAGAGGAGGGGGGGCCGAGGCGTTGGCGGCCGCACGAGGAGAACGCCACGGCCCCAGAGGTACGCTGGGAAGAATTTGCGGTGGAACGTTCATGCTCAATGCAGCGCAGTATTTTTAGAACCGTGGCGTCACGTCTGCTTTTGCTAAGTCTGTCGATCTGGCTCCGATTCAGCATGAAACAACGCGTTTTGTAGTGGAGAAGCGGAACGGCGCATGACGGGCATCCGAGAATGACCATGGAGGCATTGTTGCTTAAAAGGACTTCAAATGACTTTTTACAGTGCGGGCATTCTATTGTAATCGTGTTCACCATGAAATCGCTCGTTTGAATCGAGTCCTTCCCGTTTTTTTCATTCTACCACGCTTAGGTGAATAAGTCAAGAAAATGCATAGCGTAGAAACAGACGCATACGAACGGCTTGAATCCCTCGATAAAGAAGTTGGGCGATTGCTTTCCGTGATAAAAAAGGCGCTTAGGCGCGTAAGATTAAAAATGAACAAGCAGGAGGAAGAGCTTAAAGAAGCTCAAGGTTTTATCCATTTCTCCCAGATCGCGGATTCGCTGCTGACGCATCCGGAAAAGATCAATCATGGCGCCTCGGCGGCCATTGTTGAAAATATACACACGCAGGCATTGGAAAACGTTACCCTGAATCCGGCCTGCTCGACTTTCGAAAACGCCGACATCTATTACAGAAAATCGAGGAAAGGGAAACGAGGCGTCCCCATTATCGAAGAAAAACTCTCCGAGACGCGCGAGGAAGAGGCTGTGCTCGTCGGGCTCGGCAGGGAACTCGAACGTGTTCGGGCGGAAAGAGGGCGGGAGCCTGATGAATTGGAGCGGAAGACCGCTGCGGCCGGGGAGAAGCTGGAGGACCTCGGTATCCTGCCCAAGACACGTCCGGAAAAATCAAGAAAAGAAGTCGATGACGTCCCCTTCAGACATGTAACCCTTGATGGATGGCACATTTACGTCGGGAAAAATGATGCCCAAAACGATGAACTTTCCACCCGTTTTGCAAGACCTTGGGACGTGTGGATGCACGTGGCGGCCTGCGCCGGCTCACATGTGCTGATTCGCCGGGAGAAAAACGGGCCGTGGCCCGAAAAACCTCTTCTCCTTAAAGCGGCCGCGTTTGCGGTCTGGTTTTCAAAGGCGAAACATACGTCGTACTCCGATGTTAACGTAACCGAGGCGCGATATGTCCATAAACGTCGACATGCTCCTCCGGGTGAGGTGGTGGTTGAACGGTGCAAGACGCTTCGCGTCTCTCCGATGTCGCCCCAGGAATACTTCGGTGGAGATTTCGACAAGTAAAGCTGGTCGCGCCATGCACCATAAACCCCTTGCGATCATAACCACGGGATATTATTTTATTAACAGCGTTGACCATGGAATGATCGCGGGGTGGAGCAGTCCGGTAGCTCGTTGGGCTCATAACCCAAAGGTCGCTCGTTCAAATCGAGCCCCCGCTACCAATAAAAAGCCCTTTAGAGGCGCTAATATCAAGCACTTGTAAGGGGCTTTTCTTTTCCCCCCCCCTCATGCGGCATTTTGCTCGCCAATTACTACCAATTACCCCCTTTTACTACATGGTGTGAATGTTTTTTCACCGGGAACAAAATAGGGGCAGGGGAAAAACGGTCGACGGCGGCGAAACGCGCAAATGATTCAGGCAGCGTAAACGGTAGGGGCAGGCTCGACGATCTCCGGCGCGGACGTGGTTTTTTTACACACCGCCGGAGGCCCGGTCCGGTTCTATGGCCGTTTCCGTGCGTTGCGTAGGTAAGAAGTTTTACCAATGGCCGGGCCATCACCTTTCTTCATGCAATGTTCCTACCATACCAAACGTGTAGGGTTCAGCTGCGTCATGCAATTCGAGATGGCAGACTGTCGGCCTGTTTGCTTTCGACGCGGGCGACAAGGGTATCATTCCGGGCAATTGACCGGGGTTTATAACCCTATGCGGGAAGCCTGAAAAGGAGGGCGTAGACGATTGCTAAAAATTGACTGGCGATAAGCAGGAGCACGCCGGGGAAAAGCAGGATAATGCTCCCAACCATCGTATAATACATGTTCCGCGTGAGTATCCATGCCAACCTCGGGATATACCCGAAGATGAAAGCTCCCGTTATCCAGCGGCTGATTGACACCATGCCCATTGAGCTCTGGACGCCGTGATAAAACGGTGCATAGGTTAAAACAACCCCAGCGAAGGGAACCACGACAAGCACGGCCGCCAGCCAGGAGTACAATTCGACGAGAAACAGACGGGGTAGGGAGGGAAAATTGGTCTTTTCTTTATCGAACAGACCGGAGAAACCGGAAAAAAAGGATTGCTTCGCGGATGGAGCGGTTTCGGGCCGGTTCGCGGGACGTTGTGTGCCGGGGGGCGTGACTCTCGGTCCGGACGGAGTGTAATCGTAAATACCGCGTAATTTTTGCACGACTGCTCCTCGAAAAGGGCGGAGGCTTGTCACGCGAAAAGCCGGAAGAAAGCTAATGATGCCGTTCCTCAAAATACTCAATGGCAGGTACGGGAAGAAACAGGCTCTCATGCTGCAAGGGGCTTGAAGGTAGGTCCGATTTGAATTATCAAAAGCCGTAGAAAGTTGTGGCGGGTGATACCTCACAACACGCGCGAGAACTTGCGCGACAGACCGCAGCGGAAAATGCGGTTGAGATTATTTGCTGTCTCGTGAGAAAGAACAACAGCCGGCAAGGCGCCGACAGGAAACAGGAATAAGGAAAGGGGATTGTGCCGGTACTTCAGGCTCTCGTCACACTTCTTCGATTGTCTTCCATGTAACCAAGCCCTCCCCACATTGCTATCGAATGCATCGGACATGTATTGAGGCACAGACCGCAGCCGATGCACTTTTCCTTATCGACGGCGTGGCGGCGGTTCTTCTCGCCCGAAATTGCATCAACGGGACAGGCGGAAACGCAATCACCGCATCCGGTACATTTCGCGTCGATATTAACCTTGGGCCTAAATTTAACCAGATCGACAAAACAGTTTGAGGGACATGTGTGAGCCGCAACCACAAAATTTTCGTTGGATGAATAGTCGAGAACGGGCAGGTTCCCTTCCATGTCGATGGCTCCCGGCGCGCTTGCCTTTACACATAAGGCGCATGCGGTGCACCCAACGGAACAGTATCCGCCGACACGGGCGCCGCGATCATGGTTTGCGCATGCGATAAAAATCTTATGGACGCGGGGAATAAGGGCAATGATTTTTCGAGGGCAGGCTCCAACGCAGAGACCGCAGCCCGTGCATGCGTTGGGAGCGACCGAGGCAACGCCCTCGTCTTCTATGTGAATCGCGTCGAAGGGACACGCAGCGACGCAACTGCCGAGGCCGAGACAACCGTCAAAGCAGGTCTTTTGCCCGTTGCTTGCGATAAGTGCCGCTTGGCAGTCCGCAAGGCCCACGTACCGGCAACGGTCCGATGCCTCCTTGAGGCCTCCTTTGCAATGAACAACCGCCATTTGCGGATCGGGCATGGCTACCGGAACTCCCAGGATGTCGCCTATATCATGAGCGACCTTTGGGCCTCCCGGAACGCACCCGGTCGGTTCGGCCTCACGCCGTACGGCGGCTTCCGCAAAATCTTTGCAGGACGCAAATCCGCATGCCCCACAGTCCACATTCGGAAGAACGAGTTCGACTTTCCGGACGTCGGCGTCCCGCCGGTGGAGGGCTCTCCCCGATGCGACGCCGATTGCCGCGCCCGACAGGAGCCCGAGAATGCCAAGGAGCAGAAGGGTGAGAATGAGTACCATGCTCACCGCCCGTATCCGCGGAAAAAGTGAAAGTCGGAAAATCCCATGAAGGCGAGGGAGAGCAGACCGATACCAAGAAATATCGCCGGAAGCCCTTGCAACGGCTTCGGCACGTTCGAAAGTTCGAGTTTCTGCCGGATGGCGGAGAAAAGGAGAAGGGCGAGCATGAATCCCGTGCCTGTTGAAAAGCCATAAAAAATCGCCGTCGGAAGCGACATGCCCCGCATGGTCACCGGTTCAGGCCGCACCGCAAGCATGGCCGCGGCAACAACCGCACAGTTTGACGCAAGAGCGGGCAGGTATTTGCCCGCCGATTTGTATGGGGATGGAGCGAGGCCGCGCAGCACGAGGTCCGCGGTAAGCGTGAGCGACACGATTACCATTACAAACACGAGAATTTGCAGATATTGCGCACCGAGCGGAACAAGGAATGTGTCGTTGATGAGCCACGCGAGGGCCGAGGAGACGGTCATCAGGACGGTGGCGGAGAGTCCCATGCCGATGGCGTTTTTGGGCTTTCCCGCCGCGCCGCACAAAGGGCAGACGCCGATGCTGCGCGACAAAACGATGTTGTTCACGAGTATCGTTGCGGTGGAAATATCGAGTAGCGCTGAAGCATTCATGGCTTTTTTTGCTTTGCCTTTCTGGCAACGGCAAAATTAAAAAATCCGATAACGAACGCGATGGCGAAAAAACCGCCGCATGGACTTGTGAAGGCCGAAAAAGGGGGACGCCAAGGTAATAAGCTGATTCTCATCAGAGAGAATTGGCCCAATAATTCGCGTATCGCGCCGCACCCCAGCAGCAGGATGATAAAACCGGCTCCGGTAACGAGGCCGTCGGTGAGCGAGACGAGCGGCCTGTTTTCCGAGGCGAACGTTTCCGCCCTGCCGAGAATGAGGCAATTGATGGAAATGAGGGGGACATAAATTCCAAGCGTTGCCGCGGTTTTTGGCGCGAATGCCGCGAGCAGTACTGCGGCTATGGATGCAAACGCGGTGACGATAAGAATTTGGCAAAGCGTCTTCACGCTCCTGGGGATGATGTTCCTGCCGAGGGAAACCGTGAAGTTCGACGCGGTAAGAACCGCGGCGGTAAGCGTTCCCATCGCAAGCGCATCAAACACTGTTGTGGTTACCGCGATGGCCGGGCATGCGCCGAGCGCCAGCTTGAATGCCGGATTTCTCGCGAAAACTCCGTCGGCCGGAACTTCCGCGTTCATCGTGCCTCCGAGGGGGGCGCGGGTGAGTGTTGAACGGCGGTTGAAACCGAATCCGCGTCCGAAGCGCCGGTCTGTGGCGCGGGTTCGCCCGCGATTCCATGTGCAATAACGATAAGGAGCCCGCCAAGCACGGCGACGATCATGACGGCAAGCGCCGATTTCACCGCCTCATTCACGTTTTTTCCTTTTTCCAAAGCGTTTTGGTCTTCCCAAACCGTCAAAAAGCGGAACGCAGAAATTCATTAGGAGTATGGCCCAGCAGACGCCGTCGGGGTGTCCGCCGAATTTTCTCAGAAGAAACGTGATAACGCCGCATCCCACGCCGAACAGGACTCTCCCAATTGCGGTAATCGGCGTCGTTACGGGATCCGCCGCGAGGAAAAAGGCCCCCAGCATGACTCCGCCGGCGAGTATTTGGTACAGCGGGACGACGAAAGCTTCGGTCGAGAACATATCGCCCGTACCGTTGAATATCCAATTGAGAATGAACACACTGCCGAGAAAGGACAGCGGAATCTTGAAGCGTGCGATACCTCTGTACAACAGAAAAATCGCGCCCAAAAGTACGGCAAGGCCCGATGTTGCGCCAAGGCATCCTCCCGTGGTGCCGAGAAAAAGCCCGGTGACGGCGTCCTGAAGGTCGAGCGGATGATAATTTCCCGATGCCATTGCGTTCTTGAAGTAAACGAGCGGCGTGGCGGCGGTCACGCCGTCGAGACCTCGCGGCATGCCGAACAGAGTCCCGTGGGCCGGCTGGACAAACGAGGACATCGCGGCAGGGAACGAGACCATCAGGAACGCCCGCGCCGCCAGCGCGGGATTTACCAGGTTGCCGCCCAAACCTCCGAAAGGCATCTTGACCACGGCGACGGCGAAAACGCCCCCTGCGGCCGCCATCCAAAACGGAAGGCCCGGGGGCAGCATGAACGCCAGCAGGAGCCCGGTCACCACCGAACTGAAATCTCCGACGGAAAGCGGCTTCTTGAAGAGTTGGCACAACGCCGCCTCCGTTCCGACGGTTGATGCGACGCTCGCCGCGACCAGCATAAGGGCGTGAATGCCGAAATACACGCCGGACGCAACCAGGCCCGGAACCAGGGCGATTATCACCGACAGCATTATTGTGGGCACGCTCTCGGTTTGCCTGATGTGAGGGGGCGCCGAGACGTACAGGAGTGTTTTGGATGAATCCATGGCGGAGCCGTCGTTCATTTCATTTCTCCGGTGACGGCATCGCGCACGGCGGCTGCGAGGCGCTTTTTCCCCAGCATCATATAGTGCACCAGATTGATTTTCGACGGGCACACATACGCGCAGGAGCCGCATTCGATGCAATCTTCGATTCTCCAGCGCCCCGCGTCGTCGATTTTGTTTTTGTCCACGAATTTCCACAGATGTGAAGGCAGCAGGCCCATGGGGCAGGCCCGCATGCATCTGCCGCAGCCGATGCAATTGTAACGCAGCACCGCGGGCGCCATCGACTCGAACGCGAAAACGCCGTAGGTCGTTTTGATGACTGGGGTATCGAGTTCGGCCTGGGCCATGCCGCGCATGGGTCCGCCCATGACTATTTTTTTTGTACGCGTGAAGTCCGTTTCGCAATAGTGAAGCACGGCGTTCACCGGCGTACCCGTGCGTACCAGGAGGTTTTTGGGACTGCGGACACATGGCCCGCCCACGGTAAGGATCCGCTCGAACGCGGGGATGCCTTGTATGACGGCGCGGGAAATGGCCAGAACCGTGGCGGCGTTGTGTACCACGCATCCGACGTCGGCACCGGTTTTCGGCGGGCGGACATCGCGCTTCGTCAAAGTTTTTATGAGTATTTGTTCCGCGCTCTGCGGATATTTCGGTTTAAGGGAAACGGTCTCTATGCCGCTGAAGTCCGGCTTTTTGCAAGCGCTCGCAAGGGACGACATGGCCCCGCCGGGAGAACCGTCGACCGCAATCAGCGCGCGTTTCGCGCCAAGCACCTTCTTGACGATGAGCGCGCCGGTGAGCATTTCCTCCGCGTGCTCCTTGGCAAGGCGCAAATCGGCGGTGACGAGCGGCTCGCATTCGGTACAATTTATTATGAGGGTATCTATGGGTTTGTCGGAATTCGGCATCAGCTTAAGCTGAGCGGGAACACCGGCCCCGCCCATGCCGACGATCCCGCTTGCAAGGATTTTATCGACGATTTCGAGGGGGTCGGCATCCTGCCACGGTTTACCGATGCCGGACATTTCCACGAAAAGTTCCCGGCCGTCGTTTTCCATTTCGACCGCGGGTGCTCGTCCGTCCCTCGGATGCGGAAAATTACCAACGGAGAGAACGGTACCGGATACTGGTGAATGGATTGCCGCCGACTCGGGGGACGAAGGCTCGGCGATTACCTGGCCGATGCGCACCTTGTCGCCGCGTTTTACCACTATGCGCGCGGGCGGCCCCACATGCTGAAGGGCGGGAACAATCAGCCGTTCCGGCGGCGGCAGCTTTTCGATGGGAGAGTCGGCCGTGGAACTCTTGTCGCGTGGAGGGTGTATTCCGCCGCGAAAACCGAGTGAGCGGAACAAAGCGAGTGTCCTTTGCGCCGGAAGATGAGAATTTGTCGCACGATATGCTCCGCGCCAACGGCGCGGAAGTTCCATTTAAAGTACGTCGGTATCGCAATCAAGTCAAGCCGAATCCGGCCCAGGCACGGTGTGTCCGCAAGGCCGAGGTTCGTTTGTTCGAATGCTTTTCCAGAATTCGTCCTCGGTCGGGAACATCGGAATGACTTTGCCTATCTCCAACACGTAGAAGACGTCCCACACGTTTCCCGGGGGGCACACAATAGACAAGGTCGCGTCCGCCTTTTTGGCAAGATACGACATCTTGAGGATTGTGGACAGGGAATAACTCGCGATGAGCTTGAGACCGTCCATGTTGAGTACGAAACGTTTTGCGCCGTTGTCCATGTCGCGGAGGAATCTCTCTTTGAGCGTACGGGCGCCTTCGTAATCGAGAGCCCCGCTTAGAGAGAAAACGAGCACATCGTCTTGTTGCCTGGATTTCAGAATGAATTGCATACGGCTCCTTTACGCCGGATTCGGTTGATAAAATCGTATTTGCACCGCCGTGAAAAAAACAAAATCCGTTTCAAATTCAAAATCGGTTTCGGATTCCAACTTCCGGCCGCATATATTTTTGGCTCGTCGATGGAACACGGCGGCGGAAGGGAGGCGGAGTGGGAACGGCGGGAACTCCGGAAAAGGTCGTTTTGTTCGTTGCGGTCACCGCGCGTTCGGATGCGCCGGCCGCAGATGCCGTAGGGGAGCTGACGCGGCGGTACGGTCCCGTCAAGTCGTCGCACGGCCCCGTTCCCTTCACGTTTACCGATTATTACGGCGAAGAAATGGGAGAGGGCCTTTGTAAGACATACCTGGCGTTCGAAAATCCCGTGGAGCGCGAGGCGCTCGCCGGGATCAAGGTTTTTACAAACGAGATGGAGCGTCGGTATTCCGCCGAGGGGCGCCGCACCGTTAACCTTGATCCGGGGTATGTCGCGGCCGACAAACTCGTGCTCGCGAGCACCAAGGATTTCTACCACCGCATCTATCTGGGACAGGGCATCTTCGCCGAAGTGACGCTTCATTACCGGAAGGGCGATTACCGGTTTTTTTCCTGGACGTTCCCCGATTACCGGGAACCGGCTTTCCTCGGATTCCTTGGAAAGATACGGGCGGGCTATGTCGGTTCGGTGCGCCGCTCCCGCGCGGAGCGGAACGGCGGCTAGAAGATAAGGAACCGGCGCAGCGCGCGATACCACGATTGGTACCGCAACGGATTCTCCGGCGGCTTCGATGCCTGGCGGCTTCGTACTTCCTTGTCAAGGTCTTCGAGCAGCCGCGGCAGGATGATGCCGGTGGCGAGATTGGTGAGCCACTGGGGCATCGGCTGCCACACCCATCCTTGCGCGATGATTCCAACCCTGCACGAATCCTTGCCGTTCGCGGCGATAAATGCCGCGAGACGCACCCCGTGGGTGCGGTAATTGAGCCAGCCGTTGAGTTGCTTGGCCCAAGTCGCTTCGAGCACCTGGTCTTCGTTCTGGCTCGCGAAAAACCTGAGGGACGAAGAATCGGGCCGGGAGATTGAATCGATGGTGCCGATGCTCCACACGCGCGCGACGGCGGCCCTGCCCTCAACATACCAGGTGCTGAGGCCGCCGCGGATTCTGCCGCGCGGATCCGCGATCTTGTCGCACTTGTAGACATACCGGAAAATCCGTTCGTACCGGCCGAAATCGAGAGCCACGGAGGAAACGGCTTTGACCGGGTAGGCCAGATTCCATATTCCCCATGCACGGTACACGACCGGCGTGTCGCACAGCAGTTGGAATTCGACGTGGTTGGCGGCGCGGGAGTGCACAAGTGACTCGACGAACTCATAATGGAACGGCGGGAGGGGGCCGGGCGGCCTCACCGCGCAGAAGACCATCCCGAACCGGAGTGCGAGGACGAGGAAAACGGTAGTACGTGCGGCGGCATTCATGACACGCGCAAAATAATTACGGCGCCACCTTTTCCACAAACACCTGCTTCCCCCCCTGTATTTTCAAGATCACCGCGGACTTTATGGGGTTTCTCTTTTCGTCAAACCGTATCGTTCCCGACACGCCTTCGACCGCGCCGGTACTGACGGCCTCCTTGATCGCTTCGGGATCCAGGCTTCCGGTTTTTTTGAGTGCCGAAACAAGGATGAGCGACGCGTCATAGGCGAGCGATGCCAGGGCGTCAGGTTCGGCGCCGTAGGCGTCTTCGTATTTCTTCACGAACGTCCTTACCGCCATGCTCGTGTCGTTCTTGGAAAAGTGATTCGAAAACACGCAACCCTCAACTGCGGCGCCGCCGATTTTCACGAGTTCTGGCGAGTCCCAGCCGTCCCCGCCTCCCGTGGGGACGCTAAGCCCTATTTCGCGAGCCTGTTTCATTATCATTGCGTCGGCGGTATAGTAGTTGGGGCAGTAGAGGAAATCGGGCGCCGCGGCCTTGATGTTGGTGAGCTGGGCCTTGAAATCGACCGTGTTGGCTTCATCGGTGAACGCTTCGCGCGCAACGATGGTCCCGCCGTACTCCGCGAATTTCTTCGCGAATACCTCGGCGAGGCCCTTGTTGTAGTCGTTGCCGTTGTCAAACAGGATGGCCGCTTTCCTGGACTTGAGGCTGAAGGCCGCGTACTTTGCCATCACCGTACCCTGGAACGGGTCTATAAAACAGGCGCGGAACACGAAGTCGCCCGCTTCGGTCACCTTCTCGTTTGTGGAGGCTGGGGAAATCATGGGTACGCGCGCCTCCTGACATATCGGCGCGATGGCGAGGGAATTCTTAGACGCCACCGCGCCGATTATCGCGACCACCTTGTCGCGGCTGATGAGCTTCTGGCAGGCATTGGCCGCTTTTTCCGACTGTCCCTCGTCGTCTTCGTACACCGCCCGCACGGGCATTCGGGTCCCCGCGATTTCGATGCCGCCGTCCTTGTTCGCCTCGGCCACCGCAAGCTGCACCGCCTGGCGCGACGACTGTCCGTAGGTCGCTATGTTGCCCGTGAGCGGGAACAAGCCGCCAACGACGATTTCCTTTTTTGACGTTGAGCATCCCAAGAAGCAAAGCAGGACGAGGACGAACGCCAGGGCTTTTCTCATGGCACAAACCTCCAGGGCTGGAATTTTAAGTATCAAAATAAATGCTTATGGGTGATGGCGCATTTGAAAAATCGGATGGAACGGTTCATGAAGGGGGGGGAACCTTGACAAATCGGCGACACGCCGGGGCCGTAAGGAGTAATTTTACCGTTCGACATCCGTAGGCGGCGTACCGCCTACGTGCCATCCTTGTTCTTCCACAACATCACGGCCGCCCCGGCCGCCGCGAGCAGGCTTTTCTCCGACGCGACGCCTTTTCCTGCTTTATCAAACGCCGTTCCGTGCCCCACAGACGTCCTGATGATGGGAAGACCCACCGTGATGTTGACCCCTTCATCGAAGTTTTTCGACTTGAGCGCGACGAAGCCGTGGTCGTGCAGCATGGAAACCACCCCGTCGAATTCGCCCTTGAACGCGCGGGAGAACACCGTGTCGGGCGGCCACGGGCCCGACGCGTCGATGCCTTCGTTCCTGGCGCGTTCGACGGCGGGCGCGATATGGCGGATTTCCTCGTCGCCGAACAGGCCGTTTTCCCCGGCGTGCGGATTGAGCCCGCCCACCGCGATGCGCGGCGTCTTCATCCCGAGGCCAAGCAGCGTCGCGTGCAGAAGGCGGATGTTCGCCAGCACCCTGTCGCTCGTGACCAGCGTTATCGCGTCGCGCAACCCGACATGCGTGGTGACGTGCCCCACGTAGACGTTGTCAAGCGCGAACACCATGGAAAAATTCTTCGTGCCGGTCCTCTCGGCCAGAATTTCGGTGTGGCCCGGATACCGGATTCCCGCGAGGTGCAGGGCCTCCTTGCTGATCGGGTTGGTAATCATGCCGCCTATGGTTCCGCCACGGCAGAGGTCGATGGCCCGTAGTACGTATTCGTACGACGCTTTTCCGCAGGAGGCCTGCGGTTTGCCCGGCGTGAAGTCTTCAAGGGTGATTTGCTTCATATCGAGAACGTTGATGCCGCCGGGCCTAAAATCCTTTGCGTCCGCCATCGCGTAAAACCGGTCCGACCGGTTAAGCCGGTCGGAGGCGTATTTGAGGACGCACAGATCGCCTATGATGAAAAAACCGCGTGCTTCGGGGAGGCCTGGCGAGGACAGCGCCTTGAGCGCGATTTCCGGGCCTATGCCGGCCGGGTCGCCCATGGTAACCGCAAACAGGGGAATGTCGCGTTTGGATGTATTCATGGCTCGTCGTTCCCAATAAAATAATCACGGGCCGGGGAAACAGGTCGTTCAATCGGCGCCGCCGTCGCTGCTAATTTCCAGCGGCTCTCCGGCGGCGGTGTACCCCCTCTTCGAATCGCTCGATATTTCTCCGATCTCGCGACTGCGGGACACTCCGCTCCGTGAACCGTCGTTCGTGTGCGACGTGCACTTGGGGACGCTGGCGCGTCTGCTGCGCTTGGCCGGTTTCGACACCCTGTACCGCAACGACTATTCGGACGAGGAAATCGCGGGATATCCGCCTCGCGGCGGCGCTGCGTCCTCACGCGCGACCGGGGGCTTCTCAAGCGAAAATCGGTGACGTGCGGGTACTGCGTGCGGAGCACGCGGCCGCTGTCCCAGGCACGGGAGGTAGTGCGGCGTTTCGATCTCGTTATGGCCATGAAGCCTTTTTCACGGTGCCTGAATTGCAACGGAACGGTGGAACCCGCATCAGCGGAATCGGTGGCAAGATTGATCCCGGAGAAAACGAGGGAATTTTTCGTCGAATTTTACAGATGCGCGTCCTGCGGGAAGGTGTATTGGCGGGGGAGTCATTTTGAGAAATTGAAGGCCATCGTTGATGAACTGGGCGATACTTCCGGAGCCTGCGAGAAAAATTCGCCGGGCAACGGATGACGTTTTGGATACATCGCCCGTCACGCGAGTCGATTAGGTTCGTCTTCCACGGCCTCCATCACCGTGTCCCAATCGTAAACGCCCCGGATTCTCTGCTCCGGTCTCACCACGAGAAAGTCGGTTGCGTGCCAATTTCCGGACGTGAGGTTTTGAAGGAGGAGGAGCGTTCCTTCGATTTGGATATATTCCCGGTTGTCCGCCTTCGCCGTTTCCCTACACAGTTCGATGCATTCGTTGCTTTGGGTGGGCTTGAGGTTGACATAGACGAGCTTTCCCGTGTCGGGACCCGCCAGTGCTTTCGCTAGGTGATCGGCGTTCCCCTCCCCGTAGAGTTTCGCCAGCAATTCCCGCCGTGACCGTGCCGGTTGCATCCAGACATGATGAACATGGCCGTTCGAGCCACGCTCGACATGGCCGCGCGAGCAGAACGGCTGGCTGGGGCAGGATTCGAAATGCTTTTTAAACTGCGACTTGGAGCCCAACAGTATGGTGCAGCAGTCGTGCGCGCGCGGGACAACAGACATCCGACAGGCCCGACCAGGGCCTGCGCTTGCAGCAGTCGTGCGCGCGCGGGACAACAAGCGGCACCGATCGTGCCGCAAGCCCCACGGTGGCGTTGCCGCATAGTCCATAACAGAGCAAAATGAAATCGTATCCGGCCCCCGAGGCTTCCGTTTTGTCAATGGAGGACCGCAGGAATTTCCGCAGTTCGTCGGGCCTGTCGTGCGAGCCGATTGCCGAGAACTCGGCGTCGACGATGTGCGGCGTCCCGGCTATGCAGCGGCGGATTTCGCGGGTGAATACTCCACAGGCGAGGAGCTTGAAGCGCACGGGACTCTCCGCGTGGCCGTGGTATTTTTATCTTTCACCACGGGGAGCCGTTTGACCGGCCTTTATTACAACGGTTCCACTTCGATGGTCTGCGTCCTGTCGGGCCCCACCGAAACCAGCAGCAGCGGGACGCCGTAGCACAGCGCCTGCAGCCTTTTGACGTACGCGAGTGCCTTTTCCGGAACATCCGCGAGTTTCGAACATTTCGAAAGGTCGGTTTTCCAGCCGGGCATGGTTTCGTATTTGGGTACCGCTTTTTCGAGGACGGCGGGCGACGTGGGGAATACCTCAATCCGTTTTCCGTCCAGTTCGTAATGGGTGCAGATTTTTATTTCGTCAAGACCGCTCAACACGTCGAGCTTGGTGAGCGCAAGCCGGGTGAGACCGTTAAGCTGGGCCGACCGCCGCAGGAGCACGCTGTCGAACCAGCCGCAGCGACGGGGCCTGCCGGTCGTGGCTCCGAATTCACCGCCCATGGAGCGGATACGTTCTCCCATGTCGCCCATTATTTCGGTGGGGAACGGGCCGTTGCCCACGCGCGTGGTGTATGCCTTCACGATACCAATCACGTGGTTGACGAGCGAGGGGCCCACGCCCGCGCCCGTGCTTGCGGCGCCGGCGATCGTGTTGGAGGAGGTGACGAACGGATAGGTTCCGTGGTCGATGTCGAGAAAGGTTCCCTGCGCGCCCTCGAACAAAAGCCTCTTGCCGGCCTTTGCCGCCTTGTACAGGAGATCACCCGTGTCGGCGATGAAGGGGAGCAGGCGCGCCCTGAAACCCCGGTACAGTGCGGTCGTTTTGTCGAGATCAAGCTCGAACGGTTGCCCATAGAATGAGAGAAGCCGTTTTTTCGCGATGAAATTCTCCGCCAGTTTTTTCGTAAAGGAGTCCCACTCGGCGAGATCGCCCACGCGAAGGCCCGTCCGCGTTGCCTTGTCGGCGTAGGCGGGACCGATGCCCCTGCCGGTGGTGCCGATCTTCTTTTCCCCCATAGCCGATTCGTTGGCGCTGTCTTGGAGTTTGTGGTACGGCATCACGAGATGGGCGAGGTCGGAAACGAACAGCCTGCCCTCCACCGATACGTTTTTCGCCCCCAGGTCGTCTATCTCCCTGAGGAACTGTTCCGCGTCGAAGACTACGCCGTTCGACACGACGCACACTTTGCCCGGATACATGATGCCCGACGGCACCAAGTGGAATATGAACTTTTTCCCGTCGGCGATAACGGTGTGGCCCGCGTTCGCGCCGCCGTGGAACCGTATTACGATGTCGCAGAAACGAGAGAGATAGTCGATGACCTTGGCCTTGCCTTCGTCTCCCCACTGCGTGCCGACAACAACCGCGTTTGGCATGATAATGATCCCTCGGAAAAATAAAATACCGCCCAAAAAATGAAGCGGTATACGGCTACGGATGACGATATATCGCCGGATGGAACCATAGGTAAAATTAGTAATTGTTGGGGCAAATTGTCAACCAAACAAGGTAAAGGGGAAAAATGCCCCACTACCCCGCTTTGCGGCCTTCGCGCCGGGCGCGCCGAAATTTCCGCTCATCGCAAATACCCCTGTAAAAGAATCCCGGCATGGTTTATTTTTCGGAATCTTATCACCCGGACGCCCGGAAAACGGGGCAATCGCCGTCATGAACCTTTCCAATCCACTCATAGTCCAAAGCGACAGCGCGCTCCTCCTCGAGGTAGACAACCCGCTCTTTACCGAGGCACGGGACGCAATTACCACATTCGCCCACCTGGAAAAAAGCCCGGAGCACATACATTCCTACGCCATTACGCCGTTGTCGTTGTGGAACGCGGCCGCACTCGGCCTCACCGCCGACAAGGTGGTGGCGCTATTGGAAAAATTCTCAAAGTATGAGCTTCCGAGAAACGTGCCGGAAAGCATCTCCGAACTCATGGGAAGGTTCGGCAGGCTTGTCCTCGAAAGCACTTCCGGCGGGCTGGTCCTCCGCTGCACCGACGGCGGCATGCTCCATAACCTCGTCCGGAATCCGAAAATCTCCCCGTACCTCGGCGAGCGCCTCGACACCCTGCGCGTCAGGGTTCCGGATCAGTACCGCGGCGTGCTCAAACAGTCCTTTATCGCCTTGGGTTTTCCGGTGCACGACGTGGCCGGATACGTTGATGGAGAACCGTTCCCCGTCGCTTTAAAGAAGAAAACGGCCGGAGGCTTCCCGCTTGTCATACGGGAGTACCAGGAACAGGCGGCGCGGAGCTACACGGGAAATCCGGCTGTTCCCGGCGGGAGCGGCGTCGTGGTGCTTCCATGCGGAGCGGGGAAGACGGTCGTTGGCATGTACGTAATGTCGCTGTTGTGCCGCACCACGCTCATCCTGGTGACCGGGGTCACCGCCGCCCGGCAGTGGAGGAGGGAGCTTCTTGACAAGACGGATATCCCCGCCGACGCCATCGGGGAGTACTCGGGCGAGTTCAAGGACATAAGGCCGGTGACCCTGGCCACCTACCAGATTCTCACCTACCGGAGGAACAAAACGGGCCCCTTCGAGCATTTCGGCATTTTCAATTCCCGAAACTGGGGGCTCATCATTTACGACGAGGTGCACCTGCTGCCCGCGCCGGTATTCAAGTTCACCGCCGAAATCCAGGCGAGGAGACGGCTCGGCCTCACCGCCACCCTCATCCGCGAGGACGGCCACGAAAACGACGTTTTTACGCTCATTGGTCCCAAAAAGTTCGACGTGCCGTGGAAGGAACTGGAACGCCAAGGGTGGATAGCGACGGCCCGGTGCGTCGAAATCCGCGTGGATTTTCCGCAAGAGGAGAAGCTCCGTTACTTCGGAATGGCGCCGCGGGAACAGATACGGCTCGCCTACGAAAACCCCCGCAAGATTACGGTGGCGAGGGAACTGCTGCAGAGCCACCGGGACGACCAGGTTCTCATCTTGGGCCAATACCTTTCACAGCTCAACGAATTCGCGGCGCAGTTTTCCGTACCGGTCATCACCGGCTCCACGCCCAACGACCGCCGCGACGAGCTGTACCAGAAGTTCCGGGCCGGAGAGATACGGGTGCTGATTCTTTCCAAAGTGGGGAATTTCGCGGTCGATCTGCCCGACGCGAACGTCGCCATACAAATTTCGGGCACCTTTGGCTCGCGTCAGGAAGAGGCCCAGCGGCTTGGACGCATCCTGCGTCCCAAGAAGCAGGGGGAACAGGCGGTCTTCTACTCGATTGTCACGCGCGAAAGCCGTGAACTCGACTTCGCGATGAACAGACAGTTGTTCCTTACCGAACAGGGCTATTCGTATGAGATACGGTACCGCGAATTTGATTGACCGATATCCTTGATTTTTCCGTATCATTCGTTTATCTTTGGTTTTGAGTTCCGGCAGCCAAGGAGGTGCATCATGTTCCAACGTCGCTATTGGGCCGCTCTGTTCGTGGTTCTTGTCGCATGCGCTCCAACCAAGGTCGACGAGCTTTTTCTCACCATCCTCCTCCCCAATGAGGGCGATACCGTTCATACGTCCACGGTTCCGGTCGAGGGACTCACCAGCGTCGGCGCCTCCGTACACATCGCGGAGATGGAAAGCGACACCGGAAAACCGATGACGGTCGACGATACCGGGCATTTTGCCGGATCGGTGACGATACCGGAAGAGCCCGCCTATCCCTATGCGATCATTTTTAAAGTGAGAAAGGGCTCAAGAAGCCTCGTGGAAAGCAGGATGGTATATTTTCGGCCGTAGCCCGGTGCAAATCGGCCTTGAATATTCTATTGTCTTTCTTTCCGTTGTCCAATTATAACGAACGATTGACTTCATTTTCTGCCCGACCTATTTTCTTCGCCTTGCGATGACCCTGCGGTTGGGAAAAATTCCGTAAATCCCGGGGTAACGCCGTCCATAGTAATATCCGAAATCCGTCCCCAACAAAAACTCGATTGGTACATATAGGCGGAAGCCGGCCAACAACTTCACCGACGGAAGAATCTCGTATGACCACCGCACACCTCAGTTATGCCGACGCCGGCGTCAACATCCCCGTGTGGAACGCCGCGAGAAAGCGCATCGGAAAGCTCGTCGAATCCACTTTCAATAAGAACGTCGTGGGCAAGTTCGGCCACTTTGGCGGGATGTTCTCCCTCGCCTCGCTCAAGGGCTACACAAAACCCATCCTCGTGTCTTCGGTAGACGGCGTGGGCACGAAGCTCAAGATTGCCGCCGAAACCGGGATTCACCATACCGTAGGAATGGACATCGTCAACCATTGCATCAACGACATCCTCGTGCTCGGGGCGAAACCGCTGTATTTCCTGGATTACATCGCCACCGGGAAGCTGGAGCCAGATGTTTTTGTCAAGGTGCTTTCCGGCCTCACCAAGGCATGCAAGGCGGCCGGCTGCGTTCTCATCGGCGGCGAAACCGCCGAGATGCCCGGCATGTACCAGGCGGGGGAATACGACATCGCGGGAACCATCGTGGGCGTGGTCGACGAAAAGGACGTAATTGATGGAAGCGAAATTAGGGCCGGCGACGTGCTCGTGGGGCTCACGTCGAATGGTCTCCACACCAACGGCTACAGCTTGGCGCGCAAGATTGTAAAGGACGTGGCCAAAAAATCGTACTTCGACGTCTTCCCGGCGACGGGGCGCACCTTCGGCGAGGAACTGCTCCGTCCGCATCGTCCCTACAGTCCCGTGCTTTCCCTCATGAAAAAAGGCCTCGTTCGCGGATGCGCGCACATCACGGGCGGCGGATTCACCGACAACGTCGACCGCATTCTTCCGCCGAAATGCGACGCGGCAATCGACTGCCGCGCCTGGGCGCCCGACGCAATCTTCACGTGGATGCAGAAGACCGCGGGCGTCGAGAATCATGAGATGTACCGGACTTTCAACATGGGGATCGGCATGGTCCTGGCCGTAAGGCCTTCCGACGCGGGAAAGGTGCTGAAATCCAAGGAAATCGCGAAATTCAAACCGAGAATTGTTGGAACGGTGGTGGCCGGAAACGGCAAGGTCAAATTGACATTCTGATAAGTGCGCTCGAAAATTATGACCCGCAAGCTTTTCATATTTAACACCGCCTCTCGCAGCAAAGAGGAGTTCGTGCCCCTGCGCGATCCCGTCGCCATGTACTGCTGCGGACCGACGGTCTACAACTTCGCGCACATCGGAAATCTTCGAACCTACATCTTCGAGGATGTCCTCAAAAGGCTGCTGCTTGTACTTGGTTACAAGGTAAAGCATGTCGTCAACATCACCGACGTCGGCCATCTCACCTCCGACGCCGACTCCGGCGAAGACAAAATGGAGAAAGGAGCTTCCCGGGAAGGGAAGACGGTCTGGGAAATCGCCGAATACTATACAAAGATTTTTAAACAAAACCTCAAAGACCTCAACATCATCGATCCCGACCTCTGGCCCAAGGCCACCGACCATATTCCCGAGATGATCGCCCTGGTAAAATCGCTGTCGGACAGGGGATACACCTATAAAACAAACGATGGCATCTATTTCAATACGACAAAGTTCCCTCATTACGCCGATTTCGCCCGCCTTGACATCGAGAACCTGCAGGCGGGGAGCCGCGTCGACATGGGCGACAAGAAAAACGTCACCGATTTCGCGCTTTGGAAGTTCTCTCCAAAGGATAAAAAACGGCAAATGGAATGGGATAGCCCATGGGGAAAGGGGTTTCCCGGTTGGCACATAGAGTGCAGCGCCATGTCGCTCAAGCATCTCGGCCAGCCGCTCGATATTCACTGCGGCGGGCAAGACCATGTGCGCGTGCACCACACCAATGAAATCGCCCAGTCGGAGGCCGCGACGGGGAAGCAATTCGCTCGGTACTGGCTGCACGGAGAGTTTCTGGTTCTTGACAAAGGGAAAATGGCGAAGTCGTCCGGCGATTTTTTGACGATCGAGTCTGTCAAACAGGCCGGGATTCCGCCGCTTGCCTACCGGATGTTTTGTTACTCGGCGCATTACCGGAGTCCGCTCATGTTTTCGTGGAAGGGGCTCAAAGCCGCAAGCCAGGGACTGACCAACCTTAAGAAACTTGCGTTATCGGAAACCGCCAAGCCTCCGTCTCCCGACTCCGTTCCGAGTGGAACCGTAGATCGCGCGCTCGGCCCGTTTTACGAAGCGCTGTGCGATGACATGAACATGCCCGTAGCCTGCGCCCATGTGTGGAGCCTTCTCAAGGACGCCTCCTTGCGTCCCGAGGAAAAATATGCCGCCATCGAGGCCGCCGACGCGGTGCTTGCGCTCGGGCTGCTTATGGACGACAAGCCGCGCGAGGTGGTGTCCGAAATTGAGCACAAAGGTATCAAAATAAGGGTTGTGTCTCTCGCCGTCCCCGATGGTGCCTTGGTTGAGAAAGCGGCCGATCTTGTTTCGAAGAGGGGGGAGGCCAAGAAGGCCAAGGATTTCGCGACGGCCGATGCAATCCGGAAGGAACTTGCCCAAATAGGGGTTGAAATAAAAGACCTGCCGGGAGGCATCGCGGAATGCCGCCTGGGTTCGCATGCATAGATTTATTCCAAGGAGCGGTACAATGAAAAACGAAAAGATGGACGCGCTTTCAAACGAACTGAAAAAACTGGTGGTCGGCAGCGACATCGAAGAACAGATGCTCAAACGCCGGGAAATTTTCTTGTGGGGCGACATAAACGACGAATCGGCTGCGGCGGTGGTCCAGAAAATTATCTACTTCGACGGCCTGAACACCGACGACATCACGCTGTTTATCAACAGCCCCGGCGGCATGATAAGCTCGGGGCTCGCCATCTACGACGCCATGCAATACGCCAAGTCGGATGTGAGGACGGTATGCATGGGGCTGGCGGCGAGCATGGGGGCCGTGGTGCTGTGCGCGGGAGCAAAGGGAAAGCGCCAGAGTTGGGAAAACGCGAGGATCATGATTCATCAGCCCCTCATCGCGGGCAATTTCTTCGGCCCGGCTTCCGAAATAAAAATTCAGGCCGAGGAGATGCTCCGGGTACGCGAGAGGCTCAACCGCATCCTGTCGGAGCACTCTGGGCAGCCGCTTAAAAAGATAGAAGAGGACACCGATCGCGATTATTTCATGTCGGCCGAGGAGGCGGCAAAATATGGGCTCATCGACGGGATCGTAAAAAAACTATAATTCTTTGACTTGCAACGTAAACAAATAGTATATTTTCGAAACTTTTTTGCGATACTACGCCGATGTAGCTCAGTTGATAGAGCATCCGATTTGTAATCGGATGGTCGGGGGTTTGAGTCCCTCCATCGGCTCCAATCGAGAGCGGTATTACGATTTGGCAAGTGCTGGGTAGGTGCCCGAGTGGTTAAAGGGGATGGACTGTAAATCCATTGGCTGACGCCTACGGTGGTTCGAAACCATCCCTACCCAATTCCTCAAGCGGGCATAGCTCAATTGGTAGAGCTCCACCCTTCCAAGGTGGCTGTTGTGAGTTCGAGTCTCATTGCCCGCTTTCGATAATGATCGCCCATGTAGCTCAGTTGGTAGAGCACATCCTTGGTAAGGATGAGGTTCACCGGTTCGATCCCGGTCGTGGGCTTTTCGGAAATGAACGAGTAGATATAAACCATAAACCTGTCTTTTTCACAATATCAAGGGGAGTCTCATGGCAAAGGAAAAGTTCGAACGCAAGAAGCCGCACGTGAACGTCGGGACCATCGGCCACGTGGACCATGGTAAGACAACCTTAACGGCCGCGATTACCCGCGTGATGGCCGCCAAGGGCCTTGCCAAGTTCGTTTCGTACGACGAAGTTGCCAAGGCGTCGGAATCGCAGGGCCGCCGCGACGAAACCAAGATTCTCACGATTGCCACGTCGCACGTCGAATACGAGACGGAAAATCGTCACTATGCGCATGTCGACTGCCCCGGCCATGCCGATTATGTAAAGAACATGATCACGGGCGCGGCCCAGATGGATGGAGCCATCCTCGTGGTGAGCGCCGCGGACGGCCCCATGCCTCAGACGCGCGAACACATCCTGCTTGCACGCCAGGTCGGCGTACCGTATATCGTGGTATTCCTCAACAAAGTCGACGTGGTCGACGATCCGGAACTTCTCGAACTCGTGGAACTTGAGGTGCGCGAATTGCTCACCAAATACGAATTCCCCGGCGATACGGTGCCCATTGTCCGCGGCAGCGCCATTGCGGCCCTCCAGAATCCGGAAGACCCGGAAAAAAGCAAACCCATTCTCGACCTTCTTGCCGCCGTCGACAAGTATATTCCGACACCCAAGCGTGAAACCGATAAGCCTTTCCTCATGCCCGTCGAAGACGTGTTTTCGATCACGGGACGCGGCACGGTCGCGACCGGCAGGGTAGAGCGCGGGACGGTCAAAGTGGGGGACGAGGTGGAAATCGTTGGAATCAAGGACACGCGGAAGACGGTCGTCACGGGCGTGGAAATGTTCCGCAAGCTTCTCGACCGCGCCGAGGCCGGCGACAATATCGGTTGTCTCCTGCGTGGCGTGGAAAAAGACGATATCATCCGCGGCATGGTTCTCGCCAAGCCCGGATCGATCACCCCCCATAAGAAATTCAAGGCACAGGTGTACGTTCTTTCCAAGGAAGAAGGCGGACGACATACCCCGTTTTTCAGTGGGTATCGTCCCCAGTTTTATTTCCGCACCACCGACGTCACCGGCAACCTTGCGCTTGCCCAAGGTGTCGAGATGCTCATGCCCGGCGACAATGCTACCCTTGACGTAGAACTCATTGCACCTATTGCCATGGAAAAAGGGCTCAAGTTCGCCGTCCGCGAAGGTGGACGGACTGTCGGTTCGGGAGTTGTTGCGGAAATCGTCGAATAGGTTATGAATTTCCGGGTGTGTCTTTCGGCGCACCCGGATATTTACTTTACGTACAACAGTATCTAAAACGTATCGGCGGTACAGATGCCCAGAGAGATAATTCAGTTGGAATGCACATCGTGCAAGAGGAATAATTATTCCTTATACAAGAACAAACGGAAACATTCGGAACGTCTCGAATTGAAAAAATACTGCCCGTTCGAACGGAAGCGTACGGTACACAAAGAAGCGCGTTAGGCACGACCGCCTCTCTCGGGTTCCCAACAGTGGGCGAGTATTCACGCAAAAAAGGCCGGGAGCAGGGTAGGCCCTTCCCGTGGAGGGTTCAATCGGGAATCGGTTCCGAGGGAGTTTACAATTAGGTCTGTAGCTCAATTGGTAGAGTAGTGGTCTCCAAAACCATTGGTTGGGGGTTCGAGTCCCTCCAGACCTGATTAAAAAGGCAAAATATCCATGCAGAAATTCATTCAATATCTTAAAGATGTCCGGGCCGAAATGCTGAAGGTGAGCTGGCCCACCCGAAACGAATTGTTCGGCGCCACCATGCTCGTCATCGTTCTCAGCCTTATCATGGCGGTATACGTCTATCTATGCGACCAGGTGATAAACCGGCTGGTAGGGTTGCTTCTCAGGATAAACCTGTAATACCAATCGCAAGGAATCTGCATGGCAAAACGTTGGTATGCCGTTCATACATACTCGGGCCAGGAAGCCCGGGTGCAGGAAGTGATTACCGATTTGATCGCGGCCGGCGAAATGAAGGACCAAATAGGCCAGGTACTCATGCCGACGCACGATGTTGTCCATGTTAAAAACGGCAAAAAGATCAAAACGACTCGTAAGTTTTTCCCGAGCTACATACTTGTGGAAATGGAACTCAACAAGGAAACGTCGCATTTCATCCGCAACATCAACGGTGTTACGGGGTTTGTCGGCGGTAAAAAACCGCAGCCGCTTCGTGAAGAGGAAGTGAACCGTATCCTGGGCCAGACGGAGAAGAGCACGCGTCAGCAGATTTCCGAAGTCCCGTTTGAAATAGGCGACGCGGTAAAGATTAAGGAAGGGCCATTCAAGGATTTTGACGGCGTGGTGGATGAAATTCACCCGGAAAAGGGCAAAATTAAAGTGATGGTAAGCGTGTTCGGCAGGTCGACGCCGGTCGAGGTCGACTTCATGCACGTGAACCCAATCAGCTGACAAATGACAAGTATCCCGATTTTGTAATTCTTGATAGGGGGTTAGAACCTTGGCAAAGAAAGTAAGCGCAATCATCAAGCTGCAAATCCCTGGAGGACAGGCGAACCCCGCGCCGCCGGTGGGCCCTGCGCTCGGACAACACGGCGTCAACATCATGGAATTCTGCAAGGCGTTCAACGCTAGGACCAAAGACGCCAACGGAATGATTATCCCGGCGGTCATTACGGTATATTCCGATCGCTCCTTCACATTCATTACCAAGACGCCGCCGGCGTCGGTTCTTATCCTCAAAGAACTCGGTTTGGAAAAGGGATCCGGCGTTCCGAACAAGGATAAGGTGGGCACCCTCAACAAGGCCCAGGTAAAGAAGATCGCGGAAATAAAAATGCCCGACCTCAACGCGGCGAGTCTTGATGCCGCCATGCGCATGGTGGCCGGGACGGCGCGCAGCATGGGCGTCAACGTTGCCGAATAAAGAAAAGCATACAAAGGGAGTGTTGGATTCATGAAACGTCACGGCAAAAAATGGAAGGCTTCACGGGCCAAGGTCGACAAGACCAAGGAATACTCACTTCCGGAAGCGATAGATTTCCTTAAGGCGAACAAGGCCGCGAAATTCGACGAAACGCTCGAAGTGGCGGTCAACCTCGGCATAGACCCGAAGAAAAGCGATCAGAACGTGCGCGGCGCCGTGGTTCTTCCCAACGGTCTCGGAAAAACGGTGCGTATTCTTGCCTTTGCCCAGGGGGCAAAGGCCGAAGAAGCCAAGACTGCGGGGGCCGATTTCGTGGGTGCAGAAGACATGGCGGAGAAAATCAACGGAGGCTGGCTGGATTTCGACGCCTGCATAGCTACGCCCGATATGATGAAGGTGGTCGGAAAACTCGGAAAGATATTGGGAACGCGCGGCCTGATGCCGAACCCCAAGGTCGGCACCGTCACAATGGATATCGGCAAGGCGATAAAGGAACTCAAGCGAGGTAAAGTCGAGTTTCGGGCCGAAAAAGGCGGGATTGTGCATGCCCCGCTCGGGAAGCTTTCTTTTGAGGCGGCAAAGTTGGGCGAGAATGTTAAGGCGTTTTTGGAAGCGCTTGCCAAGGCAAAGCCGTCCTCGGCGAAAGGACAGTTTCTCAAAAAAGTGGTCCTCACAAGTACGATGGGTCAGGGAGTGAAGCTGGCGCCCATGGTCGAAGCGAAGGCATAGCAAAGCATATTCATAAATAATAATTTAGGAAAAGGCATACACTCAGATGTCCACGAAAACCGAACGAACAAAATCCATCGAAGTCCTTGAGAAAGAATTCAAGGATGCAAAGGGAATCTATCTTACCAACATCAATAGGATCGATGTTGCAAAGATAACCAAGCTTCGTAACGAAATACGCAAAAAGGGCATGAAATACATCGTGGTGAAGAACACGCTCGCCCGAATTGCGCTGGAACGTTGCGGCAAGAAGGAACTCGCGCCGTATCTCAAGGGCCAGATCGGCGTCGTTGTTTCACAGAACGAAAGCATGGCTCCGGCAAAAATCATCAAGGACTTCCAAAAGGAATACGGGAAAGACAACCTCAAGGATATCCTTGAGGTCAAGATTGCCTATGTCGACGGTTCTACGTTTTCGGGGGCCGACACCGCGCGGCTTGCGGACATCCCGCCGCGAGAGGTTCTGCTCTCCCAGTTGCTCGGCGTACTGCAGGCGCCTATGGCGAAATTCGCGGGGACGCTTAACGGTGTGCTCACGACCTTTGCGGGAACGCTTGATGCCGTGAAACGGAAAAAAGAATCCGAAACACCGGCATCCTGATGCTGGCCGTTTTGTAAAGAGCATTAAACTTTAACTTATCAAATATGGAGGTATCACTGTGGCGACGTTAACGAATGAGGAACTGGTAGAAGCGATTGGCGGAAAAACAGTACTTGAGTTGTGCGATCTCATCAAGGCCATCGAGGACAAATTCGGCGTCAAGGCTGCGGCCCCTGTCGCGGTTGCAGCCGCGCCCGCTGCGGGAGCCGCTGCTGCGGCACCGGTCGAAGAGAAGACGGAATTCTCCGTCATCCTCAAGGACGGCGGCGCCAAGAAAATCCAGGTTATCAAGGTCGTCCGCGCGGTTACGGGACTCGGACTTAAGGAAGCCAAGGATCTAGTCGAAGGCGCGCCCAAGCCGGTTAAGGAAGGAATTCCAAAGACCGAAGCCGAGAGCATCAAGAAGCAGCTTGAAGAAAACGGCGCGGCAGTCGAAATCAAGTGAGCACTGGCTCGTTACGCAAGGAATCCTGATACCGGTTGTTCGAATCCATACAACAATCTCTTCCTTTTATCGCGGGCACGAAATGCTCAAGGGAGCGTTTCGTGTTCGTTATTGAAAAGGCTGAATTCTCCTTTGATTTCCGGTATGTTGTGTGTTCCGTACGGACGTTTTTCAACGTAAAAACTGAGGGGACACCCGAATGGTAGAACGTAGAAGTTATTCCCGCATTCCACGAGTCATGGATTTGCCGGATCTTCTGGAAATACAGACTAAATCCTACAGTGGCTTTCTGCAGGCCGATGTCCCGCCGCGTTTAAGGAAAAAGGAAGGGCTCAGCGGCGTTTTCCAGAGTCTTTTTCCGGTCAACGACGTTAAAGGATATTATTCGCTTGATTTCGACGGGTACAAACTCGGAGTACCCAAATATACCATCAAGGAGTGTAAAGAGCGCGGAATGACCTTTGCCGCGCCTCTCAAGGTGGATATGTCGCTGCTTGTCTACGAGCAGGACGGCGAGGTCAAAAAGTTCGTCGAGAAAATCTCGAACGAAGTGTACGTGGGTGAAATTCCTCTCATGACGGAACGCGGCACGTTCGTCATTAACGGTGCCGAGCGGGTCATCGTGAGTCAGCTCCATCGTTCGCCGGGTATCACGTTTGACGAGGAGGAACAGCCCAACGGCGGAAAAGAGCTCACGGCCCGCATCATACCGCAGCGCGGCTCGTGGGTCGAGATGATTCTCGATGCCGACGACGTCCTCACCATCAACATCGATCGCCGTAAAAAAATGCCGGCGACCGTTCTGCTCCGCGCCCTCGGTTATTCTACCGACGAGCAGATACTCGCGCTTTTCCACGAGCGTGAAACCGTAAAGCTGGAGCAAAAAAACAAGGCGAAAATCGTCGGTGCGGTCAATGCCGTCACCATTTTTAATAAAGAGACCGGTGAAATAATCATTGATGCCAACGAGGAAATCACCGAAGAAAAATATGCCGGTATCGTGTCCCATAAGATAGGCGAGATACAGATTCTTGCGGGCGGCTCCGGCTCGCAGAGTATGACCATCCGCAACACCATAAACGCCGACCAGACCAAATCCGAGGAAGAAGCACTCATCTCGATTTACAATACCATGCGGCCCGGCGATCCGCCGAACGTCGAGACCGCCCGCAACCTCGTTCAGCGCATGTTCTTCGATGAAAAAAGGTACGATCTCGGCAACGTGGGACGCTACCGACTCAACACCAGGCTCAACCTCAAAGGACCCGAAGGACAAAACACGCTAACCAAGGACGATTTCATCGCGGCTTTCAAATATCTCATCGGCCTCGGCAACGGTGACGGGTTCATCGACGACATCGATCATCTCGGTAATCGTCGGGTGCGGTCGGTGGGTGAGCTTTTGTCGGCGCAGTTCACGGTAGGCCTTACCAGAATGGTGCGGACGATACGCGAGCGTTTGAGCCTGCGTGACAACGAGAACATCACTCCGCAGGATCTCATCAACGCCCGCACCGTGTCGACCGTGGTGCAGGCGTTTTTCGGCTCCTCGCAGCTGTCGCAGTTCCTCGACCAGACCAATCCGCTTTCCGAGCTTACGCACAAGCGTCGCGTGAGCGCGTTGGGCCCCGGAGGGCTCACGCGTGAGCGTGCCGGCTTCGAGGTGCGCGACGTGCACCATACACATTACGGACGCCTGTGCCCCATCGAAACGCCCGAAGGTCCCAACATAGGACTCATCGCGTCGTTGTCGACGTTCGCGCGCGTCAACGAATTCGGGTTCATCGAGACTCCCTATCAGAAGATAGACGACGGCAGGCTCACGGGCGACATCCATTATCTCACCGCCGACCAGGAGGACAACTACAAAATCGCCCAGGCGAACACGCCGGTCGACGACAAGGGAAAGATCACCGAGGCGTTCGTGTTCGCGCGGTACCGTGGGGATTTCGTATTGCTGCCTCCTAAGGATGTCAGTTACATGGATATTTCACCCATGCAACTCGTGAGTGTCGCGGCGGGACTCATTCCCTTCCTCGAACACGACGATGCGAACCGCGCTCTCATGGGATCGAACATGCAGCGCCAGGCCGTGCCGCTGTTTTCCACCGAGGCGCCGCTTATCGGTACCGGGCTCGAACATCGCGCGGCCAAGGATTCGGGTTGCATGATAGTCGCGCGCAACCCCGGGGTCGTGGATAAAGTCGATGCGACAAAAGTGATTGTTCGGAAAACGAGGACCACCGCAGGCGACGATATCTTGGGTCTCACCGAGTTTGATACCTACGAACTCGTCAAATATGAACGTTCCAACCAGGACACGTGTATCAACCAGAAAGTATGCGTCCACGCCGGCGACAAGGTGAAGGCGGGCGACGTTCTCGCCGACGGGCACGCCACCAAGGACGGTGAGTTGGCCCTCGGCCGCAACGTGACGGTGGCGTTCATGCCCTGGCGCGGGTACAATTTCGAGGACGCCATCATCATATCGGAAAAACTCGTCGCCGACGACATCTATACGTCGCTGCATATCGAAGTGTTCGAGACCGAGGTGCGCGATACCAAACGCGGCCCGGAAGAACTCACCCGCGAAATTCCCAACGTGAGCGAAGACGCGGTAAAAAACCTCGATGAAAACGGCGTGGTACGCGTGGGTACCGAGGTGGAGGCTGGGGATATCCTTGTCGGTAAAGTGACGCCCAAGGGCGAAACCGAACTGTCGCCGGAAGAGCGGCTTTTGAGGGCGATTTTCGGCGAGAAAGCCGGCGATGTGCGTGATTCGTCGCTCAAGGCGCCGCCCGGACTCAAGGGCATCGTGATGGACACGCGTATTTATTCGCGCAAGGAGCGCGACAAACGGTCCAAGAAGAAGGACAAGAGGATCATCGACGAGATGAAACTCTCCATAAGCAAACAAATCGCCGAGATAGAAAAGGCGAGACTCGAAAAGCTTATCGCCGTACTCGCCGATACGCTTACGCGGCCCATTTCCAATGTGCACACAGGGGAAATCGTCGTGCCCGAAGGGCGGAAATGGACCAAACCGCTGCTGAATAAAATGGATTTTTCGAGCGTAGCCTTCGCAAACGGCTTGTGTAACGACTCTTCGAAGAACAGGAAGGCCGAGGAAGTGTTTTACCGCGCCAAGGACCTCATCGAAAAGCTCGAAGACAAGCTCGACAAGGAAATCGACAAAATCGTGCGCGGCGACGAACTCAAGCCTGGTGTTCTCCAGCTTGTCAAGGTATATATCGCCAAAAAACGCAAGCTTTCAGTGGGTGACAAAATGGCCGGTCGCCACGGGAACAAAGGGGTCATCTCCAAGATTGTTCCGGCCGAAGACCTGCCGTTTTTGCCCGACGGCACGCCGGTTGAAATCATTCTTAACCCGCTGGGTGTCCCGTCACGCATGAACTTCGGGCAGATTCTCGAAACCCACATGGGGTGGGCGGCAGCCAAGCTCGGGCTGCGAATCGCGACGCCCGTGTTCGACGGTGCCAACGCCGACGACGTGAATGAACTGCTCGCGAAGGCAAAACTCCCGCAGACCGGGAAAATACAACTCCGCGATGGTCGTACCGGCGAGCCCTTTGACAGGGAAATAACGGTGGGGCCCATCTACATGATGAAACTCTGCCATCTCGTCGACGACAAGATACACGCGCGCTCAATCGGCCCGTATTCTCTGGTGACGCAGCAGCCGCTCGGAGGAAAGTCCCAGTTCGGCGGGCAGCGTTTCGGCGAGATGGAAGTCTGGGCGCTTGAGGCTTACGGCGCGGCCTTCACCCTGCAGCAGATTCTCACGGTGAAGAGCGATGATCTTACCGGCAGGTCCAAGATATACGAGGCGATTGTTAAAGGAGAAAATTCCCCGCAGTCCGGGGTACCGGAATCCTTCAAGGTTCTCATCCGGGAAATCAAGGCACTTGCCCTTGACATAGACGTAAAAATGGGCGATGAAGTGTACAAGGCCGTGTAACGCAGGGCCAGACTCATTACCCCAGAAGGAGGAACAGCGGTGGCCGAAAACGACAATCAGATGAATGCAAAGGCCCAGGAAATATCCGAAGTCACGATCAGACTTGCGTCCCCGGACAACATACGGAACTGGTCATACGGCGAGGTTACCAAGCCCGAGACCATCAACTACCGTTCCTTCAAGCCCGAACGCGACGGTTTGTTCTGTGAGAAGATTTTCGGGCCGGTGCGCAACTGGGAATGCAACTGCGGCAAATATAAACGCATCCGATACCGCGGCGTGGTGTGCGATCGCTGCGGCGTGGAGGTGACGCATTCCAAAGTGCGACGCGAGCGCATGGGCCACATCGAACTCGCCGTGCCCGTTATCCATATCTGGTTTCTTAAAAGCGTTCCTTCGCACATCAGCTACCTTCTGGGAATGCCCAACACCGTGCTCGAACGTATAGTGTATTATGAATCGTATGTGGTGATAGACCCGGGCGATACCAACCTCCGCAAGGGAGTGTTGCTCACCGAAGACGAGTTCATCGAACTCGAAGAGCAAAAGAAGCAGTTCGTTGCGAAGATGGGCGGCGAGGCCATCCTCGAAATGCTTGCGACACTCGACCTTGAGGAGCTTTCCATCGACCTTAGGTCGAAAATAAAACTCGAGTCTTCCGAGCAGCGGAAGATAGAACACCTCAAGCGGCTCCGTATCGTGGAGTCGTTCCTCAAGTCGGGCAACAAGCCCGAGTTCATGGTGCTTCGCGTCCTTCCCGTGCTGCCGCCCGACCTGCGCCCGCTCGTACCGCTCGAAGGCGGCAGGTTCGCCACGTCCGATCTCAATGATCTTTACAGAAGGGTAATCAACCGCAACAACCGTCTCAAGAAGCTCATGGAGATCAAGGCACCCGAGGTGATTCTCCGTAACGAAATGCGCATGCTTCAGGAAGCGGTCGATACGCTGTTCGACAACGGACGACGTACGTTCTCCGTGAAGGGTGAAGGAAAACGTCCGCTCAAGTCTCTGAGCGATTTGCTGAAAGGGAAACAGGGGCGTTTCCGTCAGAATCTGCTCGGCAAACGCGTCGACTACTCCGGCCGCAGTGTCATCGTGGTTGGGCCCGAGCTCAAGATACACCAGTGCGGGCTTCCCAAGACCATGGCGCTCGAACTTTTCAAGCCTTTCGTCATACAGCGGCTCGAAGAAAGAAATCTCGTTCATACCGTCAAAAGCGCGAAGCGCTTCGTCGAGAAGGAGCGGCCCGAGGTGTGGGACATCCTCGAGGATGTCATCAAGGATCATCCCGTGCTTCTCAACCGCGCCCCCACGCTCCATCGGCTCGGTATCCAGGCGTTTTTCCCCGTACTCGTGGAAGGCAAGGCGATCCGTCTGCATCCGCTTGTGTGCGCGGCGTTCAATGCCGACTTCGACGGCGACCAGATGGCGGTTCACGTACCGCTTTCGTTCGAATCGCAAATCGAATGTCGCCTGCTTATGCTGAGTTCGAACAACCTACTCAACCCCGCTTCCGGCATGCCCATCATGGTGCCCAGCCAGGACATCGTTCTGGGGATTTATTATCTCACCAAAATGGGTGCCGCCCGAAAGGGCGAGGGCAGGGCGTTCGCCGACGCAGAGGAAGTGCTGTACGCGTTGTTCAACAAGCAGATCGACATTCATGCAAAGATTCAGGTCAGGATTAGAGGGCGACGGATCGACACAACTGCTGGACGGGTGATTTTCAATCAGATTATTCCCGAAGGCCTTGATTACTGCAACGAATTGCTTAACAAGAAGAGGATTCAGGGTCTGGTTGCCGACATAATAAAGAAAAAAGGGAACAAAGTGGCCTGTGGTTTCCTCGACGATATCAAAAGCCTTGGGTATGAGTATGCGACCAAGGCGGGCGTTACTTTCGGCGCCGACGATCTCGTCGTTCCGGAAACGAAGGACGGTATCGTCAAGAAGTCGGTGGACGAGGGAAACCGCATCCGTAAACAATATGACCGCGGCATCATCACCGAGGGCGAGCGTTACAACAAGATCATCGACCTGTGGACCCACACCACGGGCATGGTCGCCGATGCGCTTCGCGAGTCGCTCGCGAAGGATAAGGACGGCTTTAACCCTGTGTATCTCATGCTTGATTCCGGCGCGCGCGGCAGCAACGATCAGATCAAGCAGCTTGCAGGTATGCGCGGCCTCATGCAGAAGCCGCAGAAAAAAATCACGGGTGCGGTGGGTGAAATCATTGAGAATCCGATCATCTCCAATTTCAAGGATGGCCTTTCGGTGCTCGAATATTTCATCTCTACCCACGGAGCCCGCAAAGGATTGGCCGACACCGCGCTCAAGACTGCGGACGCAGGCTATCTTACGCGGCGCCTCATTGATGTGGTGCAGGACGTGGTCATCACCCAGGAGGATTGCGGCACTATCAAAGGCATCGAAATTGAGGATCTGCGAGAAGGCGACGAGGTGATGGAGGCCCTTTCGGGACGTATCCTGGGGCGTGTAGCACAAGAGGATATAGTCGATCCCGTTACCGAGGAACTCATCTGTCCGGCCAATACCATCATCGATGAAGCAATGGCCAAACGTATCGAAGATGCGGGAATCCAGCACGTAAAAATCCGTTCGGTACTCACTTGCGACGCGGCGGAGGGTACCTGCGCAAAGTGCTACGGTCGCAACCTGGCCACGGGCAAGAACGTCGACATGGGAGAAGCGGTCGGTATCATGGCGGCGCAAAGCATCGGCGAGCCGGGCACGCAGCTTACACTCCGGACGTTCCACATCGGGGGTACGGCCTCGCGTCTTATTGCGCAGTCCAAGGAGACGTCGAAAATCGATGGCATCGTTAAATACGACAAGATTGAAAAAGTCGATCACAAGAACGGCATGGTCGTCATGAACCGTACCGGCGAAATCGTCGTGTACGACGAACAGGATCGCGAGCGATACCGTTACAACGTTCCTTATGGCGTTTTCCTGCGCGTCAACGACAACCAGAAGGTGACCAAGGGCCAAGCGCTGTTCGAGTGGGACCCTTACAACAACGTGATCCTGGCCTCGAAGTCGGGGAAAATCGAACAGATCGACCTCGTTGATGGAGAGACCACCCGGCAGCTGTATGACGAGCGCACCGGCGTGAGCAACGTCGTGGTGGTTGAGCATCGCGATAGGAAGTTGCATCCCCACATCCAGATTATTGACGAGCAGGGGAAGCGGCTGGCCAAAATAGCCGTGCCCACGGGCTCATATTTACAGATAAGAAACGGTGACGTTGTTTCTGAAGGCGATATCCTCATTAAAATGCCGCGTGAAACGGGAAAGAGCAAGGATATCACCGGCGGTCTGCCCCGCGTTGCGGAGTTGTTCGAGGCGCGGCGTCCCAAGGACGCTGCGGTGGTTTCGGAAGTAGACGGCATTGTCGAATTCGGTTCGGCGGAGCGCGGCAACCGGAAGATCGTGGTGCGGGATGATCAGGGCGCGGGCCATGAATATCTTGTTTCCACCGGAAAGCACCTCCGTGTACACGAGGGAGATCGGGTGAAAGCGGGAGATAGACTTAGCGAAGGAGCCATTGATCCGCACGACATCCTGCGCATCATGGGTGAAAACGCCGTGCAGCGGTACTTGCTTGACGAGATACAATCGGTGTATCGTTTGCAGGGTGTGACCATCAACGACAAACATATCGAGGTCATCGTAACGCAGATGCTCAAAAAAGTGCGTATTGAGAATCCGGGTGATACCAGGTTTTTGGAAGGTGACGACATTGACAAACGGATTCTTCGCGAAGAAAATGAGCTTGTGGCGTCTGAAGGCGGTGAGCCTGCAACCTTCATACCTATTTTGCTCGGGATTACGCGTGCGTCCTTGACAACCGAGTCTTTTTTAAGCGCGGCCTCGTTCCAAGAGACCACCAAGGTACTCTCGAAGGCCGCAGTCGAAGGCAAGACCGATCATCTTAAAGGCCTCAAGGAAAACTTGATAATGGGTAATCTGATTCCCGCAGGTACCGGCTGTAGGCTGTATAAGGGCGTTAGGATTAAGGACTTGAGCGCGGATACGATTGCAACGGATAAGGCGGAGGCCGACGAGGATTTTCTTGATCTTGGAGCATAAATAATAGCGGGATTTGTAAAAAAAAGTGGCAAATATTATCTTTAGAAAATTGTCTTTTAACGGAGGGTGCGAGTGCCAACAATAAGTCAGCTGATACGGCGGGGAAGAAGAACTCTTTCTTCACGAAGCAAGGCAGGCGCATTGCAGAAGTGCCCACAGCGGCGCGGCGTGTGTATCCGGGTTTTTACCACGACCCCAAAAAAGCCTAACTCGGCGCTTCGCAAGGTTGCTCGTGTACGTCTCACCAATCATATCGAAGTGAACGCTTACATCCCCGGTGAGGGGCATAACCTTCAGGAACACTCTATCGTCCTCACGAGGGGCGGCCGCGTCAAGGATGTCCCTGGTGTACGGTATCATATTATTCGTGGGGCACTCGACACTCAGGGGGTTGAGGACCGGCGGCGGGGACGCTCGAAATACGGCGCGAAGAAACCGAAGAAGAAATAGGGACACCAAGCCATGTCACGTAGAAGAAGTTCGCACAAAAAAGAATTTATCCCGGACCCGAAGTTTAAGAGCGTGCTGGTGACGCAGTTCATCAACAACTTGCTCCGGCGGGGGAAGAAACGTTTGGCCGAAACTATGGTATACGACGCAATAGAGCTTGCTGGTCAACGCACGAACCAGGATGGCATGAGCGTTTTCAAGAAAGCGCTTGACAACGTTAAACCGACCGTCGAGGTCAAGTCTCGCCGAGTCGGCGGGGCAAACTATCAGGTGCCGATGGAGGTGCCGCAAGATAGAAGAACCTCTCTTGCCATCCGGTGGCTCATCACCTATGCAAAGGAGCGGACCGAGAAAAGCATGGCCGACAAGCTCGCCAATGAGTTCGTCCAGGCCTCCAAGAACGAGGGAGGCGCTATCCGCAAGAAGATCGACACGCATAAGATGGCCGAGGCGAACAGAGCGTTTGTCATTTTTAGGTGGTAGCTAAATCAAAAACGGTAGATGTTTGCCGTTTTTTTTGTTCTTTTAAAGTCCGGGAATGCAGTTTTTTGCCTTTTTCAACAGAAGGTAAAAACGAAGGTGGTATCCCGTCAACCGGTTGTGCGCCGGGGGGGGCAATGGATAAAATATTTTCGCTTGACAAAGTTAGAAACATCGGGATAATGGCCCATATAGATGCGGGGAAAACCACCACTACCGAGCGGATTCTGTATTATACTGGAATCATCCACAGAATTGGCGAGGTCGATGACGGCAACACCGTGATGGACTGGATGCAGCAGGAGCGTGAACGTGGAATTACTATCACCTCTGCGGCTATTACTACCGAGTGGAAGGGTGTCCGGATAAATATTATCGATACTCCCGGACATGTCGATTTTACGATAGAAGTTGAACGTTCTTTGAGAGTTCTGGATGGCGCAGTAGCCATATTCGATTCGGTTGGAGGCGTAGAACCTCAATCGGAAACGGTCTGGAGGCAGGCCGACAAGTACAACGTTCCCCGAATCGCGTTTGTGAACAAAATGGATCGTATCGGCGCCGATTTTCACAATGTGGTACGCATGATGGACGAGAAGCTCGGTTCGATGGCTGTTCCGCTTCAACTGCCGGTCGGCAGCGAAGACACTTTTGACGGCATCGTCGACCTCATTCGAATGAAACGGTATCGGTATGCAGAGGAAGACTTTGGTGCAACGGTTTTGGAAGGCGACATTCCGCCGGAACTTGCCGGCGAAGCGGAGAAATTTAGGCATCAAATGCTTGAAAAAATCTGCGACTTCGACGAAGAGCTTATGCACCAACTCATTGAAGAAAAACGGCCCGACGAAACGCTTGTCAAACGTGCGATTCGTGCAGGGGTTTTGGCGGGTAAGATTAATCCGGTTCTGTGCGGTGCTTCGTTTAAAAACAGGGGAGTGCAGCAGTTGATTGACGCGATTATCGATTTTTTGCCGAGTCCGCTCGATAGGACCATGGTCCACGGATTTGATCCGGTGGCGGGCCAGGATGTTGTGCGGCTCGCGAAAGACACCGACCCCTTCTGTGCCTTGGTGTTTAAGATCGTCGCGGATGCGCATCTTGGTCGTCTTGCGTTTGCTCGGGCCTATTCTGGCGTTATCGATCTCCGGAGTACTTTGTTCAATCCCCGTACCAATTCGAAAGAGCGTATAACTCGGATTTTTAGAATGCACTCCAACAAGCGTAAGCCGGAGCAGACAATGCATGCTGGCGACATCATGGGATTGGCGGGACTCAAGGATACCTCCACCGGTGACACCATCTGCGACCCAGCGCATCCAGTTTCGCTTGAACGGATGACGTTCCCGCAGCCGGTGATTTCTCGTTCGATTGAGCCGAGGAGTACGAGCGACGAAGAGAAATTGAACCTTGCGCTTGCGCGTTTGGCCGACGAGGACCCGACCTGCACGGTCAAGGTGGATCAGGAAACGGGCCAGACGATAATCTCGGGAATGGGGGAACTTCACCTTGAAATTCTCATCGACAGACTGACGCGCGAGTTCAACGTGGAAGCTCATATTGGGAAACCGCAGGTATCGTACCGAGAAACGGTTACCCAGAGCACGGTGGAGACGTTCGAACTCTCACAGCTTATCGGCGGGAAAAATCAATTTGCCAAACTAACGCTATTGGTGGAGCCGATAGCCCCTTCGCTCGGAACGGAGTTTACGAGT
>JGI20214J51088_10000145_pt1 | contig 50688 bp, 38 predicted proteins | sample WetSurMetagenome_FD_51088 | JGI IMG/M metagenome (IMG submission 51088) | reverse complement strand
TGCAGCTGCCATAGGCTTTGTAGCACTTATTGGAATTGAAATTAAGAATTCAATACTGCTGGTAGATTTTACAAATCAGCTGAGGCAACAGGGAACTCCTCTCGATGAAGCTATTATCAGGGCGGGAGAGATAAGATTCCTTCCTGTACTTCTGACCACTCTTACAGCTATTGGAGGTTTGATGCCAATTGCACTTGGCAATTCAAATCTTTATTCCCCTCTTGCCTGGGTAATAATTGGAGGATTAATAACTTCCACCCTGCTTGCACGTCTAGTTACTCCTGTTATGTATAAACTGCTTCCCCCCGCGATATTGTGACATTCTTTCTGTATACTTGATTGAATTGATCAGTTTTAAGAACAATTGTTTCCCTGGTCATAAAAAAAGAGAAACTCATCTTTAGAATAATCATTTTTCATATCCTCTATCTTGCAATATTTTCCTAACTTGTATGGATAATTACCTGATTTTTAACTTAACCATATTAAAAATGAGAATCCTGATTATTGGGTTTGTTGTATTTGTGATCTGGTCTTTTTTTTCAACCTGGCTCTATGTAGATAAGATACTGCCTTCGATGAAAGAGCCGGTTGCTGTAACAACAATCCCCGAACTGAAAACCACTGAGGCAGACTCATTAGCACAGCTTTATGCGTCTATGCCAAAAGACCTGATGATCTATTTTGAATTTGACAAGTTTAAATTCAAGACGGATCCGCAAACTGATATCAGCATTGCTGAATTCAAGAGCTGGCTCGATAAGTATCCGGTATCTGTTCTTTCAGTTATCGGGCACACTGATTTGGTGGGCACACCGGAATATAATCAGACACTGGGTCTCAAACGGGCTCAGATAGTTAAGAAATATCTTGAGGAAAAGGGATTCCCTTCAGCAAGGATTATTGCTGACTCAAAAGGAGAGGATCAACGCCTGGGGGATTATTACACCGCAGAAGGTAGGGTAAAGAACAGAAGAGCTGAAATTTCAATAAAAAAATAAATCTTAATCAAATGAAACCATTATTTATAATACTTGCACAATCAAATACAGGGGCAGTAATTCTTATAATTGCATTGTTACTTGTTGCAGCAATAATAGGGTATTTAACCGCCTGGTTCTACGCAAAGTCAGTCTATACTCCCATAATAAAGAACCTTGAAGCAGAAAAGGAAGACCTTCTTAAACAGGTGGCCTCATTAAAAGATGATAAAAGTAAACTAAATGAGAAGGTTGAGAAACTGAACGAAAAGATCGCTAAACTTGAAGAGGAAATTGCTGAAAAGGATAAAGAGATAAAGCACCTTAAAAAGCCGAAGAAATAATTAAATTGATGTTCAAAGAAGAGTTGTTTCATGGATTCTGAATAATAATACATTGTTCACCGATTATCAAAAAAGAGCAAGTAAGTGAACAAAATCATTCGGTTTCAGTTACAATAGTTAATGAGATCATGCATTATACCGCTTCTTCTCGTCACTTTTCCCCCTTTAGGTGCCCACATAACAGGAAGAATTATTGATGTTTTTAATGATGAACCTGTTGTGAATGCAATGGTCATTTCCAGTAGCAAGTCCTGGTGTTCTTATCCGGGAAACTGCACTGTGGAAAACAAAGCTTGTCCTCCAGGGTATAGGTTCATGTTACCCATACTTTATAATGAAGATCCATGATGGCGGTAAATGCACCGGGTTAGCCAGCCAGACCTCCCAGTTATTATTATCCCGGATTGCCTGGTTGGGTTACTTTTAATTTAGGGTTGAAAAATATATTGGAGAGTAATTGAAAGACATTTTAAGAACTTTAAATACTTGCAATATGAAAAATATGATGGTAATTATTTTGTTTGCTGCAATATCTTTCTGCAGTAACTCACAGAGCTCAGCAGGAAATAAAGCTAATTCCGCCTGGCTGGTTTCCCGGAATGATTCAGCTATGATTATTTCTTCCAGACACTATGCTAACTTCTGCGCAAGTTGTCATTGGGATGACCTTAGCTGGTTTTCCGGACGTAAATGGAAATTTGGATTCAGTGAACAGGATATTTATAAAAGTATTGAAGTAGGATATTCCGATTTTGGTATGCCTGGTTATGCAGATACTCTAACTGCAGATGAAATGAAGAATCTTTCAAAATACATTTACCATAAGTTGGAACTAGGTAAAATGGAAAAAGAAGGATTAAGGCAAAAAGAAGGCTTTTATGTTACTGAAAATCTGAATATCCGTCCTGATACAGTGATAAAGGGGTTAAATGTTCCATGGGGAATGGCGTTTCTGCCTGATGGTGATATGCTTGTAAATGAGAGAGAAGGGAAAATGTTGCGCTTCAGGAATGGGACCCTTGTCACTGAAATAAAGGGATTACCTGAGATACACGCCGATGGGCAGGGAGGATTAATGGATATCAGACTGCATCCTGATTATGCTTCAAACGGTTGGATATACTTTGCTTACACAGGCCGGAACGCGAGAACACCGGAAGGATGGAATACCTCAATAATGAGAGCCAGACTGAAAGATAACACCCTGGTAGAGAAACAACTCCTTTTTGAGGCAATTCCATCATTGACTTCGAACTATCATTTTGGCTGTAAAATTACTTTCGATGGCAAAGGGCATCTGTTTTTTGGTGTTGGTGAACGCGGAACTATGATGAAGGTTATGGACCTTACAAATGACTGGGGAAAGATCCACCGTCTGAATGAAGATGGCTCAATTCCTAAAGATAATCCGTATGTAAACACTCCAGGTGCCCGGCCAAGTATATGGAGTTATGGGCACCGCAATCCACAGGGTCTGGTAATAAGTCCATTCGATGGCATCCTTTGGGAAAGTGAACATGGTCCTAAAGGAGGAGATGAACTGAATCTTATTGAGCCAGGGAAAAATTATGGATGGCCTGAAATTACATTTGGCATCAATTATAATGGGAAAATTATCAGTCCTGATACAGCTAAAGCCGGCATGGAACAGCCTGTAACTTATTGGATTCCTTCTTTTGCTCCCTGTGGTATGACTTTCGTTACCAGTGACAAATACAAAAACTGGAAAGGGAATATTCTCATGGGTTCACTACGTTTCAGAAATCTGGTAAGGGTAGAATTGTCGGGCAGAAAAGTGAAACATCAGGAGGTTCTGCTCAATAATATAGGTCGTATGCGGAATGTAGAAATGTCCCCCGATGGTTCGATATACGTAGCGGTTGAATCCCCCGGAATGATTATAAAACTGATTCCGGTAAATAAATAGATCTAAAAAGCCTTAACTTTCCCGTGTTTATTTAATTTGAGTATTACATTTAAATACTTAGTATCATGAAGCCATTTATTTTAGCGGAAACAAACTGGAAAACGATTAAGGATCAGGAAATTGAATTGGCAGTTTTACCCTGGGGGGCAACTGAGGCGCATAATTTACATTTACCATTTTCCACAGACAATATTCTGGTTCAAAATATTGCAATTGATTCGGCTGAGTCAGCATGGAATAAAGGAGCAAAAGTAATTGTATTGCCAACAGTCCCGTTCGGGGTTAATACCGGACAGCTCGATATCAGGTTAAATATTAACATGAATCCAGGCACTCAGCTTGCAGTTCTGAGTGATATAATTGATGTCATGAACAGGCATGAAATTTATAAATTTCTCATTTTAAACGGACATGGTGGTAATGACTTCAGACAATTAATAAGGGAATTAGGGTTCAGGTATCCGAAAATGTTTATCTGCAGCTGTAACTGGTTTCAATCATTTGACAATTCAGAATTTTTTGAAAATAGCGGCGGCCATGCTGATGAAATGGAGACAAGTATCATGCAATATCTTGTTCCTGAATTAGTTCTTCCATTAAACGAAGCAGGTAAGGGCAAAGGCAAAAAATTTAAAATTAAATCTTTCAATGAAAAATGGGCTTGGGCAGAGCGGAAATGGACACAGGTCACAAGCGATACAGGAATCGGTGATCCTTCTCTGGCAACCCCTGACAAGGGAGAAAGATGTTATAAGAAAGTAATCAGTGAAATAAGCAAACTGATGATTGAATTATCAGACGCTGATATCAGTAATATGTATGAATAACATCAGGGACTCATTTTTGCAGCTCCATCCTGATGATAAGGTATTTATATTCTTTTAAGGACCGATTTATTTGAGAATAGGTGTTAACAACACTTTTCTGAATTCGACTTCGGAACCTTCTGCCTGCAATGCAATCTGACCCTTATCTGCTGTGCAATTAAATCCGTAGTTTACCATATCATCATTCACCCACACTTTTATCTCCCTGTCGCGGCATTCAATGATCATTGTATTCCATTCACCGGCTGGCTTTTCAGAATTGTCTGTCAGGTTGGGTATCCGGCGGTTTTTCCCTTCCGTAATACCCCATTTTTCTTTAGGCCCTCGTCTGGCTTCCATATCAGGAACGGTGATATCTTCAACTATGCACCAGAAATCACCGGCATTTTTACTTTCCATCTGCACTTCAACCGATTGAGGGAACATGCTATACAGGGCGCGTGGTTTTGAGGCATGAACAAGTATGCCGCAATTCCCAGGAGTGGAAGCAAACCGATACTCGACCTGCAAGCGGTAATTCTGGTATATATTATCGGTGATCAAATGACCTCCGGGTGTACCCAGACTGACAAGTAAACCATTTCGGACTACAAACGGACTTTTCAATTTTACATCTTTGTCCATATCCGGAACATCAGCATGCCATCCGGTAAGGTCCTTGCCATTAAAGAGACTCACCACCTGTGTTTGAGACTGAGCTTTAAACAGCATAAAACTTATCAGGAATATCGGAACAATTATCGCTCTTTTCATTATTGCATCCTCCTTTATAATTTAGTAACTGTTTGTGAAACAAACCTGGTGGCCTGTTTGTTTGATTAAAGTGTATACTGAACTTCATGATATGCTACTGTGAGACAAAAGTATAAAATTTCTGCACAGGATTTTCTTACAATCCTGAACAGACGGGTTCAGGAGTTAGATGTACCCGTCTTAATTTAATATTTGTTTTGTTTGCCTGATTTTATAACTTTATGATAGTATAATTTACTTGTATTTGTCACTAATTCAAACCTAATAATTCAGAATAATGAAAACATCTCGGAGAACTTTTATAAAAGCTGGTACAATGGCTGCATTGGGAACAACGATCCTTCCAGGAACTGTTTTTGCCAAGGTCAGAGAGAAAGGGATCGTTGGCCTACAATTATATTCTGTGCGTGCCGAAATGTCAAAGGATCCACTCGGATCGCTGACTCAGCTGGCAAAAATGGGCTATGTTTATGTTGAACACGCTAATTACATTAACAGGAAATTTTATGGCTATTCAGCATCTGAGTTCAGGAAAATACTTGATGGCCTTGGCCTTAAAATGATAAGTGGTCATACAGTAATGAAGAAAGAGCATTGGGATGAGACAAAAAAAGATTTCAGCGACAGCTGGAAACTAACAGTGGAAGATGCAGCAACTCTTGGACAGAAATATGTGATCAGCCCGTCAATGGATGAAAGTATGAGGGGGAAGTATGACGATTTTAAACGTTATATGGATGTATTTAACAAATGCGGGGAATTGTGTAATAAAAGAGGAATGAAATTTGGTTACCATAACCATGATTTTGAATTCAGCGAAAAGCTCAACGGAGAAAAGCTGTTTGACATAATGATGAAAAGCATGGATCCCAATCTTGTGGTTATTCAGCTGGATATCGGTAACCTTTATAATGGAGGTGCAATAGCTATTGATGTTGTAAATCAGTACCCGGGCAGATTCGAAAATGTACATGTGAAGGATGAAATTAAAGCCAGCAGCGGGACAGAAAAATACGAAAGTACTATACTGGGCGAAGGGATAGTTGATACTAAAAAAGTTGTTGATCTGGCTACAAAAATTGGCGGGACTACATGCTATATCATTGAACAGGAATCCTATGGAAATAAAACTCCGATGGATTGTGTAAAGGAAGACCTGGAGATTATGAAGAAATGGGGTTATTAATGTGATAATCATAAGAAATGAAACCGGCTGAGCAGCCGGTTTTTTTTTGCTGTTTTCCGATATAACTTCAGTAAATACGATTGTCAGAGGTTAGAAAGCAGTTAATAAATAATATTGACTTGGATGTTAAAATGGCATACCTTTGTTCATAATTGGGTGCAGGAAGGTTGAAATTTATCTTTAATGCCTTCTGAATAGTTCTTTTCCAGGGTTATGAGATAGTGAGTTTAATTTTCAGATATTACTACATAATAAGCTGAAATACATCAATATGCGCTAAGTTTTAAGCCCTGGAATACAGTCTATTTATCGTGATCAGAATGTTAAACAATTGATTAAGATGAAAAGGATAATAATTGTTGCATTCTTATTGTTATTATTTCCTCACACATTTGCCCCAAAGCATGAAGGTATAGTTATTTATTCTTTACCGCCAATTGAACCCTTTGGTAAACTAATTTATGCAGTAGGAATGGTTGAAGGCATGTGTGATACAATGGCTTATAACCCTATTGAAAAGGCAGCCGGTTTTTTTCAGATTCGTCCGGTAAGACTTGAAGATTATAATTACCGTACAGGGAGCGACTATACAATGAAAGACATTTTCAATTATGAAATCTCCGAAAAGATATTCTTGTATTATGCCGGGAAAATGGGTCCATATAAATTGGAGGAGATTGCCCGGAACTGGAATGGCTCGGGACATAAGACAGAAGATTACTGGAAACGGGTAAAACTATACCTGTAAAAGCCCTGCATAAGTTTATCTAATATTCTTACTCCCCTTGATTTCGATGCAGATAAATTGATTTTCAAACGATTTGCTGTTTCATATTCATTATTGCCAATAATCATAATTAATTATTTGAAAATAGTTTAGGGGATTATTATCTTCTGAGGGTCTTATTTAAATAAAGGATTTTTAAAATCGGGAAAATCTGACAGTTAAGTGTGCAAGAATTTGCAGACAACAGTAAAATAGGAAGTTATTACTTTAATAAAAATTTCTGGCTTTATGAGAAAATTTCATGCTTCGTTTACACTCATTTTTTATATGCTCATGAACCTTCCATTTTCATATTGTGCTGGACAGGATCAAAATGTAGCAGATAAAGTGTTAAAGGACACCTGCTTCATTTTAAGAGATGGCTCCTATGAAGGTAAATCCCGTGCAATATATACAGGTGAACCCTACTGGGGTATTGCCAGAATAACTATAAAGAATGATTCGGTTACTGAGATGAATTTTATAATAAGGGATTCAAGCCTGCATGAGACGTTTAATGCAAACTACGAAAAACATTTTCTGGGCATTGATGAGTATATACTTCAGTCAAGGAACGATTGGAGAGGAGTTCAATTGTATTCGGAAAAGTTTAATGAAACAAAGGATACAGGCAAAATTGATGCTATTTCAGGGGCTACCTGGTCATACAATATTTTCAAGGCATCTGTTAAAGAGGCATTAAAAAAAGCAAAGAGACAGATTGACACTCTGACCAGCCGGAGTGGATTAAATAACTAGTTTGGGAACACGGTCTAATCTGGTAAAACTTATATATCAGGTATATAAAAAATGGGATCTTAAAATTAGTCCTTTACAGAATCATTCAATATATTTATACTGAAAACGGGGATCAGAAAGAGCACTCTTCAGAAGAGCCCTGCTTATTATATTAATCATTATAATTAACCGTATCTGTATATGAATATAAACTCGGTTCCTTCGTCAGTCCCGGTAAACGAAAATCTTGATGATAAATCAGCTGGAGCAGCAATTCAGCGTATAACCTCCATTGATATACTCAGGGCTCTAACAATGATATTAATGATTTTTGTAAATGACTTATGGTCTTTGAAAGACATACCAGGATGGCTTGAACATGCTGAAAGGGGAGTAGATGGAATTGGACTTGCTGATGTGGTATTTCCTGCTTTTCTCTTTATAGTAGGCTTGTCTCTTCCATATGCGATCAGCAACAGGAGGAAAAAGGGCGATACTGACTGGCAGCTGGTAAAACATGTGTTGTTTCGTACAATAGCGCTTTTAGTGATGGGTGTATTTCTGGTGAATGGGGAAACTTATAATGCCAGTGCTACCGGGATGGCAGAATATCTGTGGAACCCACTTTGCTGTTTCTCGTTTATCCTGATATGGAATAAATATCCTGATACCCTTAACAAATACATTGCTGTTATAGCCAGAGTAACAGGCATTGTTATCTTGCTGACATTGAGTATAATATATCGTGGTGGTGAGGATGGGAATATACAACATTTTGCTCCACAATGGTGGGGAATACTGGGTTTGATAGGGTGGGCTTATCTGGCCAGTGGTTTGATTACTATTTTCTCAAGAAATAATTTCTATGCAATATTTGCGGGTTGGGTTTTCTTCTGTATTTTAAGCATGGTATATAAAGCCGGATTCATTCCCCGGCACAGCATAATTTCATTTATTCCCAATGCAATACTGGGGGGCACGCTTGCCGGTCTTACCATGGGAGGAGTTCTTACTTCTGTAATCTTCCGGTATTTTACCGATCGCAAGGATAATATTCGTTTGACCATGGTATTTCTGGGATTTTCTGCTATCCTTATAGGATTATCAGTTGTAACAAGGCCTTACTGGGGGTTGGCTAAACTTGGAGCTACACCAGCATGGCTCTTTCTGTGCAGTGCATTTACTATACTGACATTCACAGTCATATACTGGGTCGCAGATGTTTGGGGAAAGTCAAAATGGTTTGATCTTATTAAGCCTGCAGGAACAGGTACCATACTTTGTTACCTGGTACCCTATTTTGTTTATGCTTCTACACGGATAATCCAGGTACATTTACCTGATGCTATGCTGACAGGAGGAATAGGTTTGCTGAAATCTTTTTTATTTGCCCTATTGTGTGCAATAATTACCGGTCTCCTCATAAGAGCAGGAATCAGAATGAAGCTCTGATAAGAGGTCAAATGCTTTAGTTCATATTTTCATCGCATGAATAACCTGTTTAAATTTTACCAATAATTCAAAGATTATGAGGCTAAAAACATTTTTTATCATAATGTTATTCAGTTTACTGATTTTTCCCGTTAAAGCTCAGAATTCTAAAACTCGTTTCAGGGTAGTCGGATATTATTCCCTCAGATCCGCTATGAAAGATTTCAGTAAGATTCCGTTAAAGAGATTAACTCATATTAACCTGTTTTTTTTAAACCCTGATTCTCTTGGAAATTTCACCAGGGATTATTCATCACTGGAACCTTTTATTACAGCCGCACACCGGAATAATGTTAAAGTCCTGGTTTCAATAGGCGGTGGAAGCAAACATCCATATTATCATAACCTTTTACAGGACAACAATAGGGCTGCTTTTATTAAGAATCTGCTATCACTGGTTCCAAAGTATAACCTGGACGGGATTGATGTAGACCTGGAAGGAAGTGATATCGACGAAAATTATGAAGTATTTATTGTTGAACTGGCAAGTGCATTAAAGTCGCAGCATAAGCTTATTACTTCGGCAATTGCGGTTTACTATAAGGACCAGTTCTCTGACAGGGCTCTGGAACAGTATGATTTTGTAAATGTTATGGTTTATGACAGAACCGGACCCTGGCGACCGGAAATGCCAGGTCAGCATTCCTCTTATGCAAATGCCGTGGAGGATCTGGAGTACTTTGGTACTGTAAGAAAAATTCCAAAGGAAAAGATGACACTGGGATTACCCTTCTATGGATACGGATTTGGTCCGGAAATATCATCTCCGGCAAAAAGTATGGATTATAAGCAGATCGTATCCGAATTCCCTGGTTCTGAATCAGCCGATCAATGGAAAATGGCTGATGGTATGATTATATATTATAACGGCTTACCAACCATTAAACAGAAGACCAGGCTGGCAAAGGAACAGGCTTCCGGGGTCATGATCTGGCAGATTGAAGGAGATGCCAGCGGCTCAAAGTCATTGCTTAAAGCTATTCATAAAACATCAGGCAGAAAGAGGTGACACTTTTGCAAACTTACCGGGAACTTAAAACTGGTCTCATTGAATCCAATGATTATTAGCTGGGAATAATCCGGATAGTTTTTTGTTGCAAAACTTTATTAAGGCCAAAATGTTATATATATTTTAATTGAATTTTATAAGTGATTTTAGTGTAGAATAATCACGGTATTACTAATAAAAAACTACTGATGATGCATTAACTTGAAGAATCTGTTTTTATATTATTGATAATTAATAAAATATAAGTGTTCATTGATTTTTTAATTTGAATTAATGTGTTAACCCCGAAGGGGTTTAATTTGAATAACCGTGGGTGCAACCCACGGTAAAGACAAGAAAGCCCTCTGGCAACCCCGGAGGGGTTGAATAATGAACTCACTATAACAGTTTAATATTCAGCCCCTTCAGGGCTGTGACAATCAGTTTATGGTTGACCGTGGGTTACACCCACGGTTATTCATATTGTGCCACTTTGTGGCACTATTTTTATTGAAATCAAACGCATAAGTAGTAATAAAAAACAATAAAAAATGAAACTGAAATTGCTGGTGGCTCTTGGGATCTGCATGAGTGCTTACTATCAGATGNCAGCACAAATCCCATACCCGGGAAAGGATCCCGGACAGGCGAAAATAAAAATCTTAGATGCCAACCATNTTATTCTTGAGAATAATGTGGTAAGGATGGAGTTTATTAAGGATGGCAATAGAATTAACATAGGTGAGTTTGAAGATATAATATCAAATGATAGATTTTCAACACCCGGTTTACCGTTGTTTGAACTGCTCCTTCAGGACAGCAGTATTGTTTCCTCAAATGATTTCACACTTGTTAATTCACCTGTTGCCTCGGATTTTCCGGGAAAATCAGATGCTTCTTCGTTTGCCGGCCGGATGCCTGGTAAAAAGTATTCTGCTGACCTTGAAAATCATAGGTCAGGAGTATCAGTACACTGGGAAGCTGATCTGAGAGATGGATCAAACTATATCCGGCAGTCTTTCAGTTTCAAAGCTGCTGATTTAAATAAAATTGCAGGAATCACACTGGTTAAGCTTCCTGTTAAAATAGGTGTACGAACTGAGGGCACAGTAGATGGTTCCCCTATTATTCACAGCAATATGTTTTTCGCTTTGGAATATCCGCTGAGCAGGATCACACAGGACAAAACATATATTGCTGAATCTCTTCCCGGGTTAATGAATGAGGTTTCAACAGTATGGGGAGTTACTCCGGTTAATCAGTTACGAAGAGGATTCCTTTATTATGTGGAGCGCGAACGGGCACATCCCTACCACCAGGTATTGCATTATAACTCGTGGTATGATATCTCATGGGATGGCAAAAAATTCAGTGAAAATGAATGTCTGGACAGGATAAAATGGTTTGGCGACAGTCTTATTTCCAGGCGCAAAGTACCCATGAAAGGCTTTTTATTCGATGATGGTTGGGATGATAACAAAACACTCTGGCAATTTCATTCTGGCTTTCCGGAGGGATTTGCCAACCTTAAGAAAGCTGCTGCATTTTACAATACGGATATCGGTGTCTGGCTGTCACCTTTTGGAGGTTATGGCAATGCCAAGATGTTGCGCATGGAGTATGGTAATAAGCAATCCCCTCCCTTTGAGACCAATGCGCAGGGCTTTTCTCTTTCAGGTCCGGTTTATTTTAACCGGTTTAAAGAAGTTACCGGTAATTTCATAAAGAACTACGATATCAGTATGTTCAAATTTGATGGAGTCGGTGCAGGAAACGGTGCCGGAATTGTTTACCAGAGAGATGTTGAAGCTTTCCTGAAGCTCCTGAAGGAGTTGCTCGCAATGAAAACTGACTTGTATCTGAGTTTAACCACCGGAACATGGCCTTCGGTGTACTGGCTCACTTATGGAGATAACATCTGGCGGGGAGGTGATGATACCAATATGATGGGTGAAGGTTCAAAACGCCAGCAATGGATAAACTATCGGGATGCAGATACTTATAAAAACATTGTGATGCGTGGACCTCTTTTTCCTTTAAATGCCTTGATGCTTTGCGGAATTTGTATCGCTGATAACGGATTTCCGGGTTCGTTTGAGATGAATGATAAGGATATCTCTGATGAAATATGGTCCTTCTTTGCAACCGGCACTAATTTGCAGGAATTGTACATTAATCCGCATAAACTTAACACTGCAAACTGGAATTGCCTGGCTGAGGCAAGCCTTTGGGCAAAAGAGAATGAATCAGTTATGGCAGATGTACACTGGGTAGGAGGCGATCCTGCAAAAGGTGAAATCTATGGTTTTGCAGCATGGTCCCAGGGAAAAGCTGTTTTATCCCTGAGAAATCCTACCGGAAAAGTAAAGGTGTTTGAAATTGATGTTGCACGAGTATTTGAGATCCCGGATCATATGAGTGATGATTACTTTTTCTATGATGCAAGAACTTTATCCCCTTCCGGGAAAAAACATGTTCTGGCACATAGCAAAACATTCCGCGTCACGTTGCAGCCATTTGAAGTAAAAGTGTATAATGCTGTTCCCAGGCTTTATACTCAGGAGACCAAATAAAATATCAGCACTTTTATTTCAAAGATCAATGTGGTTCACATAATAGTTCGATGCAGAAAACAATAGAGAACTATCATCCAATTGAGAACCTGACCGGATGCGAAAAAGAGATCAATTTCTTTATAATCAACATAATAGTAATAAAATGAAAAAAACACTCCTTCTTGTTCTTATCCTTGTCTGTTATTATCCGGTGATTTGTGCCCGGGAACTAAATATCAGTTCCTACACAAAAAGGAGCTATATGATACCTATGAGAGACGGAGTGAAACTCTTCACGGTAGTACTTTCACCGGCAGATAATTCTAAGCCATTTCCTCTTCTTTTACATCGGACACCCTATGGTGCTGATTTGCCACTGAAAGGAGATTCTGCATTAAGTGCAGAATCGTTTGGTGCCCTGGAACCTATGGCCAGAGAAGGGTATATCTTTGTTTACCAGGACATAAGGGGAAAATTTAAAAGCGAGGGTACAATGCAGATTCATATGCCTCTTGCTCATTTGACTAAAAAAGGAGCTGTTGATGAAAGTACTGACACATATGATACGGTAGACTGGCTAATAAAAAATATTCCCAACAACAACGGCAAGGCTGGAATTTTCGGAATTTCTTACCCGGGGTGGCTCGCCCTTGTTGGTTCAGTCGATCCGCATCCCGCATTAAAAGCATCTTCTGAACAGGCATGCATGGGCGATTTGTTCCTTGGTGACGATTTTCATCACAACGGCGCATTCCGTTTAAGTTATGGGTTGGAATATACTTATCAGGTTGAATCCGCTAAAGCCAGAAACCACTTTATATTTCCACAGTTTGACCTGTTTGACTGGTATCTGAAACTGGGATCACTGAAGAATGTTAATGAAAAATACTTCCGCAATAAAATACCAACATGGAATAATTTCGTCGAGCATCCGAACTACGATGACTTCTGGCAAAAAGACTCTCCTCTCAATTATGTTCACAGACCTCAGATCCCGATACTTCATGTAGGCGGCTATTACGATCAGGAGGATATCAACGGTCCTCAGCTAATGTACAGCCACCTTGAAAAGAATGACAGTTCCAACATGAACTATATTGTACTTGGGCCATGGAACCATGGCCAGTGGGGAGGGCAAATAGCCGACAGCCTTGGGAAAATATCTTTTGAGGGCAATACTGCTGAATGGTTTCATGTACTTCAAAAAAAGTGGTTTGATTATTGGCTTAAAGGAACGGGAGACGGAAAGTTTGATGAGGCAAACTGTTTTCAGACAGGTACCAACCAATGGAAAACATATAACACATGGCCACCCAAAAATGCTGAGATTAAAAAATTATATGCAGTAGCAGATAATACAGCCGGGTTCACAAAACCAAGTAATCCTGAAGGTTCTGTTAGCTACATCAGTGATCCGGCAAAGCCTGTTCCCTACAGGAGTCTGCCAATTGAAGTAACGTATGGTTTTGGCAGCCGCTGGGATTACTGGCATGTGGAAGACCAGCGTTTTGTAAGCTCAAGACCTGATGTAGTAAACTTTACAGGCGATAGTTTACAGGGACAATTTACAATTACAGGAAATGTGACGGTACATCTGTTTGCATCCACATCTGCTACTGATGCTGATTTTGTGGTTAAGTTAATAGACAAGTATCCTGAATTTGACAGAAAAAACATTTTAATGAGCGGTTATGAATTACCGGTTGCCATGGAAGTTTTCAGGGGTCGGTTCAGAAAGAGTTTTGAGCACCCCGAACCGCTTGTCTCAAATAAACCCGAAGAGTTTGTGATTGACCTGCACCAGATAAACCATACTTTTTTAAGAGGGCACCATCTCATGATCCAGATTCAGAGTACCTGGTTCCCCATTATTGACAGGAATCCCCAGAAATATATTCCTAATATTTTTAAAGCAGATGAAAAGGATTTTGTAAAGGCCACACATACCATATATTGCAATAAACAATATTCCACTTATATTGAATTACCTGTGATGAAAGAATAAAAAAAGGCCATGTCATCTTAAAGAGGCTGCCTCATTAGTCCTTTGTGGCCTTCGCGATCCCGATACTATCTTGACTTTTGAGTACCCATGTAGTAAAAATTAAATCATTGAACCATAAAGGAATCAATAAAGTAACACAAAGGGAAAACAATCAAAAATATACCTTTTGAGAAGGCTCCTGTAATTATCCTATTTCAGCTGATAATATTATGTATTATACTTATTTCCGGTTGTAAACTTTTATTTCCTGTACCTCTTTTAAGAACAAAGTCCGGGGTGATTTATAAAAATTCATAAAATCATCAGGGAAAGGCTTGTCAAAATTATCCATAGACGGAAACTTAGGTTTGTAAGAATGTCTCCAGGTTAATACATAGCCTACCGGGTATTTGCTTACCACAGGTAAGAGTACTGTTGACCACCAGTCAGTCATTCCCCTTCTTTCTCCTGTTTCACTTAATGCGGTTAGTTTATTTCTGGTTTTGGCCTCGGTGGTAACGAACTTCAAAGCATTGTCGAGCTCTCCTCCAAATTGTTCACCGCGGTCATACATATCCAGTGAGAGCATATCAATAATGTCATCGCCCGGATATCCTGAAAAGTATTGTTCAAGGCTTGTTACCCTGTCGGTATTGTAAGCATAGAGGATATTATGGATGTTCTTTTTATTCCTTAAAAAATCAACCGTATACCTCCATAGATCAGCATATTCTTTATCTGTACAGATTTTTGTGCCCCACCAGAAAAATGAACCGGAATGCTCATGGTACGGTCTGAATATAAAAGGGATAGGAGTGCCATTGTCATCTTTTAGTCCGATAAAGAATGCAGAAAGCCGTTCCAGCCATGTGTTAAATAAAGCATGATTTTTACCTCCAGGGAGAATAGATGCCACCACTTCTCCGGAGCTGACATCCCACGCCGTACCCGATTGACCACGTGATTGATTATCACGTATTTGCATAGTCAGAGGGTTGTTCAGATGCCAGCTGATCGTAATAATACCGCCGCGATTGTAATGTATTTTGATCTGTTCAGCAATCTGGGCAAAGCTTACTGAGTCGAGGCTGCGTTCCTTCCCCAGTTCCAGATGACCAAGCTCAAAACCTGCTACTGCCGGATAATCTCCTGTAAAATCCTTTGTATCAGAACGGTCTTTTTCGTACCACCATTTCCACCCGTACATCAGATCGTCCTGGTGTCCGTACATAACCCCTTTGTTCTGAAGATCGTATAATGACCGGAAAAGATTGACAGTCTCCTTTGTTGCTTTTTTATCTGCCGGCCCGGCTTCCCTGGCACTGAAACTGCATAGAGTTAAAATGAGTAGCGGTAGTAATAATTTTAAATTTTTCATAATCTGTATTTTAGGAATAAATGACAGAATTCTGGTTCAGTAAATAATTATCAAAATTATTTATGTTATAAATATAGCACTTTTTAAAATCCATATCAATCGAATTATCAAATCACCAGGATTGTATATCAGTGCATTATTTTCTTCTTTTTATGGGTCAAAGGATGGGAATATTATACTTTAGTGATGGATTTATACTAATTTGGTAGCAATTGAACAACTACAGTTAATTCAGGACTAATTCAGGTTCAAATGTTTCAGATTTGACATCTAAATATTAGTTTTAAATAAATTGACAGTAAATAACTAAACCATTGTATTGTGAGAACTTTATATTTAGGATTGGCACTTTTGATGGGATCATTATCATCCTTCAGTACAGGGCAAAGTAACTGGATTGAATTGTTCAACGGTAAAGACCTTAAGGGGTGGAAGGCTAATGAAAACCAGGGGAGTTTTCGTGTAGAAAACGGAATCCTTGTTTGTTCCGGAGCCAGGGGACATCTCTTTTACGAGACTGATAAACCATTTAAAAATTTTGAAATGGTTGCTGAAATAAAAACAGCTCCTTTCGCTAATTCCGGAATATATTTCCATACTTCTTTCCAGGAGACAGGATGGCCTGAACGCGGATATGAGGTTCAGGTAAACAATACTCACATCGGTGCAGATAATTACCGGGAAACAAAAAAGACCGGCAGTCTTTATGCCGTCAGAAATGTATATTACCAGGTTGTGAATGATAATGAATGGTTCAAAATGCGTATTAAAGTAGTTGAAAACCATGTAGAGATTTTTGTTAATGAGGTTAAAGTGGTAGATTATGTTCAACCTGAAAAACCATGGCGCAGTGAAGAACACAAATACCGGTTACTAAATAAGGGTACATTTGCATTACAGGCTCATGATGAGAAAAGTACTGCTTCATATAAATCAGTAAAAGTCAGGAGACTACCTGATGACACGAAAACGTCAATGAGAGTTGATGAAGCATGGGATGCTACTGTTTCAAAGCTGATGGATACAGGATTTCCTCTTGTTGATTATCATGTTCACCTGAAAGGAGGACTGACGCTGGAACAAGTAAAAGAAAATTCCTTAAGACTGGGGATAAACTATGGTGTTGCTCCTAATTGCGGACTTCGTTTCCCTGTTACAAACGATATTTCACTGGCAGCTTACATGGATACTGTTAAAGGTCAGCCCATATTCAGGGGGATGCAGGCAGAAGGCCGGGAGTGGGTTACTCTCTTTTCTCCTGAAGCTGTCGCAAAATTCGACTATGTTTTTACCGATGCAATGACATTTACCGATTCTAAAGGACGCCGTAACAGGATTTGGATCCCGGAGGAAGTGTGGGTTGATGATAAACAGCAATTTATGGAACAATTGGTCAGTAAAATTGAAGCTATTTTCTCACGGGAGCCAGTGGATATTTATGTGAATCCTACAGTTCTTCCAAATGTTTTGATGGCTGAATACGAACAACTCTGGACAAAAGAACGAATGGAACGTGTGGTCAAAGTACTGGCTGATAATAATATCGCTCTCGAAATCAATGCCCGGTACAAAACACCCAATGCGGAAATGATCAGAATGGCAAAAAGGGCAGGTATTAAATTTACATTTGGCACCAATAATACTTCAAACGAATTGGGTCGGTTGGAGTACTGTCTGAAAATGATTGAAGAATGCGGATTGACTCCTGACGATATCTTTATGCCTAAGCCAAATAACCAGAAACCGGTATTGGTAAAAGGCCTGCCAGTGAAAATTACCGGATAATTGGCCGATTGGCTCAGCGAAAGCGGGTTCCTTAAACCATAAAATAGGATAGTATCAGGCGAACCTTCAGAACTTTATTATTTCCGGGAGAACATTCCATCCTTCGACCACCAACCTTAATTCATCCTGGTTACCTGACCTTTTGAAAGATGAAAAGTCAAGCTGAAGCTGTTTTTCATCACCAGGTAATATGGTGAAAAAGTTGTCAGAGAAGAAAGAAGGTAAAACAAGTTCATCCTTTGAATTCATGATTTTCAAACGGATGAAGAATGCTGTTTCATTATTGGGATTGGAGATTTTTATAACAGCATGACCTTCACCACTTTTTGAAATAATTGTTTTTACGGTTGTTTTTTCCAGCTCATTAAGTTTCTCATATGAATGATGTTTGTTCGAAAGCCAGTAGAGATTCTCATCTAATACCTCATTCTGATTCATCAGCTTTAATTTCAGAAAGAAAACCTCGTTGCTGGTTTTAGGCAGATTAATTTTATTTAATAATATCACTTCATGAGCGTTCAGGTTAACAGGAATTTTCTCTTCGGAGAGTAATTTTCCATGCATACCATATAACTGGATAACTGAAGTAATACTACTTAATTTGTCGGCAGTCTGGTTTATTACACAAACTACTGAATCATTCAGATTAAACTGAATATGAACAGGGGCTGCACCATGTTTATATCCAAAATAGCCACCAGTATAATCCAGATAGTAATCATAAAAAAATCCTCGCAGTGCAGTCCATGGATTCTGATTTTTCCAGACCAGCATACCTGAGTACCAATCCCACATTTTGTAATTGAATCCTTCCTGAAGTGCCCGGTATTGTTCATAGCTTACAATCTGTGCCTTCATGCAAAAATCACGGATATCTTTTACTTTCCCATAGCGATCAGGAAAATCAAGGAGTGGCAGATATTTATGATATGCCCAGGACTTCCCTGACCTGAAAGATTGTGGAGGTACCATTTCATCTTCGGGAATAATTTTCTTCAGGCCATCGTAATTAGGTATTCCAATTGAACCTGTTTCAGGGTTAAAGGGAAATGATCTTTCCGTGAAAACGCTTTCCGGTTCCCTTATTCCGTAAGGTCCGTCTCCGACACCTCCGATAGTATTTGTCATTAGCCTGGAGGAAGTAGACATTTCAAGAAAATATCTTTTTGGATCGAAGCCGGGAAATATAGTTTCTTCCAGAGTTTTCAGAATGTCAGCCGGAGGCAGAGTTTCATTTCCACCGCACCATAAATAGAGGGCAGGGTGATTCCTCAGCATTTTGATCTGATCTATAGCTGATTCAATAAACAGGTCGTGATTGTCGGGATAAGCTTTACGTCTAGCCTGGGATTCTTTTTTCGCAGGATCGAGCCATTCCCCGTTACAGTCGCCTGAAACCCAGAGATCCTGCCAAACCAGTATTCCGTATTTGTCGCATGCGTCATAAAATTCAGGCCGTTCGGTCAGACCTCCTCCCCACACCCTTATCATGTTCATATTCATTTCAGCATGCATCCTTACTTCGGCTTCATAACGCTCTTTTGATAGCCGCAATAATGCATCTGAAGCGATCCAGTTGCCACCTTTGATGAATACTTTCTGCCCATTTACTGTAAATACCCGTGCCTTAAGTTTTTCATCAAAATAATTTCCGGTTTCCCTTATACCAAACGAAACCAGTTCCGAATCCATATTTATATTTTGTCCGATAAAATCAATTTTCATTTGATACAGTGGCTGATCACCCATACCATTAGGCCACCATAAAAGAGGATTTTCAACTTTAAATTCAGGTACCTGAATTACCTTTTCCTCGAGTGGATTGAGGATGACTTTCACATTAATTACCTGGCCTTTGACTTCAGTTTTCAAAGTCCCCTGTACAATTACCGGCGATGTGTTCTTCAATTCAACAGATGTTTTGATATATGCAGGTTCCTGCTTTTTCCCTGGTACTCTTATTCCCGGTACCCTGGTTTCGATATAAGGATTTCTGATATCGACCGATCCGGTAATTTCAAAACAAACCTGGTCCCAAATCCCGGTATTTCTGTCGCGGATAGGGCAGATCCAGTCCCATCCTGCAGTACATTGCATAGTTATATTCCGGCCTATGGTTCCATCACCACCCTGACCGGCAGAAGCATTTCCAACCGGATCAGGAGGAGCTACCCAGACAGCAAGTCTGTTTGGTTTTCCTTTATTAAGATAAGGAGTAACCAGGTATTTTTCCCGGAGGTACATACCCTGGTGAGTTTTTGTATTTACCCTTCTGCCGTTCAGAAATACATCGGCAAAATAATTTATTCCTCTGAAATTCAGCCATACTTCCTGTCCATCCTTAATCACCGGAGTTTCAAACTCATTATAAAACCAGTAGGTATAATAATCCCTTCCGGTATTATAAACGTCAGGAATTAAATTATTATTCATTCCGAAAAAAGGATCCGGAATCTGGTTATTATGTAAAAGGGTAGTAAGAATTGTCCCCGGAACCACTGCATCCATCCAACCTTCTGGCTTATACCCGGCGGCTGTTATCTCTGTACCATCTGTTAAGATATCAGTGGCTCTTTTTGCTTTCCAGTTATCGTGCAACAGGAATTTTACAGGTTGTGCAGATACGTGTAACTGCAGCATTATTAAAGATACAAGGAAGAATTGAATTTTTTTCATTGGAAACAGGGTATCTGTATATTGATTAATGCTTAGGATTATTGCCAAGTGTGACCTCTAATTTTATGTCTTTGCCTGCAGGAAGAATAACAGAACGTTCAGCAGCATCAAATGACTTCCATTGTTTGCCGTTTATTTTAACGCTAATGATGCGGACAGAAGGATCTTCAATAATCGAGACAAAATGTTTGGTTTGTGATAAAGACTTTTTAAAATGAAAATAGAGATTTACCGGTTCGGAATTAACATAAAGACTGAGATAGAGATAATTTAAAAGAGCATTCTCCATTTCATGGTAGGAAGCTTTCCAGGCGACAGCTTTATCAGTGCTGAGAGAAATACCGGCAGGAGTAACATTCTGAAATACAGCACCATATTCTTTGTCAACAAAATAATTATTCCAGAATGAAGCCATTTTCTGATAAAAATCCAGGTATCTTTTTTCTCCGGTAATATGGTAAAGATGAAGTTGAACGAACATACCATAGCTTTGCAGCCACCATGAAACTGAAGATTTATCTTGTGGCTTGAAAGGTGGTTTTCTGTCAATAATGTCGAACCAGCCCCCACTTGTTGAGTCCCAGGCAGAACGGAGAAGCTGATCACCTAAATTTATCCCCTTTGTTCTGTAAATCTCATCTCCAGTCATTTCAAACAGGCGCAAAAGGGAAAGAGTGGCAGTAAGCTGTGCACCTGCTGATACGACTTCTTTATTATTTACAATAGAAGGAGTCAGGTTCCATCTGATATCATAAGGTTTTGGAAATCCATTAAACCAGCCATAGTCCTTGTCAGTCATCTGTCTGAATGAAATCTGCATAAGTTCTTCTGCAAAATTCCCGATTTCCTTATCCCGGGTAATCATCATCAGATTTATTAACAGGGAACTTGTGTATCCATAGTGTGAATGTTTACTTTTTGAGCTGTCAGATACACTTAAGTCACGTGAAAGAGTCTGATAATATCCTCCGTTAACATTATCAAACGAATATTTTTTCTGAATACGGATTGATTCATTGATATACGTCAGCACATCTGAATCACCTGTTGCAAAGTAATACAGAGCCAAGCCAACATTTGTATACAACTGATTTGGAACACTCTTGGTAGTTGCTTTGGGATTCCCATCCCTGTCGAGTAGATCGAACCATCCCCCATACTCTTTATCCCATGCATATTTAATAAGATAGTTCACTCCTTCACTGGCAGTTTCAAGATATTTTTCATTTCCGGAAAGAAGATAGGCAGAAGTGAATCCAAACACCTGCCTGCTTATCATTGCCGGATACTTATCCCAGGGCGGGAAGGGCTTCCCTTCACGTGAGAGATAAGTATAAAAAGCCCCATATTTAGTATCTCGTACATGGGTCTGCCAGAATGGAATGATCTGGGTCAGACCTTGCTGACGCCAGAATCCGCCCTCCAGGTATTTTTTATCCTGGCCGGAACCTGATTGCTGGCTAAGTGCCGGATATGAAAATAATATAATTCCGCAAATAAGGAGACAGGCAGTAATTTTACCGGGGTACATTGCTGCAGTTTTGTAATTATCAGTAAGAATGTTCATCTTGTTTTACTCAATTTTCCTGAGGGAGCCAACATTATCTTTTATGATTACCCCTTCACCATGTTCTCCCCGGTCAACAACAAGCTGTTTAAGTGCCCCATTGTGCTGCACATTATCCTTTATGACTGAACTTTCCAATCCCTTTAAAACTATTCCGTAATCGGGAGAATAGGTGCCGTTTCCTCCGTCATCCCTCCCTGAGTTTAATGCATTTCCGGTGAACACCAGTCCTTTAACAGATTCAAATCTTACATGTGAGCTGTCATACTCATCTTCTTTTCCCCATTCTGGTTTGCCACTCCGGTAAATAACATTCCCTGTTATGGCAAGCGTCTGACAGCTCTGTTGTTTTTCACCGGGCAACAGTGCTATCCCGCATCGTCCCGACCGGTCAATATAATTTCCGCTAATATTATAATGCGATCCGCCATAGATTACAATACCTCCTTCCCTGTTCCATTCGATCCGGTTTCCTGTAAGGGTATTGGAGGCATTTTCATCATACGATGCGTACCCTGCCTTACCATTACCTGAGAACCAGTTATCAAGGATAAATCCATCCCAGCCCCGGACCCGAAGTCCACAGCCTTTATTTGCCATACAATGAGAGTGACGCACACAAAAACACCAGATTCGTTCAAGTCTTATACCATCACCTGTAAATTTCTCCACCCTGCAGGTATCGATCCTTGGAGTATCTTCCTGGGTTCCGTAATCAGGTTTATCGACAAGTATTCCATGAGTCCCGCCTTTAATGTTGTTTCCATTCAGACAGAGGCCGAACAGATATGCTCCAAATGCTCCGGTAAGGTTAATCAGACTTTTCGATCCTTCTCCCTTGAGAGTCAGGACAGTGCCCATGCCTTTACGGTAACTCCATGCTGGTAACCCATGGATGCCGATACCCTGGGGAACTTTTAATTCTGAGCATAAGTAGTTACCTTCAGGGATGAATACTGCTCCATTCGATAATGCTGCTTTGTCCATGGCTCTTTGAATGGCTTCGGTGTCATCAGTGATGCCATCACCTTTAGCTCCGAAATCCATGGCATTCAACATCTCTCTGGTTTTTAATTCATGATTACCTGTTACCTGTCCTGATACGGCAGCTGCAACTGCCGAAGCTGCCAATATTGACCCTGCAGATACAAAGTTACGCCTTGAATAGCCTGATTGTTTCATAGTTTAAGTCCTCCTGGTAATGAAATTGGTGAATGGTAATCCGGTTTGTAATATTTATCTAAGTTATAATTATAGCTATAAATACAACTTTTTTATAAGTAAATTTATTAAACAGGAGATAATATTCCTATTTATTTTCGGGGTTTGTAATATAACATATTGACTTTAATCATGGTTAATAATTGATGCATTTCTATTTCTGATTTGTGGCGGTCTGAGATGGTTCATCTCAACCTAAAAATGAAAAGAATCCTGGAAAAATGACATCGTTCATGCTTTATCCGTCCAAAAGTCAAAGAAAATTAGGGCTGTTTTAAGAAAATCCTTGATTTTTTACATTTCCCGGTTAACCATTAGTCAAAATCTCATACATTGAAATTCTTTAAGATCCTTGAGGATTAAAATTTCATATTACTCTGAACTTCTTCAATTTATATCCTTTGATTATCTCTAATGTTTCACCATTGCCCTGTTTTGTCAGTAAATATTACCTTCTTTTTGACGAATCCATATAGTTAGTATTTAAATCATTAGTTCCTGTTAATATTCGTCCGGATTTCTGGGACGAAAATAATTCATGATGGTTCATTTTACCCGGTTTTGAGTTTTCAACGCTTGATATTAATATTCTATAGGTCTACTTTTATATTGATAATTAAACACTTGAATTAATGGTACCAATTTCTTAATCTTTTACATGATGAGAAAAGAGTTTCTGACATTCCTTTTTATTTTTATTTCTCATATCTGTACAGCTCCAACAATTGACATCAGATTGAGAATGATAAGATTCAGGACGATATCAGAATATGCAGATAAGAAATATCATGAGTCGGAATATTTACGATTTGTGAAAGATCTGGGAGGAAGAGAATCGGGAAACAACTGGTTATGCATAAACCGGATTGGGTGTTTCGGAGAATGGCAGTTCGCTGAATCCACTCTCCGATTCCTTGGATACAGAAAAATAACTCTTAAAAAGTTCAAAGCAAATCCCGAAATATTTCCCAGAGAATTGCAGCTTAATGCACTGCAAACACTTATAAATGAGAATCTTATTATTCTGATGGATTACAGACATTTTGTCGGAGATTCAATAAAAGATATAGTAATAACAAAATCAGGAATGATAGCTGCATCACATCTTGGTGGTGCAGGGTCTTTAAAGAAATTTCTTGATTCAAATGGAAAGATAAACAAGAAGGATGTATTGGGGACATCAATATATGATTACCTGAAGAGATTCCGTAACTACGACTTGTGATGCTCAAGGTTAAATAAATACTGGATATGAAAACATTTTACCGGATTACTGCAGATGAAATTGGATCTGTCTTACTGAAAAGGAGAAAGATTGCCAAAGCATTACGCTGGTGGTTACGGGAAAATGGTTTCACTTACACATATACCTTTTTTATCGATAAAGCTGATTACTGATTTCCTGTAATCTCTCTCTCATTATATTTTATTTCAGGGCAGATGGCATGTGCATAAGCAGATTTATCTGAATTCCACACGATTAAATTATGCATTGCAGGAAATTGGTTCTAAGTTGTAACCCTGAAAACGGTCTTTGATAAGTGGTAAACTGGTTAATGAGTTAGGATAACATGTTGGTAGAAAATAGAACAGGACACCAAAATAAGTTGTACCTCATTTAAATAAGATGTAAATTTGGGATAGAAGATTTCAGGTTAGAATTACTGAAATTCTCATTTTTGAGTTGGATGTATATACTAACATTCAGAAATACTGACATTGTGCATAATACTTAACAACAGTTAGAATATTGACACTAAAATGAAAAGACTTTTGTTCCTTGTGTTGATGAGTATAATTATCTCTTGCAGTACTGCAAAAAAGACTTCTTCAATTCTTGAAGCAGATGAAATACTTATAACAAGAAAATACATAGGCAATTTTATTGAGTACCGTCATACAGGTCCGGATACTTTCGACGGCCCGAATATTATCTGGATTAAGACAACTCTGGATAACACATATGGCAAAATATCGGCCTACGGTAAGAAATGTGATTTTTCAGCTGGTGACAGGATTTATTTAAAAAGATCATACTATACTCCCGGTACAGTTTCCGGATATTGGATTTATCAGGTTGAGAATGATTCTTCAGTTTACTACAGGGCAAGTGATTATCAATATGATAAAAAGGTCCTGATTCAATCCTGGTTTTAATGGAAATCCTGGCAAACCCCGGTTTTATTAAATTTTCTCACCTGAATCACATGAAACTATTCAATCATGTCGTTATTACCTGTGTTCTGATATCTGCATGCAGCACTGATAATCCCACGGGGGTAAAGGATTCACTTAATAAAGAACATTCACTGGCTGAAGAACTTGGAGTATTTTATGATGTCAGCTCACTTCCTGAATACAGAGATGGGACTATCAGTGCCCAGGTATCAACCTATGATACCACATGGAAAAATGATGATGGGTTTAGTGGTCGCTACTCTTATTTGAGGCGTAATGCCGATAGCAGTCTTGTCATTTTTGATATGAAGGGAGGTGGTGTAATCAACAGGATATGGACTCCAACACCAACACAGGATACTCTCGACTTTTTCATTGATAATGACCTTAAGCCTGCCTTTTCATTAGCTTACAAAGATCTTTTCTTAGGTAATAAATTCCCCTTTATAGCACCTTTATGTGGTAATCAACTTGGTGGATTTTATTGTTACCTGCCGATACCATTTGAAAAGAGTTGTATGATAGTGTCCAGAGGAAAGAAAATGCAGTTTCACCAGATTCAATATCGATTGTACGAAAAGGGAGCAAGAATTAAATCATTTAATATCAACCTTAATGAGGAAGAAAAAGAGGCTATCAGAAAGATTGCCATTCTCTGGAATAAAGAAAAAAAATCAGTTCATGACTTCTTCACGGGCGAGCTCGCCTGTTCATCAGGACAATTTGAAATTAAACCCGGTAAGGCTCTTACCGTTTTCGAAACTGACAAAGGAGGCCGTATTCTTGGAATTGAAGCCGGACCTTCAAGTACATTTGAAGGCTTAAGTAAAAGTATTTACATAAAGGTTACATGGGATGGAGAAGAAAATCCTGCCGTCTTTTGTCCTTTGGCCGATTTTTTCGGCTATGCTTTCGGCAAGGCTTCAATGCAGAGCTTATTGCTTGGAAGCCAGAATAATAATAACTATTGCTACTTCCCTATGCCTTTTGATAAAACGGCTAAAATTGAACTGGTTTACAGTCATTCAGAATCAATTGAAGAAAATCCTGTAAATATTAAAGTACAGGTATGGTATTCAACTCATAAAAGAATCCCTGAACTGGAAGGTAAGTTTCATATATGCTGGAATAAGATCCTGAAATCTCAGCCCGGCAGGCCTCATGTATTTTTAAATGCCAGAGGGAAAGGTCATTATGTGGGCACTCTGTTGCAGGCACAGGGTTTGAAGGCAGGGATGACTTATTTTTTTGAAGGAGATGATTCAACCTCAATTGATGGAAGTTTCAGAATGCATGGGACAGGATCAGAAGATTATTTTAATGGTGGATGGTATGCTATGATGGATCGTTGGGATGGTAAAATGAGTTTACCAATCCACGGATCGCTTGGCTATTCACTTCCTTTTTGCCACACCGGAGGCTACAGGTTCTATCTTTCTGACAAACTTACCTTTGAGAAAAGTTTTTATCAAAGCATAGAACACGGCCCTGTTGGAAATTTATTTCCTGTTGAATACACATCGCTGGGACTATATTACTCAGATACTCCAGTAACTGAAATATTGAAACCTTCGGATGAATTAAGTAAAGTATTTCTTCCGGACACATTGATTATCTATCCCCAGTTGATGAATTACAATCTGTTCGGGAATATGGGTGTAACAACTACCTGGAAATATGGAACAGGTGGAGAGAGCTATCGCTTTGAACCTGGTATCGACTCATGGTTGAGAATATCCTTAAAAGAGATTCCGCAAGGAAAATATTCCCTGTTTTTTGATGTAATGAAAGAACCCGATGGGTGTGACTTTTCTCTCTGGCAAAGGCAAAAACCCATCTCAGATTGGCTTTCGACTTACAATGTTACGGAAGCAAGAGCAGAAGCCCTTTATGTTTGCGATATTGAAATACCGGAAACGGAAAGCACAATAACCATCCGGTTCAGGAGTGACAAAATGAAAAGCAGTTTACTGTTAAACCGGATAATACTTATAGGAAAATAAACCCGGGATAATATTCCATGAATTTGTTTCTGAGTATTCTTAATTCCGGAATTCTGCATTAATAATTCTTATCTGGCAAGAGATTCAGCTGTTTTAGAGTTTCATAAAATCTGATGCTGCAAGTCAGATACAGCAGGGAAAAAAAGGCAGAGACGGTGCATGCAACGTCTCTACCGTTAATTTGTTGGGAAATGATTTGTAATCTGATCTCTTCTTGAAAACAGATCAGAAAGATCAATTAGCTTTCTTGAACCACATGAACCATGCGAGATTATAGTAACCGTCTGGTGGCGCAGCCCCTGGCTTGTCGTGATCTGTAACGGGATTATAAGGAATCAGCACATCATTGCCTCCTCTCCAGTTAGCGGGAGTGTATACATTAGCTGAGGCAGTGGTCTGAAGTGCTGTGACCATTCTTACAAGCTCATCAGTGCTCCTGCCAACCTTCATTGGGTAAAAATAGATTGCCTGAATTATATTTTCAGGATCAATAATAAAGACACCCCTTACATCTTTAGTTGTGTTTGTAGCAGAATGCAACATACCATATTCTCTTGACACAACTAAATTTTTATCATCAATAAGAGGAAACTTGATCTTAACAGGTTCTCTTTCTTTATAATTAAGCCCTTCCATTGCTTTTTTCCACTGAATGTGGGTATCGAGCCGATCAGCAGATACAACAACAAGCTTAACTCCGAGTTTATCAAATTCGGTTTGCAAATTAGCAAGCTCAAGAATCTCTGAAGTACAAACAGGGGTAAAGTCCTGCGGATGGCTTAACAGTATTTTCCATTTTGTACCAAAATCTTCAGGGAAATTTATTGTACCGTTAGTTGATTCAGCTGTAAATGAAGGAGCAGTCTCCCCAATTAAAGGGATCCGGAAGTTTCTGTCTGCTGCAGGTTTTTCAACCTGATTCTGAGACCACAATTGTGTCATACAAAATGCTAACACAACCAAGAATAAAAACTTTTTCATAATGATCATCAATTTTAATTAATATTTAATTAGACTAAATAAACATAAGAAAATTAAAAATGTTGTGTAAAAAGCTGAAAAAAATATTTAATGAATGATTTAAAATATCAAAGTTTATAGAGAAATCATGTTATCAGATGACCATTATGTCTTCTTTATGTTGTATGACAATGCCTGATAGCATGATTCCCTGATTCATAGAGCTGATTAATAAAACTCATTGACTGGAGATAGAAATTATCTCCTGATATGACAATTCTGGACGACTAAATTGAGACTCAATTATTTTACCAGGTTATCGGAAACCAATTTTTTTTACACTTTTCTTCAGCTTCCGCTGATAGGTAGTTGAATAGAAATATTTGTCGTGTCCCACAAGCTGGGTAATACTACAAGATGATTTATGTAATTTATGATGGGTTTTGTTCCTATTAACGGAAACGCAACCAGTACTGGTTATCAATGAGAGAAGGATTATAGGAAATATATATTTCAATCCTCTGATAATTTTTAAAAATATAAAACCGGCCTTAAGTTTCATCCAGCAATTTTAATTAAAATAGATATAAAGGGAAAGTAGATTCAAATATTGTTTTGAATTTTTGCCTGAAACGTTTTTCAACATTTTAATTCTCCATATTAAAGCTTAATTTTTCTATCAGAAGCACCAATTCTAGCTTATAAATCTGAACACTCCTGTTTCACAAGGAGATATTATGTCTGATTAAGTTATTTACCCGATGACCCCTGTTTAATGTAAATTTTCCAAATGCAAAGATAACTTTTAGCTTAAAATAAAGGCCCCCTTTCAACTTTTCCGGATTTCTTATTTCAAGCCTGTCTGGTACATTCTTAATTGTCTATTTAGCCAAACAATAGATTCACAATGAGCCTGATAATGATGTCAGATGCAAAAACAGCCATCCAAGTCAGAATTAGGTTAAGAGTACCAGGCACGCTATATGTAAGTCAACTGCTGAATTGTATTTTTATATACATTTGATTTTAAATCCGGGAGGCATATAATTAAGTTAACCAGAATATTAGCCACCAGTTCTTTATCACTCTGATCTTAATGATAAATTATTACCCTTCTCCTGACAGGATTGTAGGGCAATAAACCTGTCACAATCTGAAACAGAACTATTCTACTGAGGTCTTTACTGCAGAAAACAACAGGAGACTGTTAAAATAATCTGGTACGATATTTGCATTCTGCATCTGATTAAAAAACGGTGGATGCAATTTTTCTTATCGCTTCTTCCAGTGTTGAAATATATTCAACAAAATTAAAGAAAGACAGATATTCAGGCTTATTGCAGGTAGAATAAACAAAAAAGAATTTAAAGGAAATGAAACGCTAACCTGGAAGGCAATAATTGAAATGCGTTGGATGAGAAGATTCCTGTCTTATGAAATGAAGATGATGGCCGGGATCTTAAAATATTAAAGATACTTACACGTTTATAACTGCATATTTGATTTAACAAGCTATTTTTTAACATGTACCAACACTGAACCCATGAAAAACATTAATCGTCTTACTCTTTATATATTTTTATTACTCATCATAGCCGGTTATGGCTGTCAAAAAAAAGATAAAGTTCCTGTTCTGTCTACAGATGCAATAACCAATATAACATCACATTCAGCCATAAGCGGAGGAAATATAACAGATGAAGGTTTCGATCCTGTTATTGCCCGTGGTCTTTGCTGGAGTAAAAGTTATCCTCCTACAATTGACAACGATAAGACTGAGGATGGTCAGGGTGCTGGCATTTTTACAGACAGCATTACCGGATTAGACGGAGGTACTACGTATGCTGCGAGGGCATATGCAACGAATAGTGCTGGTACAGGATATGGGGAGACTCTCATATTTGCTACAACCGGCATTACTCAACTGGAACATACTCAGATAAATAATTATATTGCTAACAATACTGACCTTAATTTTCAATTGAAAAATAGCGGGTTATATTATTTGGAACTTACCACAGGTACAGGAGTTTCCCTGGTGACTGATGATGTTGCTTATGTTAAGTATACGGGAAAGTTTCTTAACGGAAAGGTTTTTGACACTAATGTAGGTACATCAGATACACTTGTTTTTCCTTTAAACCGGGAAACTGTAATTTCCGGATTAAATGAAGGTGTTTCATATATGAATGTAGGGGGGAAGGCTTTACTTCTTATACCTTCAAACCTTGCATTTGGAGAGGGGGGATATTACTATGTTGTTCCGGGCAATACTCCTATATTGTTTGAGGTAGATCTTGTCAGAGCTGTTAAAAGATAATATTGTAATTTTTGACGGAATCATTTTCACAGAATTTAGAGATATCTTATAAGGTAAGATTAATATTATAAAATTTTACTCCCCTGTGATTTCTGTTTTGTCTTCCAGTGTAAACCAAGACATAGCATAATTTTAAAAGTTATATTGTTTTTAAGCTTATGAATGTTCCATCGATATTCCAAGAGGAGTCATTATACTATAATTTCAGGGTTAAATCAGCTTTATTGAGTTGTGGGAACAGGGTAACTTTATAGTTCTTGATTATTATCACAGTAATTTTATCAGGAAGGGAATAAAAGAAACCGGAAACAAGTCTGATATTAAGTTTGGTGTAGGGTTAAATATCACCCGGATATTAAGTAGTATCAATTGAAAAGAGCAGTTAAAATAATTGGCTCAATGATTGAGGGAATGAAAACTTACTCTTAGTAGAAAATTCTATTTTTTAAAGAATGAAAAAGATTCTGTTTCTTTCAATAATATACCTGATACCGTTTTCCGTAATGTCTCAGAAGGTGACCATTCAGGTAATAAAGGTTGAAAATGCGGCAGTATCAGATTGGAAAATCCTGGATGAACAATACAACATACTCTATTCAGGTAATGAATACCAGTATAATGATACTGTTTCTTTTTCACTTGAAGGAAATAAACATTATATAATGAGTATTACCATAAATGAAATATATAATCATGATACAAGTTTATATTCCCTCCGGCTTAACGGGGAACCTATTATATTAATTCCTTCAAATACTGAACCCGGGGATCATTTATATCCCTTCTTCACCGGAATAAAAGCTGAAGAGGTTAAGATTACCGGGGGTACAGGTACTACTATTTCCAGTTTTCCATGGCAGGTATATTATGAATCGGGGGATTATACATGTGGAGGTTCAATTATTAGTGAAAACTGGATCATTACAGCTGCTCATTGCACTCAGAACGATGATGGCAGTGCTATTGCAGCCTCTGATATGTCAGTAACAGTCGGTGCAAATAATCCACGTAACACACTTGAGGGGAAGAAGTATAAAATCAGTGAAGTAATTGTTCATAAGGACTTTAACAATAATACACTGGAAAATGATATTGCTTTATTAAAGTTAGCTGAACCACTGAATTTCGAAAATGCCAAACCAATTAAAATTTTATTGTCTGAAGACGTTGCAGATGGGGCATCTGATCCGGGAGTTATGTCGTGGGTTACAGGGTGGGGACTGACTGGTATTCATCCTTCAACTTACCCAACCACTCTGCAGAAAGTCCAACTGCCTATAATTACCAATGCACAAGCTGCTTCTGTCTGGAATAGTATCCCTTCAACTGATATTATGGCAGGATATCTCAGTGGAAATAAGGACGCATGCAGCGGTGACAGTGGAGGACCCCTTGTTGTTCCGGTATCTGATGAATATAAATTAGCCGGTTTAGTTAGTTGGGGAAGTTCAAATTGCAATACTTATGGTGGTTATACGCGAGTTTCGCTCTTTGAGACCTGGATCAGGAGCAAAACAGGGATTGAAAAAGAATATATTCCGGCTTCTCCTGTAGGAGATACAATATTATGCCAGGGAGTTGACGCTAATCAGTATTCGGTAGCAAAGGTGCCTGGAGCTTCTGTGTACGAATGGAAACTTCTACCCGCAATTGCTGGCAGCATCTATGTTAATTCCGAAATTGCCACAGTTATCTGGGATACCTCATATACGGGTTCAGTAACGGTTAAACTTCGGGTAACTATAAACAATAAGGTCTCAGAATGGTCAAAGCTTAATATTAATATTTTCAAGAACACTAAATTACTCTCACAGTCTGGCGATTCTGTAATATGTGCCCGACAAACAATTAATCTTAAGGTAGGGGCAGAAGGATATAGTCTGAACTATGAATGGTATCATAATGGAAATCTTACTCAGTCGGGCAGTTCAGGGGAACTGAAAATTACAAATGCATTAACTGATGCTTCAGGCAAATATTTTTGTGAGATAACAGGTGTTTGCGGGATTAAAAAGTCCGGAAACATTAACCTTACGGTACATCCTCTTACAAGTATATCTTATATATTACCTGTTACCGAGATTCCGTTTGGTGATGATGTTACTTTGGAAATCAGGGCAGAAGGATATGATTTATTCTATCAATGGCAAAGAGATGACGTATTGATTGAGAATAACAATTCTCCGCAATTAGTTTTGCAGAACGTAAATGCTAATAATACCGGACTTTACCGCACTAATGTTACAGGCGCCTGTGGTATCAAATTAAGTGATGGCACTTATCTGTATGTGAAAAAAGAAAACTATTCCAGAGAACCTGAGGTATTTCTTTGGCCTACAATAGCCCATGATGAGTTTAAAGTTGCTCTTAGTAATGATCAGAATTATAATATTTGCCTGTTCAGTTCCTCAGGAAAATTATTCAGTGAACAATTTAATTGTCGCTATCAGACTACAATAAATGTAAACAAAATTCCTGCAGGCTTTTACATTGTTACTGTTTACAACAACAATTTCAGAAAATCTCTGAAGGTGATAAAAAGATGAGACTATGAATTGATTATTGATATTTCAGGACTAATATTTTAATCCGTCCATCTCCGGAGAATATTATACTCAGGCTTAAAGTAATTTTGAGCATTTAAATTCAATTCAAAAAGAAATATTAAACAGACTATTGGCACGACCTTTGTGCATGTAGGTAATCTGTGAAATATTTTTTCCGGTGAATGCATCACCCAAAAACGTGCTTATTATCATTAAAGACATACTTTTTTACTAATATTAAAGTTTTTTTAAAAGTACTTTTGGCAGATAATCTGGTTTAATGGTTTCCTAAGGGCACAAATGCCAGATTATACGGATTATAAGTAAATATTTGATATAAAAACCTGATGACAACATTGTTCATTAATATTTAACCCAAAGACACCCTATCAGGAAAAACAACTAAAATTTGCTACAGTTATGAAAAAACATTTTAAATTACGATTGATGACCTTTGTTGCTCTGTTGTGTATGGTAATGCTTCTGATTACATGCATAAAGAATGATGGCACTTTAACAATTGAACCATTGGCACCAACGGTCTCTTCCAGCGCTGCAGCATGGGTTGGTCATTCATGGGCAACATTGAAAGGTACTGTAAATGCCAACAGTCAGAGTACAACAGTTTCTTTTGAGTATGATACAACAACTGCCTATGGATACAGTATTAATGCAGACCCTGATACAATGAGCGGAAGCGCAAGCCTTGCCGTAAGTGCAAATATTTCCGGGTTAATTCCGAAAACCAAGTATCATTACCGCGTAAAAGCAGTAAATCCGACCGGAACAACCTATGGCAGCGATGTTGCCTTTACAACTTCAAATAGTACTGGTACTGTTATCATCTTTAATCCCGGCCTCACCTATGGTTCTGTAAGCGACATTGATGGCAAAACCTATAAGACTATTGAAATTGGGACACAGACCTGGATGGCAGAAAACCTGAGAACCACAAAATACAATAATGGCACCGCTATTCCATTTGTACCTGAGATAACCAAATGGGCAGCATTAACCACACCCGGTTACTGCTGGTACAATAACGATTCAGTTTCTTATGGAGCAATGTATAATTGGTATACAGTAAACACAGGTTTGTTATGTCCCGCAGGCTGGCATGTACCAACCGATACAGAGTGGACAACCCTGACTGACTATCTGGGAGGAGTTCTTGTTGCCGGGAATAAGCTGAAAGAGGTCGGTACAACCCATTGGTTAAGTTCAACATTGGGAGCTTCCAACGAAAGCGGATTCTCTGCAATCCCAAGTGGTTACCGGAGTTATAATGGTTCATTCAACAGCATAAGAAGTTATGGTTACTGGTGGTCTTCTACCGAAAGTTCAACATCTGATGCATATTACCGCGATCTGTTCTATGGTTACATTTATATCGACAAAAGCAGCAGCAGTAAAAAAGGAGGTTTTAATATTCGCTGTCTTAAAGATTAAGTAAAGCTGACAGATTTCAGGTAGTTTTTTAGTATGATATTGCATAATACCCCTGAGGGTTTAAAATTTTAGCAGTATATTAAACATTTACCTGTCAGTCTTTGTCATTATCACTATTGAGAACAGATATAATAAAAATCGGATAACCTTATTATGTATGAAGTTTCTTTATCATTAACCTTCTTTTCTTGAAATAGGGAGGGAATAAACATAAAATACCTGAAAATATTTCAGTTTTAATAAATCCATATTTCAATAATGATTATTTTTACTAAACCAACTTTAAAAGTTAAATGATATCCTACGGTAAGCCCAATTTCAGCCCTGTCAACTTTAGTTTAACTGCCGAAGGTGGCAAGAACTTTAGCCGTTACCTGAAAAGATTTAATCTTTTGAGGGAGCAAGATATTTTGATACTTTCTCCAAATGCCCATTTTTATTATGATGAAAATGAATTGAAAAGCGTCAGAACATTTATTATCCTTAAAAAGCTGAATTTGATAAAGGATCTGGATACATTTTTAAATACTGTCTCTCATCTTTTGCCGGCGAATGTTAATTTCATAGGATGTTTTTCTGACACTAAAGCTTTTAAATGGAACGGATTCATTTCAGATCTGTCGACCAGGTTTACCAACATACTGGATTCCAGGACAGATCGCTATCTGGATAAGGGAGAAGTTAAAGAACTCCTGGAAAAGTACAATTTCAATGTAGTCGATATGACAGAAATGAACGGATTGACATTCTTCTATTCTCAAAATATTCCGAAGCCAATTGAAATTAAAGAGTGAAGGGTAAAAAAACTCTGAAGACGGTCTCATAAAACTCTGTCAGTCTGTTTATTAATATCCCAACTTTTACGTCACCCGGCGAAATGCTCAGACTTATTAATCTTTCAATAGCTTCTGAATGGTTGGGAATGTTTTGTCTTTTAAGTTATGCTATTCAAATAATTTCTGGAGAAAAGCCATCCGGTGACTTTTATTAGTTTAAACATTTGACTTGTGATTGGTAGTTTCTTAAATTTATATAGGTCAAAAAAGGTTTACTTAAAAATATCGACATGAGAACAATCGTGAGCATTATCAAATTAGTATTAATTCTTTGTCTTGTTTCCTGTAACCCGAAAGCATATTTTAGCAGTTATGTTGGAACGTGGGAACCGTTAGATAATAAATCTTATCCGATTGTCACTAAATTTCAGATAGAAAAAAGGAATAATTTTTATATACTCGGAGCTGATTTTGCTTACGATTCTGCGCAGTCTTTTTTCTTTATATGTGAAGAGAACAGGAATCATCTCTCAATTTCTCCCAGTCAATATAATAGTGATGAATATGTAGTCGAATCTATGTTGACGCAACATTCTGATATATATATTGATAAAGAGTTAAACTGTTTGTACTTTTTAAACACTATCTATGTTCCGTCAAAAAATAAAGTGTTTGAAATAGTTAACAAACAAATAGAAGTCATATCAAAAGTTAAGGAATGATGTGTTCAAGGGTTAATTGTTCTGACCGGGAAAAAATGAAAGAAGGCGACACTTGTTAGATTTTGATGTGTTAGTCAAAGTCTTAAATAGAAACCTGTCGGGCAGGTAATAGAAAGTGCCGCCTTCTGTTTAATATCTATATTTTACAGATCAGAAGTATGGTTCTTCTTCTACAACGTTTGTATTAATTCCATTCTTTTTAACAGATTGAATCCCATCCTCCATCCCCACTTTGGATGCATAAATCTCACTGTTGCCAATTATCTGTCCATCAGATGCTTTCAAAACAAAATAATACTTATTATCGGGTGCCTGTTTACGTTCATATCTGCTATCATCATTACAATTGTTCCTTACCAACTCAATAGCATTAATACAGGCCGGTTTTAAAGAATATATCTGACTGGTGAGTATGATTTGAGAATTATCTGCTTTTAAGTTGAAGTAATGCTCACCATTTGCAGTTCTTGTAATTACAAAATTTCCCACTATACCATTTATATTTTATTAGTTAATCCATCCAAATTTTGTCTCCTCTTAGTACTGACATATTTAATTAATATCCTGTTGTATTATCCTTAAGGGAGGACCAGACAAAGGTAAATCCACCAAGTAAGGTTAATGTTACACAATTGCTGAAATAAGTTATATTATTCACACTTATTTAGATGGAAACAAATGATTTAAAATGGTTGCAGCTCAAATGAGTAATCTCTGAAAGGCAAGATAGGTATTTTGGCGGTCAATTTATTGTGACCGGAAAACTTAAAAGGGGCGACACTTAATTGATGTTAGTGTGAAAGTCAAAGTCATTGTGTGTAATACAATCCTGTGAGGCAGGAAGGATTCTAAAGTGTCGCCCCGGATCTTCTAATAGGCTTTTAATATAGGAATCAAAGCTATGCAAGTTGATTTAAATTTCATAATTTTATTGAATAAATTATTTTAACAAACGGCCAGCAAATTAAACAGACATTATTCTGTCATAACCTCTATGAGATTCAAATAATCTCAAAAGCCGCTGAAAAGTATTAGAACAAACTTCACTGTCAGACTGTTTTACATAATTAAATTGATCAAGATGAATAAATCAGTGATTACCATTTTAATGATTTTTATTTTGCAAACTTCAATTGCACAGACAAAAAAAATAACCGGCTTCTACGAGAAGAATATTGATAAGGAACTTAAGCTTGAATCTGAATTTGATAAAAATCTGAGCAATATTAATATCGGAGAAACAATTAAAAAGCTTTCCGCTGAACCCCACCACATCAATTCTCCGGGGAATAAAAGAAATGTTGATTATGTGTTAAGTCTCTTTGATAAATGGGGATGGGATACAAAAATTGAAACCTTTTATGTGTTGTTTCCCACTCCGGAGACGAGGATACTGGAAATGACATCACCCGGTTCATATAAAGCATTATTAAAAGAACCGGCGCTGAAGGAGGATGCCACCTCAGGTCAGCAGGGACAATTATCCACCTATAATGCATTCAGTGCAGATGGTGATGTAACCTCTGAGCTTGTATTTGTTAATTACGGACTTCCGGCGGATTATGAGATACTGGATAAGATGGGTATTGATGTAAAGGGGAAAATCGTAATCGCAAAATACGGACATAGCTGGAGAGGGATAAAACCCAAAGTAGCCCAGGACCATGGAGCCATAGGTTGTATAATTTACAGCGATCCGGCAGATGATGGGTACTTTCAGGGAGATGTATATCCGAAAGGTGCATTCAGAAACGAATATGGTGTACAAAGAGGATCTGTAATCGATATGTCAGTTTATCCTGGTGATCCTTTAACTCCTGGTATCGGTGCAACAAAAGATGCAAAAAGATTAGACAGGTTACAGGCACCAAATCTGTTAAAGATTCCTGTGTTACCCATCAGTTACCATGATGCTGCCCCTTTGCTTGAAGCCCTGGACGGACCTGTTGCACCTGCCGGATGGCACGGCGGTTTGTCTTTTGCTTATCATACCGGGCCGGGAAAAACAAGGGTGCATTTAAAAGTAGCATTTAAGTGGGATATCGTACCATGTTATGATGTCATTGCTAAAATTCAGGGCTCAAAATATCCTGACGAATGGGTAATACGAGGCAATCACCAGGATGCCTGGGTAAATGGAGCAGGCGATCCGGTTAGCGGTGAGGCAGCAATGCTTGAAGAGGCAAAATCTATTGGCAGTATGCTGAAGACAGGATGGAAACCAGACAGGACTATAGTTTACTGTGCCTGGGATGGAGAAGAGCCTGGATTGCTAGGCTCAACAGAATGGGTTGAGGAGCATAAAACAGAATTAAAAGAAAAAGCAGTTGTTTATATAAATTCTGATGGTAACGGTCGAGGGTTCCTTTATGTTCAGGGGTCACATGCCCTGGAACCTTTCATGGATGAAATTGCAAAACAGATAGTTGACCCGCAGACTAATGTAAGTATTTTTGAAAGAAAAAGGGATCATGAAGCAATTTCAGAGAATAATGCCGTGGCAAAAAAAAGGATTTGGGATGAAAAGGAATTAAAGCTTGATGCAATGGGTTCAGGTTCTGATTATTCTTCATTTATTCAACATGCCGGGATTCCTGCATTAAACCTTGGATTTGGCGGAGAAGATGATGGTGGTGAATATCATTCTATTTATGATTCTTATAATTTATATGAAAAGTTTAAAGATCCCGGATTTCATTATTGTGTGACTCTTGCTGAAACCGCAGGACATGCCGTATTACGGATGTCGAATGCTGATGGATTACCATTTGATTTCACACATTTGTATAAAACTATTGATGAATATTCCGGAGAGCTGATCACTCTTTTAAGAACAACCCGTGAAACAACAGAATTGGAAAATCAGATTATTAATTCCGGAGGTTATGCAGCAGGGGAAGATCCAACGAAAGGATATATTGCTCCTCTTGTAAAACCTGAGGTGCCATATCTTGACTTTTCACCATTGCAAAATGCGTTACACCAATTAGAAATCAGTATCGATGATCTTGATACTGTTTATCAAAACAAAATTATGACATCGGGTATGAGCGTTAAATTCAACCAATCGCTTTACAGGGCCGAACAACAGTTGCTGAACGAAACTGGACTTCCGCGGAGGTCATGGTATAAACATACTTTATACGCACCAGGCTATTATACCGGTTATGGTGTAAAGACAATGCCCGGAATTCGTGAAGCTATTGAACAAAGAAACTGGAAAGAGGCACAGGAGCAAATTGAACTGGATGCTGAAACGATCGCACGGCTCGCAGAATATTTTAAAGTTTTATCTTCATCTCCTGAATGATTTTTATAAAGCGGAGGTGAATTGTGAGATAAGGTTACCCTTTTATCGTGTTTGCGATTAGTTAGGCAAAGAGTTAGTAATCAATGTAATATTAAAGTTATGGGAAAAGAAGAGGAAAAGAGTCTATCAAGTTTTATATGCTATAATTGTAACGAAAAGAATTACTTCGACAAGGAAAAATATACTGGCAAAAATGAGCGAGAAATGTCTTTGGAAGCTAAAATAGCTGGCCATAAGGTTGAAGAAGTGACTATCGAATGCAAAAGCTGCAGAGAGATCAACGATGTAATAATTGAGTATTGATGTGCAGGTTATAGCGCAGGCATATAAATGGCATCAGGTATTTCCCATGCCTGAGTGTGAGGTTTCCCAAATCAGGTTTTATTAAATTCAGAGTATAATCTGATCATTTAATAGTATTATGGCTTTTATCGATATTCAACATTTTAGCTACTGCAGCGTAATTACTTACATCTACCAGACCTTTTAACGTTGCCAGAGGAATACCTTGTATTATCACCACCTTAAATGACATAAGATCTTTTGGAACAGGAGTATCGTTTACTCCATTGAGAACTTCTTTATACATCAGATCAATACTTCCAACATAAGCATCAAAGTCCATATAAACAATTAAAGAGCCATCCACATAAGTATAAGGCAGCATATTAAAACTTTTCGGGTCAGCTTCAAAGAGCCTGTAGACCAGTACAGCTCCGTCGTAATATATGTCTTCAGTTATTTCAGGTACGTTTAGCATTATATCGTATCCGTTCAGATCTCCGACCCATTCGGCAGCGCCGATATCATAAATGGCTGAATGAGTGTAATTTATTCCATCTAAACCATCCAGACCATCGCGCCCCATAGGGCCTTCAGGTCCGATACACTGTGTAAATGCTAATAACAGTAGTAAAAATGGACAAATACGGATTGCTTTATATGTCAATCGAAATTTATTTGTTTTCATATACTAAAAATTAAGATTACTATTTAAAGATCAATAAAATTTTCCTAAAGGTCATAACATTTAGAGAGATGAGTGTTACACAACTTTTGAAAAAAGTTACATAATTCGTACATACTCCAGGGACGGGTCTTTATTAATCTTAAGATTTTTGATGCGAGTTGGAGAGGGTCTGCAGCTTTATTAAATTTGGCTTAATGATGAACTGTTCTGAAACCCGGGAGGTAATAACCTCATTTTATGGAAAATTATCCGCAAGTTATTCAGATGATAATGGGATTGAATTCCTTTCGGTCAGGTAATGAAAAATCACAGATTAATAAAATTAAGTTATATCTAATATTTGAGAACTTTTTTATATATTTGGTACAGCCCTCTATATAATATTAACCTAAATGATGAATTAATGAAAAAATCTTTACTTTTCCTTGCCATGATTCTTTGTGTAAATTTAGTATCAGCTCAAAATGTGCTTAAGGGTAGAGTTACAGATGCACAAAGTCAGGCTTTGCATGGAGTGAGTGTAGTCGAGAAAGGAACCAATAATGGTGTATTTACTGATATTGACGGTAATTTTACCATTGGCTTTAAGGATGAAAACTCAGTAATTGCTTTCAGCTTTGTTGGATTGGTTGGTCAGGAAATTACTGTTGGCAAACAAACGGAGGTGAACATAATGCTGATTAGTAATAATATTCTTGGCATGGTAGAAGTTGTCGGCTCACGACGTCCGGACAGGACTGCCATAGAAAGTGTTGTCCCGGTTGATATTATTGAAGTCTCGCGATTGTTGACCACTCTTGGACAGCCGGATGTTAACCAGATGCTTCAATATGTCGCACCATCTTTTAATTCAAACAAACAATCCGGATCTGATGGTGCCGATCATATCGATCCTGCTACCTTACGTGGTCTTGGCCCCGATCAGACTCTTGTACTTATTAATGGGAAACGGAGGCACCAGTCATCGCTGATAAATATCTTTGGATCACGTGGCAGGGGTAATACCGGAACTGACTTAAATGCAATTCCTATTTCAGCTATCGATCACATTGAAATTTTACGCGATGGCGCAGCTGCCCAATACGGTTCTGATGCTATTGCCGGAGTGATAAATATTGTTCTGAAATCGACTACCGACGAATTTACGGGAAATTACACAACCGGTATCAGAAATTCTTCACCAGCGGGTAAATATAATGTCCTTAAAGAAGATAAAAAATTTGATGGCATGCTTACTCAGTTAAATGGTAACTATGGAACAAAAATAGGAGATAAAGGATTTGTTAATGTGACACTTGACTATGCAAAGCTTGATCATACTTTCAGGCGTGCCGATCCGGCTAAATTTGAAAATGGTGTTTACCGGAATAAATTTGGTGATGCAGCTTCCGAAAACTTTGCTACTTATTTCAACTCATCATTCAATACAGGGGAAAACACTGAAATATATATGTTCGGCGGATATAATTACCGGTTTACTGACGCTTATGCTTTCAGCCGTGATGCAAATGAGGAACGAAATGTACTGGAAATATATCCTAATGGATTCGACCCTCAGATTCAATCAGTTATAACTGACAAATCACTTTCTGTCGGGATGAAGACATTAATCAGAGATTGGAAAGTAGATATTAACAATACCTTCGGAGCCAATAATTTTCATTATATGGTCGACAATACACTTAATTCATCATTATTGACCAAATCACCAACCCGGTTTGATGCCGGTGGTTTTTCACTGGCTCAGAATACAACTGTTTTGGATATATCCAGGTTTTTTCCTGAAATAGCAAAAGGATTGAATGTTGCATTCGGAGCAGAGCATCGTATTGAGATCTACCAGATCACGTCCGGGGAAGAGGGATCGTATAAAACCTATGGACATCCTATTTTCAGCATCGATGGTGATACAATTTTCAGACCGGGTGGTTCACAGGGATTTCCGGGTTTTCAGCCGGGGAATGAATTGAAAGAATCACGCAGCAACTTTGGTTCTTATGCTGATCTTGAATTGGATGTTACAAAACAATTCGTCATAAGCGCTGCAGGTCGTTTTGAACAATACAGCGATTTCGGAAATACACTAAACGGGAAACTGGCTTCACGATACAAGATATCAGATAACTTTTCATTGCGCGGCTCTGTCAGTTCGGGATTCAGGGCACCTTCACTTGCCCAGTTATATTTCAACAGCACCTTTACAGATATTGTTGCAGGACAAGCAATTGATAAGATTATTGCGAAAAATAACAGTCCTATTACCAGGGCATTGGGTATTCCGGCATTGAAACAGGAGGTTTCCACTAATGCAGGTCTTGGATTCACCGCCAAGGCGAAAGCACTAACCTTAACGGTAGATGCTTATTATGTGAGAATTAAGGACCGTATTGTGCTGACAGGTTCATTTTACAGCGATGATGATATAATAGGAGATGACCTCAGAAACCTGAACATCGGTGCCGCACAGTTTTTTACAAATGCGGTAAATACAACTTCTAAAGGGGCGGATGCAATTCTGGCTTATTCAACAAATTTCTCTGCAGAGCAGAACCTTAAGTTTTCGGTTGCAGCAAATTTCAACAAAATGATTATTGATAAAATATATACGAATCAAAAATTACAGGGAAAGGAAGATACTTATTTTGGACTCCGCGAACAATATTTTCTGCTTGCTTCTGCACCTAAAAGTAAATTTAATTTCGGGATTGACTATTCAAAAGGAAGCTTCTTTACAAACCTTAAGCTAACCAGGTTTGGTAAGGTGGAACTGATAAACTGGAATGACAATGGTGATAATATTGTCGATCCCGGTGAAAAAGATACATATAAACCTAAGATCACTGCGGATTTATCAGCTGGCTATAATCTGAAGAATTTTACATTCACTGTTGGCGGTGTAAATATTTTGAACGCATATCCCGATAAGCAGGATCCGGGTTTAACTGAATCAGGAGGAATATGGGATGCTGTACAAATGGGTTTTAGCGGAGCTTTTTATTTTGCAAGGGTTGGAATTAAATTCTGATACTTTTCAAATGGCTTGTATGACATCCAGTCAATCTCGACTTCATAAGGATGAAGCGGCTTTTCAATTGAATTAGGATTGGTTTCAACATACCAGTTATTTGTATGCCAGAAATTCAATCTGTAGTGAGTATGGTTCTGAGGTATTCCTTCCCGGGATCCCTGGTAATCCCACAGAACAACAGTATCGGCAGTTACCGGATGAATCATCCACCAGCGGATACGATCGGGGTGCCAGTCAAATCCATAGGTGTAAAACCGCGATGAAGCATTATAGCCCTCAATTGCCGGAATGGTTTCAGGCTGATTTTGGATACCGGTAAGTGGTCTTCTGATACCGCTGAGGTTTTCTTTATATATAGTGTTATAAATAATTCCTTTGGCCAGATTTATAGTCCGGCCAATTCTTTTAAGGTTTCCTCCGGGACCTGTCCAGGTGCCAATATAGATTATTTCAGGATCTGCAACAAGCCACTCAAAATCTATTTCACTAAGCCCCGGATCTCTTTCCATATGATAGGTAAAATAGCCAACTACCGCACCGACATTCGGCTGAATATCTTTTACATCAGGAACCTTAAAACGTGCGGCATATTTGCCAAAATAGGTAAAATAGTTTGAAATAACTTCCGGACCCCGCCCGGCACCTGCTACACCTTCGGGATCTATTTTAAATAACAGTATTTTTGTACCGGGTTCTTCAGGCGATTCTTTTCCAAATCCATATCTGATATCAGGTCCGTTTAAATTTGAATTAAGTTGAAAATTTGCAGATGCGGAATCACTGAAATCTTCGAAAAAAGAGTCATGATATTGATCTTGCTGAGCGAAAGCTGATAATCCGGCAAAAAAAATACCTGCTGTTAAAAGTACATGTTTCATATTTACCTCCTTTAAACTACTGAATACTGTTAGTTGATCCTTCAATGTCAGATTGGTATACTATTTACTATATAAAGATCAATAATTTTCCACTTTAAATGCTTTGAATAAAAAAATGAATTGAACTGTCAGATAGCAATGGATATAAAATTAATAAATTTACAAGGCTTAACGTGAATTTTTTAATCATGAATTCAAAATTAAGTATTATTAACTATTATGACCGGCATATGAAAAACCATGTTAAAGGAAATTTTAATAGAAACGATAGGAATACCGCAATCCAGAGATTGATGCTATTCCTGGCAATGGGATTTTTTCTCTTAACCATTTCTTTAAGTATATATTCGCAGCCTAAAGAGGAGGTATTAAAGTATCTGAGGAACCTGGGGAACGGATCTTATATGTTCGGGCAAATAGCAACCTGGGTGCATAATGAGAATCCCGATATGGATCATTCAACCAATTGGCTGAGGAAGATATATGATCATACAGGTAAATTACCCAGGTATGGATGTATCACATATGACTATGATGACAATCCGTTTACCGATTCAGAATGGAATGAAGGTGTTAAAAAGATGTGGGATAAGGGGATGATCGTCGGAGTTTATAATTTTTTCGCAAATCCATCTGGTGGCTCATGGAGGGACCAGGTTTTTATCGATCCGATATTTTCCACCGATGACAATCCCACCAAATCTAATTTCTATCATCAAATGGACAGGATGGCACTCAATATGCAATGGTTGAAGGAAAGGGGAATTACAGTTATTTATACACCCTTTGTTGAACTTAATGATAAGAATAAATGGCATGCGAGGGAGGGAAGTAAAAATGCCATCAGGCTCTACCGGTTAGTTCACGATTATTTTACAGCAAGGGGACTGAATAATATAATATGGGCTTATCATACCACTCAGGGAGATGGAGCACTGGAAGAATACTATCCGGGAGATGATTATGTTGATGTGCTGGGGAAATCAGCATATGGTACCGGCTTGATTTTCTCTGAATACAGCTGGGCTGTTGATAAGAAAAAAAATCAAGGTAAAGTTATCTGGTGGGCTGAACTGGGTATTCGCGGATCATCTGATCCCCCTAGGGATTGTTTTGATGTACTCTCAAAACTTGAAAACAGCTTTCCTGAACTGGCAGGATTCGTTTTCTGGAGTGATGATAAGTATTATAATGTAACAGGAAACCTTAATGGGCCTGAGTTTATGGCTCACCCGAAAATTATTACCCTGAAATAACTGTTTGATCCACTTTACTTTTGTCCGGATTAACTCGACATTTCGTTTTTCCGGCAGCTTACCTTGCTGTCTGTTAAAAAATTGTCCTCCTGGCAGTTTCAGGTATCCTCTTAAGCGACAAAGGTGAGAACTATTCTGCATATTTCTTCTGTTAACTTTCATAATAAAGTCTTTCTTGGTACGTTTATTATCTGATGTTCAGCAAATACTAAAGCTTATGTTTTTTGTAAAAGGGAAATGATCTGTTATTTGATGTTCATTTCTCATATGTTTTGGATAGGAACAATTTTGATGATTAAATGATCAACAATGTCCCTGAGAATAACAAAACTTTTACCAACAATTAGAAGAAGACAGATATGAAAAAAGCTAAAACGATTATCACAATAATTGGTTTCTTTTTATTCTCTTTTGGGAATATGTCATTTAATACCGATCATTCGGGCGGATCAGTTTCTGACCAGACAAGTTCAAAACCTGTTCAGACTACAACAAAATCCACTCAAACGGGTACAAAGTCAACTCAGACGAAAGCAAAGACAGCACAAACTGGTTCAAAAACTACTCAGACGAAAGCAAAGACAGCACAAACTGGTTCAAAAACTACCCAGACAAAAGCAAAGACAACGCAAACCGGGGCAAAAACCACAAAGTCGAAAACGAAACCGGTCCAAAAGATTTCAAAGCCTGAACCAGATATAAAAATCAAAGATGCAGGAACAGTCAGCATCGGATCACAGACCTGGGCAGTAGCAAACCTGAATGTAAGCACTTTCAGGAATGGGGATTCAATTCCTGAAGCCAGAACCAATAAAGAATGGGTAGCAGCCGGGGAAGCAGGGAAACCTGCATGGTGTTACTATAATAACGACCCGGCAAACGGTCCGAAATACGGAAAATTATACAATTGGTATGCAGTGAATGATCCAAGGGAGTTAGCTCCTGTTGGTTGGGTCTTATCTGACGATCCTGATTGGGCTCAGTTGACCTATTATTCAGGAGGACTGGAAGTTGCCGGAGGAAAATTGAAAAGTGTCAGAGGATGGAGTGACGGGAACAATGGAACCAATGAAATAGGCTTTTCAGGTATCCCAGGAGGTTATCGTGTTGAGAATGGAACATTTCTTAATCTTGGCAGCATTGGTATATGGTGGAGTACCACAGAAAGCAAAACTTCCACCGCAATTGACCACTACCTTTCATTGAATCGCAGTATAGGCAGGAGCAGCAGTCCCAAGCAGCGTGGGGAATCAGTTCGTTGCATCCGTCCTGCCGATCAAAAATAAAAGCCGGCTATACAAGCAGGTTTTTTTCCTTATCAGGTCCGGAACATAAACTCTATGGGTCCGACAAGTTTACTCTTTACATATATGTCTATATAACAAGTATTTAACTTTGTCTTTTGACGATCTGTTTAATCTGGCCTACTATTGTCAGATTCATCAGTTTCCCCTCCAAATAAAAAGCTCATATTCCTTTCTTTAATTTTTGCACACAAACAGTTAACTTAGCTAAATATTTAAGGAAGGTGGCAGTAAGACATTCTATCTTAAAATTTAAATATGAATACTACTATCTATAGTGTTATTACCGGAACGGGAAGTTACATCCCGGCAAAACATATCAGAAATGAGGATTTTCTTTTCAATGAGTTTTATGATACAGACGGGAAAAAGCTCGAAAAAGCAAATCAGGAAATAATTGATAAGTTTTTTGAAATTACTACTATTTCAGAAAGAAGATATGTCACAGATAATTTAGTGACATCTGATATTGCCTGTTATGCTGCCATTGAAGCTATTAAATCTGCCGACATTGATAAGGAAGAATTAGATTACATAATTGTTGCGCATAATTTGGGTGATGTAAAGAATAACAAAAAGCAAATGGATGTTGTACCTTGTATAGCCGCCAGGGTAAAACATAAATTAGAAATAAAAAATCCCGATACCGTAGCTTATGATATACTTTTTGGTTGCCCGGGCTGGCTGCAGGCTTCTATTCAGGCTGATTATTTAATTAAATCAGGGGACGCCAAAAAGGTATTAGTTATCGGAGCTGAGATACTTTCCAGGGTTTCCGATCCACATGACAGAGACAGTATGTTGTATTCCGATGGTGCCGGAGCTGCGATTTTCGAAGCCAAAAAGAGCGAATTTCCGATTGGGATACTTGCACATAAAACACGATCGGATACTTTATTATATTCCAGAATGTTATATATGGGTGAATCAAACAAATCCGACAGTGAAAAGAAGGATGATAAATTCTTAAAAATGCATGGCCGGAAGCTTTATCAGTATGCCATTGAAAAAGTACCTCAAACAGTAAAAGAATGTCTGGAGAAAAGTAATACTCACCTCAATGAAATTAAAAAAGCACTAATCCATCAGGCCAATGGTAAAATGGATGATGCAATATTAAAACGGCTTTTTGGCCTTTATGATATGGTTGATATACCAGAAAATATAATGCCAATGACAATTGCCTGGTTGGGCAACTCATCTGTAGCAACCATTCCGACATTATTGGATCTTATTTTAAAGGATCAGTTAAAACCGCACAAAATAAACAAGGATGACATCCTTATTTTCGCATCTGTTGGTGCTGGAATGAATATTAGTACATTAATATACAAAATGTAATTATATGAATTTCTGATACTAAAAAGACCTTCATTTATTCTGGTTATTTTTTTTTTGAACAATCAGGTTTATTCATGAAATCGGTATCCTATTCCTGATTCTGTAATAAGTAACTTTGGTTTAGCCGGATCATCCTCGATTTTTTTTCGCAACTGAGCCACAAAAACTCTTAAATATTGTGTCTGCCCGACATATCCGAATCCCCATATCTCTTTGAGGATGGTCTGATGAGTCATCACCCTTCCACAATTTTTTGCAAGAAGTGCCAGTAAAGAGAATTCAGTTGATGTTAATTTAAGGATTTCACCGTTTTTTCGGGCAATATGATTTGGCAAATCAATAGTGAGTGTATCGAAAGTCAGATTTGGTTCATCAGATTTATCCTGTCCGAATCTTAATGCAACTCTTATCCGTGCCAGAAGTTCGCCAGTTCTGAAAGGTTTTGTCAGATAATCATTGGCTCCTTTATCAAGGGCGTTGATTATATCATCCTCGGAATTTCTTACTGAGAGAATAATGATAGGTTTCTGATACCATTCTCTTATTGATTTAAGAATTTCTATACCGTCAGTATCAGGTAACCCAAGATCCAGAATAATGAGTGCCGGGTTATGTGTTGCAGCAGCAATTAAACCATCTTTACCATTGGCAGCCTCTGAAACCTTAAATCCATTGGCTGAAAGTGTGATTTCAAGTAAACGACGTATCTGCACTTCATCATCAATAATCAGTATTGTTTCGGGTAAATTCATTTATAAACTGTTTATCCCTTTAGTTCTGTCGATGGAATTTCAGTAGGTATTTTAATTGTAAATTTTGCACCACCATTTTGCCTGTTTTCAACAGTTATTGATCCTTTGTGAGCTTCTGTAAAACCTTTTGCAATTGAAAGGCCTAATCCGGTACCTCCTGCTTTTGATCCTTCTACCCTGTAAAATTTATTAAAGATATAAGATATTTCATTATTTGGAAACCCCGGCCCCCGGTCCATAACCTGAAGTGTCATTATTCCATTATCAAAGAATGCTTTTACTCTCAGATTTGTAGAAGCGGAAGCATATTGGGTTGCATTATAAATCAGATTGTAGAGAACCTGTTCCATCAATCCAAAGTCAATTTTCACAAAAGGCATGTCATCAGGAATAACTACATGCATGTCGAATGGCTTAAGTTCATCCTGCAGGCTTTCAGTAACTTTATTAATCAGATCATGAATATCGCACCAGTCTAGCCTTGGTGTTATATGGCCGCTTTCCAGTCTGGACATATTCAGGAGGTTTTCAATGAGTCGGTTTAATCTTTTAGACGCTTTGAATATTTCGCCCGAAAGTTCCTTTCTTATTTCCGGTGTATATTGTGTTGTGAGTAAAGAGTCTGAAGCGCCCATAATTGTTGCAACGGGTATTCTGAGCTCGTGTGATATGGAATTAAAAAGTGTTTTGTATAGTTTATCGGATTCGTTTAACAAAAAAGCCTGTTTAGCCATATTTCGAAGATACTCACGTTCGAATTTCCCGGATATCTGGGAGACAAAAGCTTCCCAGAATTGCTCTTCCCCCTGTGTAAATACAATCTCCTGTTTAATAGCAATAACTCCCAGGTTCATCTGGTTTCCTTTCAAAGGATAAAATGTAAAATTGGATGAAGGCAGGGTGTCAGTATGTTTTCCTGCCTTTGCAGAGTGCTGGAATGTCCAGGCTGCGACACTCATATCGTTTTTAGACAAATTGAAATTTGAATTTTCCGGATTTGTATAGTCAAGTTGATTTGAGTCATTTTTAAGAAAAATCCGGCTATTAAGACTAAAGTATTTCTTCACGTCGTTTTTTGCAATACTAATTACCTCTTCTATTCCTGTAGCGGTGGATAGTTCACGGGTTAACTGATAGAGAGCATTAGTTCTCTCCTCCCGTATTCTGATCTTCATTTCCTGTCTTTTTATCCTTGAAGTCAGAACTCCACTTAGAAGTGCGATAATAAAAAACATAATAAGCATAAGCATGTCTTCAGGTTTATCAACATGCAAAGTATAGGGCGGAGGTAAAAAAAAGAAATCCCAGATAAGTGCGCTAAGGGTCGCAGACAATAGAATTGGCCCTGTACCAAAGAAGAATGCAAGAGTTGAAACAACGAACAATAAAGCAAAAGAAACAACCTGATACCCAATAAATTCATTAATGGAAAAGCAAATAACTGATGTGAGAATAACAATTATTGAAGCAATAAAATATTGCCTGACATTAGAAGTGAATGAGGGTAAAGAGGCTTTTTCCCTGAACCTGTCTTTCGTTTTAATATCAGAACCCAGAATATATACATCTATATTGCCGCTATAACGGATAAGTCTGTTTATGAAGTTCCCAAGCCGAAGAAGTGTCAGCAGGTTACGCACACGGGGTTTCCCTATTATAATATGAGTAATGTTTTCTTTTTGAGCAAAATCAACAATCGCTTTTACTATATCACTATGAGTGATGAAGC
>JGI20214J51088_10000144_pt1 | contig 50951 bp, 39 predicted proteins | sample WetSurMetagenome_FD_51088 | JGI IMG/M metagenome (IMG submission 51088) | reverse complement strand
GAGCTTGTCGGGAAAAATTTTCAGGATATCGGGATAACGCTCGATATGAGTGATTTCCCAAAGGTAATGCAGACTTTAGACAATAACGGCATTATTAATTACGATGATGTTCCGGTAAAAACAAAGTCCGGGCAGTATATCGACACGGATATATATATGGTCGACAGGGCAAGGCTGGCCCAATGCAATATTCGCGAAGTCACTGAACGTAAAAAACTTGAAGAGCAACTGCGGCAGGCGCAGAAGATGGAAGCCGTCGGGCTTCTTGCAGGCGGGATCGCTCATGACTTCAACAATATCCTGTCGGCAATCGTAGGCTATGGATATCTCCTGCAAACGGGCATGAGAATCGACGATCCCCTGAAAGAAAATGTGGACCAGATACTCGTAGCGGCGGACAGGGCCGCAGAGGTTACACACAGTCTTCTTGCCTTCAGCAGAAAACAGATATTGAATCCAAAACCGGTCAACATTAAATCCTTACTGAAGAGGTTCGAAAAATTTATTTCCAGGCTGATCGGTGAAGATATTGAGTTGAAAGCCTTTTATCCGGACGAGGATGTAATCTGTCTGGCTGACGCAGGTCAGATAGAGCAGGCGCTTCTGAACCTCGCAACGAACGCCAGAGACGCCATGCCTCATGGGGGTCGTCTGACCCTGGACACTCAACTTGAGGAACTGGATGACTCCTTCATTCGGGTCCATGGGTACGGTGAACCCGGAATGTTTGCGGTCATTTCTGTGTCCGACACAGGCCTCGGAATGGGAAAAGAGATCCTGGACCAGATATTCGAGCCTTTTTTTACTACCAAGGAGCACGGAAAGGGGACAGGCCTGGGACTTGCGATGGCATACGGCATAATCAAGCAGCACAACGGCTATATCAATGTGTACAGCGAACCTGCAAGGGGGACGACCTTCAGGATATATCTCCCAGCAATCAAATCAACGGAAGAAATCATTGTCAAAACTGCAATCGAGCCTCTTTCGTCGCATGGAAACGAGACGATACTTGTAGCCGAAGATGACGGAGCAATAAGAAAACTCTTTTCAACTGTGCTTCAGGCTTATGGCTATAAAGTCATACTCGCGGAAGATGGAAAGGAGGCCGTACGGAAGTTTACGGAGAACAAGGACAATATTCAGCTCGTCATGCTTGACATGATAATGCCTAAAATGGGCGGCAAAGAGGTGTACGATGAAATAAAAACGATCAGCCCCGATGTTAAAACCCTCTTTTCCAGCGGCTACACTGCTGACAGGATAGATAAGGACAGTATGCTTAAGGAGGGATTTGATTTTATAATGAAACCGGCCTCGCCTAAGGATCTTTTGAAAAAGATAAGAGAAGTATTGGATAAATGATATATACGGAGGAGTTTTATGAAAGCATCTGATGAATACAAAAAATTCTGTTTGATTTTCTTAACGGGCATGCTGATTTTCTCTTTAACGGGATACTCAATAAGCGACGCCGCGCAGCAGGATCAGCCCGGAGGATACCCGATTGCTTCCGATGTTTATACAACGCGCCAGCAGACGGTCGTGCCCGGCCCGCCGCCTTCGGAGAAAATCCTTCTCAGGGAGGTTTCAAAATACAAACAATTCGGCTATGGCTCCTGGGAGTACGGCAAGGGCATTGATGACGGAAAGCGAACAGATATCATGCCGGCCGGTTATACCGGATCATCAGTTACGAAGAGAGCAAAGCTTTTGAATTTCTTTACCATAACCGACATCCATATCACCGACAAAGAATCTCCCAACCAGTTGATCTATCTTCAACGCCTGCATCCCGCATTGCCGGTAGGGGCGTCTCTATATTCAGGGATTATGCTTTATACAACTCATGTCCTGGACGCTGCCGTACAGACTGCAAACGCCCTTCATAAACAAAATCCCTTCGATTTCGGCATCTCACTGGGCGACACCTGCAACAGCACACAGTACAACGAGTTAAGGTGGTATATCGATGTCCTCGACGGCAAGGTCATCACCCCGAGTTCCGGAGCTCATGCCGGAGCAGACACCGTCGAATATCAGAAACCCTTCAAGGCGGCAGGGCTTGACAAGACGATCCCCTGGTACCAGGCCATGGGCAACCATGATCATTTCTGGATGGGTTCAATCCCCGTGAGCGATTTTCTGCGCAAGTCCTACATCAGCGGCACTGTTATCGCTATGGGAGATGTCCTTGCCGATCCCCGGAACATAAGCAAACCCGATTACTATATGGGAGTTCTCGATGGTTCTACCCCTTATGGCGACATCAAATACGCAGGGCCTGTCAAAGATTTTAAAAGCCCACCGAAGGTTGTGCCCGATCCGGACCGCCGTTCACTTTTAAGAACGGAGTGGATGAAAGAATTCTTTACAACATCTTCAAGTCCCGTCGGTCACGGCTTCAACCCTGTGGACGCCGACAAAGGCTTTGCATGTTATAGCTTCGTGCCGAAGTCGACTATACCGCTCAAGGTTATAGTGCTTGACGATACGCAAAGGGAAGACGACAACTCTGCCGACATTCATGGCCATGGATTTCTTGACCAGGCCCGTTATGACTGGCTTATAAAAGAACTCGCCGCTGGTCAGGCTGCCGGTCAGCTCATGATCATCGCTGCTCATATACCGATAGACGTTGAGGTAGCCAAGTCTGAAATGGGCTGGTGGCTCGATCCCGGGAATGCCGTAACCCTGTCGAATCTGGTTGCTGAACTTCAAAGCCATCCGAATCTGATTATGTGGATCTCGGGGCATCGTCATTTAAATACCGTTAAAGCCTTCATATCTCCTGACCCCGCCCATCCTGAAAAGGGATTCTGGCAGGTTGAAACCGCATCCCTAAGGGATTTCCCGCAGCAGTTCCGCACTTTTGAGATCTATCTCAACAGCGACAATACGATTTCAATGGTGACTACCGATGTTGATCCGGCGGTCAAAGACAGAACGCCTGCTGCGACATCGCGCAAATATGCCATCGCCGCGCAGCAGATAATCAAAGCTGATATTTCCACTAATAACCCAACCAGGGACCCAACTATAAAGCCGATGCCGACCGGTTCGTACAATGCAGAGCTTGTGAAACAATTAAGCCCTGAAATGCAGATAAAAATGCAGAACCTGGGAAAATCGATATATAAGTAAAAAATATGATCAGGAGCGTATTTATGAAAAGTTTAGTTGTTAAGTGTATTCTTTCTCTGCTGCTGCTCGCAAGCGCAGCCTTCGCCGCAGACCCCCTGCCTTCATGGAACGACACCGCGCCGAAGAAGGCCATCATAGCCTTCGTGGAACAGGTGACTAATGAAGCCTCGCCAAACTTTGTGCCGCCTGCCGAGCGTATCGCCACCTTTGACAACGACGGCACGCTGTGGTCCGAGCAGCCGATCTATTTCCCGCAGGCCTTCACGTTCGATCGCATTAAAGCCCTTGCGCCGCAGCATCCCGAATGGAAGGACAAACAGCCGTTCAGTGCCGTGCTGGAAGGCGACATTAATACGTTTCGCGCCTTTGATGAACGGGCGCTGCTCGAACTCGAGATTGCCGCTCACGCCGGCAACACCACGGAAGAGTATGCGCAAATCGTAAGGGACTGGGTGGCTACGGCAAAGCATCCGAAGACCGGCCGGCTCTACAAGGAGATGGTATATCAGCCGATGCTAGAACTGCTCACCTACCTGCGCGCCAGCGGGTTCAAGACCTTCATATGTTCGGGCGGCTGGATAGATTTCATGCGCCCGTGGACTGAAAAGGTCTATGGTATCCCCCCGGAGCAGATAATCGGCAGCTCCCTCAAGACAAAGTTTGAGTTACGCAACGGCGAACCCGTGCTGGCGCTTTTGCCGGAGATCAGCTTCATTACCGACAATGTTAACAAACCGGTCGGCATCAACCAGCACATCGGCCGCCGTCCCGTCGCAGCCTTCGGCAACTCCGACGGCGATCTGCAAATGCTCCAGTGGACGGTTGCCCGTAAAGGCGCAAGTTTCGCGCTCCTCGTCCATCACACCGACGCAGAGCGCGAATGGGCCTATGACCGTAAATCCTCCATCGGACGGCTCGACAAGGCTCTCGACGTGGCGAGAGCCAAAGGCTGGACAATTGTAGATATGAAGAACGACTGGAAGATCATCTACGTTTTAGAGAAAAAGTAAAAACTGTGCGATGTAAAGGCTACCCTGCAAAGGGTTGCAGATTTTGCAGGCCCTTGAAATAACGATGGCGGGTAGACAGATTGATCCCGGCATACACCATGCAGCCAAACAGCGTTCGTTTCCACGGACTCATGCCAAAGAAGCGTTTTGTCATTGCGCCGAAAGAATAGGCCTGCCTGTTCAAGCGTATGAATCCGTTAATGAGTTCGTCGGCTGTCATGCCCTTTGGTTGATAAAGGAGCGTGTCCGGAGGATATCCGTAGAGCCACCAATTACGCGAGAACAACCTGCCTTCGCTATCAAGACGCTGATATAACCGGGTTCCGGGATAAGGGGTGAGAACCCTAAGCTGGACAACATCCATATGACTCCTCATTATAAACTCAAGGGTCTGCTCAAACACATCTTTGTTTTCATAATCGGACCCGAAAACAAAGCAGCCCAGTATGCCGAACCCTTCATTATGGAATCGTCTCATGGCCTCATAAAAATCGATTCTCAGGTTCTTTATTTTATTCACCTCATCCTGAGCGCCTTTCTGTACTGATTCGAATCCGATCAAAAGCCCCAGGCACCCTGCCCGCTTCATCAATGCCAGCAGCTCCAAATCCTCAGCCAGCGACACTGTGCCTTGCGCCAGCCATTGCCGCCGGAGAGGTATCATTTCAGTAAAGAGTTTTTTTGCATAATTCCGGTCCAGTCCAAGCGCGTCATCTACGAAGAAGAGGTGGGGAGAATCAATAGCCTCCAACTCGGCAATCATCTCCTGAACCGGCCTGACTCTATATTGCCGCCCCAATGTCGAGCCGATGCAGCAGAATTCGCAGTCGTACGGACAGCCGCGCGATGTCTCGACGCCTATCGGCACGGGAATATAACCCTTATACCGGCTGCCGGTTAAAAGCTCCCGGCGCGGCTTGGGCAGGCCTTTGAGATCGGTCAATTTACAGGCCCGATATATTCTTTGCATGCTTCCCGAGGCGGCGTCTGCAACGAGCTGCGGCCAGACCCCCTCCGCTTCTCCCACGACTACAGCGTCTGCATGATTCAACGCTTCTTCCGGCAGTACCGAGGGATGGATTCCGCCCATCACCACCTTCACACCCTTCTGCCTGTAGGTGTCACCGATCTGATAGGCCCTTTGGGCAAGTTCGGACATGACTGTGATGCCCACCAGGTCCACATGCTGATTGATATCGTCAGGAGCGAAAGCTTCCTCGACGATTTCTATCTCGTGGCCGGGCGGGGTGAGCGCCGCCAAAAGAGGGAGATTTACTCTCTGCAGTTTGAATGGGGTGGATATCGCGTCTTCGCGCCGTAATTGCGGCGCTATAAGTTTTATCTTCATGTCTTCACCTCTTCAATATCACTCTTCATAATACCGAACAACAGCTTTATTGCCAAACATCCACGCCCGAGTCGATTCCTTGACAATTCCACATTGTTTTGCGCGGGATAGCGCATAGATAGTAAAAATGTTGATTTCTGAAAAGCCCGACACGCACCGACAATAACTTTCAATTTATTTGAAGTATTCGAAGGGGGTATATCCTCTTGGCGAAGATATACCCCAATACTTGGCGTTTAATATCTTCTTTCAGGCGCGGGGGTCCCCTGCGCTCCCTGTGCTCCAGGCGCTCCGGCAGCTCCTGCTGCTCCCGAGGCTCCCTGTACTCCCTGCGCTCCGGGCTCTCCCTTCTCCGGAACTGCTTGTGTTCCCTGCACTCCCTGTGATCCCTGTACTCCCTGCGTTCCCTGTACTCCTGGCGCGCCCTGTGCTCCAGGCGCTCCGGGTTCTCCCTTCTGCGGAACCGGGGCTGGAGCCGGAGCCGGCTGATTGCAGCCAGTTAACGTAAAACTCGCAAGAAATGCCACAGCTACAAATAAAACGATTAATTTGTTCATATACTTTCACCTCCCTTCTTTTTGATAAGATTTTGCTTTTGCGTCAAAATCATTTGAGAAGTTCCAACTGCCGTGTCGGAAAGGGCAAACCTGCATATCCCTTGCGCCTTCAGCAGAGTCCGCTTTCACAGTAGTTAAGGGCATTGAGTCCGGCCCTGCCGTTCTCCGCCCATACAGCCCGGGCCTTTGTTCTGGGGTCTGCGATTTCCACTATATCTCCCTTGTGCAGTATCAGGCTTGAGATTATCCCAAAGCTCAATTCGCCAAGATCTATTATCTTGCAAGGCCAACGTTTCCCGGCGGCAATGAACTCAGTATTGATTTCGCAGTTGATTCTAGGCCATGCCCTGTCTTCTGTTTTAGGGAACTGCCTGATCTTTTTTCCAAGCATCGTAGTCATGCCGTGTGCCTCCAATTCATACGTCTCTGCTTAAACAGTTGTTATATGCGATCATTATTTGGCGAGATCGAGTCCTTGCGGACACGGGCAAATTAAGCCGTCCGTGGATTGAAGCCATTATCATCATATTGCCCTATTATTTTGCTCACAGTGACATGCCGCCTGATGAGATTCAGAATGATATGCTGAGCTGAGTGGTCCACTCCGGCTATCCGGGAGCATACCCTGAAGCCTTCACCAGCAAAGAATTCCACGGCTTCTACCTGTTGATGTTTATCCATTATATCTGCTGCTGACTGAATAATGACCGCCTCGGCAAGTGTCTTCAGACTCATGATAAATCCTCCTATGAATGACGCTACCTGGACTACAAGACTCTCATGCGCTATTCCGGCGTCAGGCGCGTCCGGCCCGGCGATATAGTCTGCCGCTGAGCGCTGTTGACGGCGCTAAGTCCGGTCATTTTTTCGGCATCGCCTCTGGCCTCTGCCTCCGGATTATCGGTTGCTTCTCCGGTCATTTCCCTGCTTTTGCCCTTTGTTTCGTTAAAAGGGTCATTAACTCTGTATTTCATGCAGAACATGGCATTTCTCCTCTCTTTTTCGACATATACTGCATAGTTTTAAGAGCATAAGTTGTGCCAGTCAGGCGTCGGACGAAAGTATTCCGGGGGACATTGAAAAGATTGGACTATCGGCAAAAAAACGATAAGGGAATAATAGTGTGACTGACGCCGCATGCTGATATGTCAGGAGCTTCCTGATATATCAGAGAATCTTGCGGGATCAGGATCTCCGCGGTTCTCAGGCGATTTGCGATGTATGCGTATTAGAACAGCCGAGTCGATCTTGATGTTGATGTATATATCAAGATTATGTCTTTAGCGTATGGGTTCAAGGATACTGCGAAACAGTTACATTTTATTCTATATGTGCCTTTGCCGTTTTGACGGCGAGATCTTTATCTTTTGTAAATAATCGCCACTCCATTCCGGTCGCATGAATGCCGGCCTTTTTATCCTGCCCTCTGCCATAAAACCAATGGTCGTAACGTTCAACTGTAGAAAAAGGATGGTTAAGCTCGCAGAGCATTCCACATGGTTTTATTTCCTTAAAATAAATTGTTTCGTCGGGATCGGAATTATATGACAAGTTATCAGGTATTGCTATCTGAGATACATCTACGCCCTCCGCTGCTTCTTTATCCAGCCATTCTGATAATTTCATGTCAACTTCTCCTCCTGTTTGTGTCCTTGCTATCAGCGGCCCTCTTGCCACTTTGTAGCCATTATACCCAGTATGAAGACCACGGCTGCAAAAGCCCCTATGACGGCGGCGCAATTCAGCGCGGCCATATTGTCTTCAAATACCATAGCTGCCCGAAGCCCCTCGTTCACGTAATACAGCGGTAATACTTTGGCGATCTCCTGCAGGAAGCCGGGCATCAGTTCAACTGGAAAGAAGCTGCCCGAGAGGAACATCATGGGAAAGCTGACAGCGTTTGCAGCAGCGGCGGCGCTCTGCGCTTCCCTGGCAAAGCGTGTGAGTATCATCCCTATACCCACAAATGCAAAGACGTCAAGCAAAATGAACGCGGGTAACCAGGCGTCCAGATTCAGATTGACATCAAATACGGCGTAGCTCACCAGCAGCATTGCAGTAGTTGAGCCGATGGCGAGTATGAACTGGAACAGTATGTCCGACAATATCCAGTCGGTGCGGGTAATGGGAGTGGTGGAAAGTTTCCTGATGATGCCCTTCTGTCGCAGCTCTGTGTTCAGGTTCGCTGTGCCGAACAGGCTCAAAGTCATCACCGCCATAGCGATGATGCCGGGAATGAAGAACTCGATGAACCGGTATTTTCTGGTGAGTATCGATTGCTCGGCTGACTTGATGACCGGCGGCTTGCCGGATATCTTCAGGTTGATTCCGGCAAATACCGCGTTCAGTATCTGCATCTTCGTGAGCACAGAAGAAGAACTGGGGTCGTATATATATTTGACAGTCACGGCTGCGGTCGGGTCGGTGTAAATAATCCTCTGCATAATGGACCACTCATAGCCCGGGGGAATAATCAGGACAAGGTCCACCTTGTTGTCCCTGACGTACCGGACTGCATCGACGGCCGGATCGACATTTGTTATCTTGAACTTCCCGTCGAGCTTCAGAGCCTCGATGGACTGTGCGGACATCTTCGTCTGATCGAAGTCCTGCACGCAAAGGTGGAAGCTCACGTTGTCCTGGCTCATGAAGATCGTGCCGAACAGGAGTATCAGTATGATCGGGAACGCAAGCGTAAAGAACATGGTGGTCTTCTCGCGCCAGACGCTCATTAGTTTCACATAGAGATTTGCGCCCACGACGCGCAGATTCATGCTGCCGCCCCTTTTCCGTCTTCATCGTCGTGAAGAGCCTCACCAGTGAGCTTCAGGAAGACCTCCTCAAGGTTGGGTTTCCGAACGTCCAGACCGCGGTATAACGCCCCGGCTTGTGTGATGGCGTTCAGTATCTTCTGCACATGATCTGTGTGCTCCACCCTGATCTTTATATCTTTGTCGCTAAGGACCGGCTCAAACCCCAACTTCCGGATGATTTCAAAGGCCTTTTCGTCGACGGACTGCATCGTCAGGAACAGGTAATTTATGTTTGTTTCGATGAGTTCCCCCGGAGAGCCCATCGCAATGATCTTCCCCTTTGATATGATGGCGACTGTATCTGCAAGAAGCTCCGCCTCCTCCATGTAGTGCGTGGTCAGTAACACCGTCTTCCCCTTCTTCTTCAGGCCCTGCAGGATATCCCATACCTCGCGTCTTGCCCGGGGGTCGAGTCCTGTCGTAGGCTCGTCAAGGAACACGACATCGGGGTCGTTCACGAGCGCAATCGCAATTCCGAGGCGCTGTTTCAACCCCCCGGACAGGTTTTTATACTGCTCCCCGGATTTGTCCCTGAGGTTAACGAGCTCTATCAACGCGTCGATATCGGCCCTTGCGCTGAAAAGCCGGGAATAGTAACGCAAGGTCTCTCTGACTGTTATCCTGTCGAACGAGGTGAACCCCTGCGGGAGGACGCCAATGCGGCGGACGATGTCGCTCTTCTTTTTTGTAACGTCCATTCCAAGGAGGGTAACTTTTCCGGACGTTGGTGTCCGGATGGTATTGATTATCTCGACAGTAGTGGTTTTACCGGCTCCGTTCGGACCGAGCAGTGCGAACATCTCGCCCTTGCCGACAGTGAATGATACATCATTGATCGCCGCTAAATCCCCGTAGCGTTTTGTCAGCTTATCGACTTCAATTGCATATTCAGTTTCTTTAATCATGAATCTCCATTTAGTTTTGAAGGGGAATAGAGTTAAGCGCGGTTGCGTCAGGCCAAAATCCCAGACGGCTCAGGACCTTATTGATCACAGCCGACTGAGCGACAAGAAAACGGTCAAATACCGGCCTGCGGTGTTTGAATAAAATATAGCTCGGGACAAACGTGGCGCCCAGGTGCGCCTTGGTCTTCTCCGTGCCTTGGCCCGCATAATAGAAAGGGATTCCCCTTTCCACGCAGGCGCGCACATTTTCAAGCCATGACAATGCATACAGGTTATATTTGCGGCCGAGTCCGTAATCCATACAGAAAAATTTATCTACCATAGCTTCCTGATTTACGATTAGAAGATTGAAAGCGGCGAGTTCTTCCTGAACAAAATAGAGCGTGTACCCGGCGCCCGGGACCCTCTCGCATATTTTTTCAAAGAATAAACGATTGTGCGCGCCAAGAGCCAGGGGACCCCGCGTCACTGTTTCCAGATAAAGCTTGTAGATCCTGTCCAGAAAAGGAGAAATATTGCGGCTTCGAATAACCCGGACCTGGGGAGCGACCCGCATTTTACGGCGCAGATCTTTTCTCGCAGCGCTTGAAAGGCGGCCCAGATATTCCTCCATACTGGTAAAATCAATCTGCAGCCGGGCACAGGAACGATATTGCAGCCGGTTGAATTTTTGGAACGCTTCTCCCGGAAGTTTGCTATAATCGTTAAAGTTGTACAAAGCCACTATGTCGCTTTTGAGTTCGGCCGCAAGCGTTTGCAAAGCTCCGAAGGCCATTTTGAAAGCCGCTTCGCGCGCATCCTCATCGATTTGAGGATCAATCCCGAGTTCACTCCATTCCCCTACCACAGACCCCACGCTCAAAACGCGGGGATGAAAAACGGAGGGCATTAAACGGCCTGCAACCCGCAGCGCTTTCCTGGTCAAGCCACGCGTATGGGCGGACAAATCAAAATGCGTTTCAAACAACGGCAACAAGAGAACAGGCGCATCATCCTTTGACACCACGATGCTGCGCAGGATAAAACCGTCAAGACCCGATTCCAGCAACAGAGAAAGAAGAGGAGCTGCGCTGGAAGGCGCAGGGAAAAGCCTTTCGAGTTCTTCAGGCGAGACTCCGTCCAACCCCGGCACACAATTGCAAGTAAGGTTATTCATAGCCTGTCGGTCTCCGATTCAGGAGGGCGATGGAAAGCCACATCTTTTCCTGAGGAAGCGAACGCGCCCATAGGGACTGACCTACAACGAGGGGAAACCGCTCCAAAGCCTTCCCCGATAAACCCACCGGAAAATTATAACCGGCGTTCTCTCCTGCAGTAGCCTCTGCCGATGGATAGACAGTGATTTGTCGTGGGTCCACGAGATGGAAGGCGCATCCCAGCGCCTTTACAACCGCCTCCTTGATAGACCAGAGCATGGCCGCTGCTTCCCTGAAATCTTCTCCTGTCAACCTCAACGCATATTGAAATTCCTCTTGATGAAAGGCCCGGTGAAAAGGGTATTCTCTCTGGAATTCATCGGCGTCCGCCACATCAATGCCTATATCGGACTCATCTCCGCAAAGAGCAGCCCAGACTTTTCCTCCACCGTTGCTGAAAGAAATGGACGGCCCCGGAGAGTCTCCCACCAGGAGATGCGGACTGCCACCAGGTCCGCGCAGCGCCTGAATTGGGCAATCGGCTTTATTGGAAGATTGAAGGAGTTTCCAGCGAGGACATTCCAAAGTCGAAAAATGGTCCCACAGAACAGAGACGAGGCGGCGCCTGACTATTTCTATTTTAGTCACACATTCATTGGGGGATTCGGAGCTGCTTGACGCGCATGATAAATATGCATAGAAGACGGGGCCCATTCCATGAACGGGGTTCATAGTATGGACGGTTGCTTCTCCCGGATCCATTGCCGTATTCACTCTCATCCTTTGGTATCCGGGCTCAATCCGAAACCCAGTTCATACGCATATTATGGACCTGCATGATGGCCAGGCCCTGATCGTCGATCCCACGGGCGTCCCAGGCAAGACCTTCTTCGTCCTGCTCCCGCATACGTGCCTCTACAGTTATCTGCTCCCCGGCAAGGCATTTTCGCGAAAATCGCATCTCTCCGATTTCCATGGGAATTATAGATCTCCGCTCGGATGGATTAGTTGCAGCGATGTGAAAGCCTGCCAACTGCAAAAGGGCCTCGAAAAGGTAGGGAGAGTATTGGTACTGTGCGTTCCGGAGATTTGCGAAATCGCTTGTCTCCCGGCAGATAGTACGGCCTCGCACAACCCCGGGACCTGCGCCGTCGAGGACATCCATCACGCGATACCTGCCTTCGAGGCCGCTGCGGTCCTTGTACCATTTAAGCGTTTGTTTATGATCCATAGGTTTCGTCAACAGTTCATCCGGCCGGACCGGGAAATCCGGTAGCGCTTTCCCGGGATATTCTCCACCGCCGTCAAGAACCACCTGCCCCTTACATCGCGGAGTGAAGCGGTCGGTCAATCTTCCGGCTGGAGACAGATCCCGTGTTGATAGAGAAACTTCGCACAATACCTCCCTGCCGTTGCCGGACCGGCGGCACGAAATGCTTGAAGGCCGTGGAACACCAGGCGGGCATTGGATCATGTCCAGGAGACGGACCTGACGAACTCCCCGAACCTGAAGGTGAGGATAGAGGACCCGCGCAGCCTCCATAAAGGTCTCCAGAACCATGGCGGCTGAGACAAGGGGATGCTTGATAAACTTGAACGGTCTGTGGTCGGAAATCCAAAGGTCTTTTTCCGCGGAAAAGGATCTGGAAGCCTCCAATTCTTCGCGTCGGATGTCCAGACGAGTGATACTATCTATCATTGGATAGTCCGCAGGGCTCAAAGACACTGCGCATCCTTTTTGTTCTCCACTTAATGGGGAACAGATTGTATCACTGATATTTTTCATATCATTGATCAGGGCCGTCTTCACAGCCGGCAGCCTCCTCATGAACATCACCCAGTCGTCATTGGCCGGGGCTGCAAAGAGCTCCCGGCAAAAAAGCCCTGCAAGTTCGTTTGCATGAATATACTCTACTCCCTTACGTTTCAACAGATCCCGGAGCTCCGGGTCCCCGGCCATGCCCGCTCCCTCGATAGGCGGGAGCATCAGGGCCTTGAACAGAATGCCGCTGTTTTTGCGGTGTAAGGTTTTAAGTAATGCGGACATCATGCGGTTGGCTGCAGCGTAATTGGTCTGGCCGGGATTCCCCTGGATTGCCGCAACTGAGGACAAGGCCACGAAAAACTTCAATCCCGCTCCCTCTGCGGCCGAGAACAGATTCCAGGCCCCGAGAAACTTGACGTCCGTCACGACGGAGAAATCATCCGGTGTCATTTCGCTCAAGAGGCTGTCCCTGAGGACTCCCGCTCCGTGGATGATCCCGTCGATCCTGCCATAACGGCCTGCCACCTCGCCCAGGACCGCTCGGACAGCTTCGGGGTCGCAAACATCGCAGGTATAGTATGTTGCCTCGATCCCTGAGGAATGCAAATCCGTCAGGGTCTGAGCTATTTCCGGAGCCCTATCGATGCCTTTATCCAAAGATGTTCTGCCCAGAAAAACCAGACGGGGTTTGAAAGGCGCAAGACTGCGCGCCAGATGAGCGCTAATACCAGTTGCTCCACCGGACATGACTACAACGTCTCCCGGGTCCAGCTTCAGACCTGACGAACTCCCAAGTACGGCCGGGGCCGGGCGCCCCTCCGATGTGAATACCTTCCCATCACGATGGATGATCTCCAATAAAGCGCATCCCCTGTCCAGCGCGCTGAGCAGCGCAACGCGAAGATCGGTCTCTCTTTCGATTCCCAATATGCGAAACTGTACCGATTGATATTCCTGCGCGGCGCTAAGAAAAAGTCCGAGCATCCCTTCCGTCAGCAAACGACCGGAAGTATCGGGGTCCTCCACGAAATGAATCAGCGTCACGAATTTCTTTTTCGGCGACTGGAGAAATGTCTTCAGGAGTAGAAAGAGTCCCCTTAGAAGCCGCGAAACATCTTCCATGCTTGTTTGCTTTCCGCTGTTCGGCGCGATTATGACCATCCCGGAATGAGGAGGCAGATTTGCTATCCTGTCTGCAGCCCTGCAGGCCCCTTCATCCGTTCGAATGTCGTGTCCCTCTTCTCCATGCACGACGAACTCTTGCATGAATCGCATTGAAAAAGCGCCGACCCCGTAATCCAGTCGGAGAGTGTCTCCTGCGCTTACGGCAATCCCGTCATCCGTGTCGGGCGAGAGAAGGAGGACTGAATCGCCCGGGCCAAATTCTATGGGAATCGAGGCCGCGGGCTCCAGGATAACGCGATTGAATACAAGCCGCTTTAAGCTCGCCTCATCCTCTGAAGGCTTCAGGGGTTCATCCTGTGATGTGTCCCTGGTGTCCGCGCCCGATTGCAGCCCTTCTCCGCCCTGCCTGGCAATTATCCCTGAAATCCTCCCGGCTATGTCCTTCACTGTCCGGGCGCCTATAAAATCTTCCATTTCGATGGTTATGGCGAATTGGCGTTCTGCAGCGTCCATAATTATTGGCAGGCGGCTGGATCGGATGGAGAGGTCCCTTCTGAGATCCATGTCGGGCTGGATTTCCTCCCTGTTGAATCCTGTGGCGTCCATAATTATTCGGATGAGTCTCTCCATCAGCTCATGCTCCACAGGTGTTTCACAGACAGCAGGGTCGAGAGGCGCAGACTCCGGCTTACCATTCTCAGGAACTCCGGATTCCTTCTGTTCGGATGATCGTACTGCGGATGCCGGATTGATAGAGTGAATATCCGGGGTTCTTCTTAAGGCAGCGAGCGACACCCATTTCGGTTCTGCTTGAACCTTCAGATGCCCCTGCGCAAAGAGACCGGCAATAGCTGCCTTGTGACTTATACTTTCCGAGGGCGGAATGCAGGTCTGTATGCAGGCCGCTTCGGGAAGCGTGTCGGCAATAAGATTGCTCAATATGTCACCAGGGCCTACCTCTACGAAAAGACGGACGCCATTGTCATTCCACAGGGTCTGGACATTGTTCATCCAATGGACGGTAGATTCCAGGTGGGCCATCAGGATTCGCCTGATCTCATTGGGATCAGACGGATACGGAGCCATAGTTGTGTTGGAGATGACAGGAATCTGCGGAGAATTAAATGGAATGGTCGCAACAAATGCATCGAGTTCATCGTGAATGCCCCTCATGATGGGAGAGTGGAAAGCCATACTGACCCGTAAGAGAGTGGACCGGTATCCCATCTCCTTCAGTTTGCAGCCAAGATTCCTGATCGCTTCAGTTGTTCCGCTCATGACTATCTGATTCGGTGAATTGATATTGGCGATGTAAATATCCTCTTTTCCATTAATCATCTCTTCCAGCAGGTCCATCGGCGCGTCCACTGCCGCCATTACGCCGGGGTCCACATTATTGGCGGCAACCTTGTCCATGCATCGGGCTCTTGCGTTAACAATTCTAAATCCGTCTTCCACAGAATAGACACCCGCCATGCACAAGGCGGTCAGTTCGCCGAGGCTGTGGCCGGCCATGGCCGCAGGGTGGATACCAAGCGAAACGAGGTGCCGGGCCATGGCCTGTTCCATGGCAAACAGGGCAGGTTGCTGCCAACGGGTCTTTCCAAGGTTTTCCTCCCGATCATTGAACAATAAGTGAAGGAGATCGAAATCCGCTGCAGCCGCAGCCCGATCCATCCACTCCCTGATGACGGGAAAGGACTCATAGAGATTCCGTCCCATCCCTGCATAGTGGGCTCCCTGTCCCGGGAATACAAAGGCGAGCGGCGCTGCCGGCAGATCCTCGGGACTTATGAATATCCCTTGTTGCGCCAGAGATTTCAACGTCTTTGGTGAATGGATTTCATCTTCGGCAAAAACGGCTGACCTCCCGATGACCGTAAGCGCCTCTTCATCGGATTGCGCCACAACAGCCATCCGGCAGTTGCGGCCGTCCATCTCTGTCCGGAAGAAAGAGATACCCTGAATCGCTTGAGGGGCTCCGCTCTTTTCTGCAGCGAACCTGGAATCTCTGCCCGTGCAGACCATAACGGTGTCAACATCATCCAGGGTCTGTTCCAACTGCACAACGTAATTTGAGCCTCCAAACCCGAAGGCGTTGACCTGCAGCCTTCTTGGATCCCCGTTCCTGCGCTTCCAGTCAAGCGGCTCAGGGTCGATAAGAAATCCGGATCCTTCAATACCCATTTCCGGGTCTGGATATCTATAGTTGAGGGTGGGCGGAAAAACTCCGGCCTTCATGGCCATGGTTCCCCGGATGAGGTTATTAATGCCCGAGGCGCCCAGCGTATGTCCAATCTGGGATTTGAATGATGTGAGCGCAGTGCGTTTGGAGGGGTTAAAGAATGTTTTCAGCGCACGAACCTCCGCCACATCTCCCTGCCGGGTACTCGTGGCATGGCATTCCACCAGGTCCACTGCCTCGGGCCCATAGGGTGTCCCGCGGAACGAGGCGCCGATAGCAATCTTCTGGGTAACACTGGCAGACTCAACCATGCCCAAATTGTTGTTGCTCGCGCCCATACCGGTGATTATGGCGTGGACTTGCGCCCCTCTTGCGCGGGCCAGGCTTTCCCTCTCGATGACAATCATTCCACCGCCTTCGCCAAGGACCATCCCGTCTCTTTCTCCATCAAAGGGTCGGGAGGTCTCCTCGGCCGGTCTTTCCCGTCCGGAAAGCCCGAATAGAGCCCCAAGCGCCGCAAACTCCAAAAAATGCAGATGAGTGAGATTGTCCTCGCCACCGCCAACAATGGCTGCGTCAAGGACGCCGTTTTGGACCATCTGAATGGCGCTATGAAGAGCCACAAGTGAAGACGCGCAGGCCGCGGAGACAGCATAGCTGGGTCCCATAAACCCGTACCGGTTGCAAATAAAACCGGGAGCCGCGCAATTGAGCCTGCCCAGAAGAGTGGTGTCATCCGGCGCCATACGCCCGGCCTTCACCTCCCGTTCAATCTCTTTCACTTGGTCAGGCGTTAAACGGACAGCTTTTTTGACGGAGTTGAGGATGTCGTTCACATATGCCCTGATGATGATATTTGTGAGGGTCCCGGCCGACTCTCCCGAGTTCTGTGATATGATGACTCCGACTCGCTCAGGCGGGATATCCGACTCCAGGATGCCGGAAGCCCGGATAGCTTTGTCCGCCAGCCACAGGGTGATCTTTGTGGCTGTGGTCATGGTCCGGAAATCCTGGGGGGGAATCCCGAGTTCATTTCGGGAGATATTCAGGTCCAGGAAGGCACCGACTTTACAATAGGTTTTGTCCGGAATCTGCGGCCGGGGATCATGATAAAGCGTATGGTCCCATCGCGAAGACGGAACCAGTGTAATCCCGCTCTTCATGGCCAGGCTTGCGTCCCATACCTCTTCCGGACTCTTACCCAGGGTATTGAGAATGCTCATCCCTGTGATGGCAATCCTTTCGTGACCGTTATTGCCTGGTGTGATTCTCTTAAATCCGTAGCCAGCTTCAGGGGCTATGTTTTGTGCGCTCAGCGGCTTCCCGGTTGAAGTCTCCGTGATTTTCCCGATCTCTCCCACAACCGGCAGATGCACGATGAGCGGCCCTTCGGCAAGTTCGCGGTGAAACGTCTCCAGCTTTTGCAATTTGCTGATAAGGCCGGCGCAGGACCCACTCATGAATTGCCCGCGTTCCAGGCAGGCCTGCTCATCCAGAGGCGCCCCTTCGGGCTTGTCCATGCCTTGGGCCGCAGCGAAGAGGCTCCCCGCGGCCATATCTTCGATCTTTGTCCGGAAAGAGGTTTCGTCCTGAAGGCCCGCCGCAAACTCCCTTTCAAGCTCCAAAATAGCTTCCACCCTCGGGGTTCTTAAAGACCGCACCCTGAGCCCGGTATCCCGGCCTGAAACAACCGTTCCTCCCGGGGGCGATTTCAGGATCATACGCTGGTAGAACTTATTCAAGGCTCCCGTCTCTACGATCTCCTGAGTGACGAGATAGGCAGTGCCCATCTGGATTGCGTCCGCTCCGAGCATGGCTGCCATGAATGCAGTCTCCCGATCAAGGATACCGCCTGCAAGGACCACTCGACAGTTGTGGAATAGCTCCGGCATGCGCCGCTTCAGATCCAGAGCCATCTGGGCAAGGGTGAGCATGCTATGCGGCCCTACGTGGCCGCCGGCTTCATACCCCTCGAAGACCACGTATCTTACACCTGCTTCGAGGGCGAGCCTCAACAACGCCTCATCAGGCGCGATATAAATGACTTCTACGCCGCATACTATCAATTCTTTTAAAGGAGAAAGATCGCCGCCTGCAATCACCGCAAAACGGGGTCTTTTTTTCTTTATCCAGGCCAGATGCGTCTCCCTGAAAGGATTTTCCGCCAAAGAAACTACATTCACGGCATAAGGGCGACCAGCCATGATTTCCGGCAGGCGCCCAAGCCGCCGGTCAAGCGCCTCCGCGTCCATCAGTCCAAGGGCTATGGTGGGCAGTCCACCGGCATCGGCAACTCGTGAGGCAAACTCGGGGACATCCGTGATCCAGGACATGGCTCCCTGGATAAAAGGGTATTTGATTCCCATCTCTCCGGCCACAGGGCTGTTCAGGAAGCAATCCTTTTTTGTCACCGCCAGGCGGCATGCGTTACGAATTTCGCCCATGAAGGATTCCACGGCTTTCTCGGTTTCGGGTCCAAAGCGTTCAACAAACGAAGCGGCAAAGGCGGCTTCCACACCAAGGGGGATGACCTCGTCCATATCGAAATGACTTTCCAGAGGATGGACAGCCCTGTTGTTCAATTGGCTTACAAAGGACCGGCGGCTTTCTTCCCTGTTATTTGCCTGATACAACGAGGCTTCAACAGTCTTGAGCTCTCTGAACGCAAGCGAGTTTCCCTTGTTGAAAAGGCGACAGGGCGCCTGCAGGTCCAGGCCGACCAGATCAGTAGAATCCAGGCGGAGTTTGGCGAGCCGTTGGCGTTGAACATCATCAATGGCAACCATATCCGTCAGCCAATGGATGCTCTCGAAAACGATCCCGGCTGCCCCGGTCGACAGAAATGCCGCTGCCGCTTCAGGAGTGGAAACGCCTCCCCAGATCAGAATATCCGGAGGGTTTGGTATCAACTGCAACATTGACTTTGCCATTGAATAGAGAGACATGGTTGTCTCACTGCTCACGAATCCGGAGGCCTCGCACCCTTTCAGCGCTATGCTCCCGATGCCGGAATTGTCTTTCAAAAGCGCTGTCAGGAGCTTGATGTCGCTGATGACAGGGAAGCAACGATAGTCCGGCGACAATTCCTGCAATTTCCTTAGAAATATGGAATGATCCGGGTGATTCCACTGGTAGTTGCACTCCACCCAGATGCCGGAAACTCCCGATTCTCTTAATAACTTGGCTAAAGATGGATCAAGGAAGGCGGACATGGAAATCCTGATGTCCCGGACGCTGCCGGCGGGGCCAGCCTTCCGCAAGAAAGAACTTAACCCTTCCAACCCCATCATGGAAAAGTCGATGACGGCCCTGCTCCCGGTTCTTCGGGCCATCTGGATCACAGAATTGGAGCTCTCCCCAGGTCGCCAGACGAAACCGATGACAGAAGCCCGATGCTTAGTCGACATGTCAGACTTCTGCTTCAACGTTATACGTTCTCCTTTTAATGACAAATATCCTGCTGGATAAATCTCACCTCTTACTTACAAGTATAAGCGCGATGGTCAGCTCTTCAAAGCGAGATACCACTCTGTTGCATCGCTCCCGATCCCTAACCGGGCAAGCTGGCGCAAGTCCACTTCGAGAACTTCGGGCGTGCCGTACTCCAGCAGGCGGTATTGGGGATCCGTCCAAATACGCCGCATCCGGCCCCAAATCTTCGTCTCCGGCGGCAAGGTAAGGCGTATGCGGTGGATCAGGTTAATGCCCGCAAGGACCGCTGCTTCTATCACCATATCGGTGCAGTTATGGCTCCTCACGCCGAACTGGTCATACTTCCGCTGAGTCACATATTCATGGACCAATTGATGCTTTCTCCTGGTGATCGGCATTCGCCAGACAAACGTTGGAGGCCGGTTGGGCTTGCCTATCTGTAATCGGCCATCGGACATCGTCTCCCACAAATAGCCGATAGGGTCGGGATGTCCTTCCTGAATTCTCTGAAACACGCCATCATGAAAACGAGGTCTCGTCAGCCCGCTGTCGCCGGTGTGGCCGCATTCCAGGCGGTCCCCGGGACTTTCGAGCATGAGCCAGCTATGGGCCCACGGACGCTGCCAGATTGAAAAAGTAATGGACGTTGGATCGCTGTGGTCCCAGTCAGCAGATTCATTAAGGATGTAGAGGTAATATCCCTCGTCCCCTATTGGAGTTCCCACGCCGGGGTCCAGGTCGGCGTCAGGGGTAAAACGGCGCACGATCACTATAGGCTCGGCTTTCCAACCATCCAGTTGAGGCGGAGAGCAAAGATTAGGCCTTCGGCGAACGAAAAGGGCCGTGATCCCAGCCAGCGCTCTTGGCGCCGCGAGGAGAAACTCCCTATATAACCGCCCGGCTGTTTTCTCATTCATAGGGACTTCCTGAATATGCGATATTTCTTGTATACTTTTGCGCCGGTTTCCATTGTAAGGGCGTTCACCGACTCGTTGTCTTCCAGTGTCCATCCCATCTCCAGGCTCTGATACTTCTTCTTTTGTTCCCTCGCAATCTCATAGATGTGGTGGAAGGCCAGCATGGGAAGCCCCAACTGACGGTACTTCTCCTTTATCCCGAACATCAATAACCTCAATCCGTTAATCTTCCGCCAATGTATAAGGGCCTTGAGCAAACCGATCGGAGTGATCCTGCCATCAAGGCATTTGAGCAAGGGGTTGACGTCAGGGAATATGACACAAACCGCTGCAGGGTCATCATCGTAATACATGAAGAACACTTGGCCCGGATCCGCAAAGGGTTTCACACTTTTCTGGATGTCCCTCATCTCATTATTGGTCAATGGAACGAAGCCCCAGTTGCCGGACCAGGAATCATTGTAGATCTCCCTGATCAGGTCGAACTCCGCGTCCATTTTCTTCGGATCAACGTGTCTGATGCGCACACCTTTTTTTCGCGCTGTCCGTTCAGCCAGGCTCTCCATCCAATCGGGCAACCGATACTCGCCGTCTATCAGAAAGGCAAGGAGGTCCTTCTCCTTGGCGCAGCCGCTTGATTCGATCAGCCCCAGGTAATACGGCGGATTATAAGTCATCCCCACGGCAGGCGGATAATCGAAGCCCTCTATGAGAAGCCCCGTCTCGTAATTCATCGACGGGCTGAGCGGTCCTCTCAGAAAAGTCATCCCCTTCTGATGGGCCCACGCCTCGACAGAAGAGAAGAGAGCTGCCGCGGCCTCGGGATTGTCGGCGCATTCGAAAAATCCCCAAATGCCCATCTTTTCGTTGTGATGTTCGTTATAGCGGTGATCCACGATGCCTGCAATCCTTCCCACCGTCTCAGGGCCGCGTCTGGCCAGAAAAAGTATGCGTTCGGAAAACTCCCAGAAAGGATGTTCACGAGGGTCCAGCAACCTGCGGACCTCTTTCTTGAGTGGAGGGACCCAGTTGGGATATTCAGCATATATCTTCCACGGCAGGTCAATGAAGTCCTTTAATTGCGCTCCCCCTTCAACAGCGATAATCTCTATTCCGGACATAACCGTTCCCGTTGAAAAGTCATCCACGAAACATTACATGTCGGTATGCATTCAAATTGCGAAAGAACCAAATTATTATGTTTTTCCTTTGGGCTTATATATTTATTTTCTCAATTAAATTAATAATTGTATAAATTTTAAAACATAAAAACAGAAAGTCAATACCTTCTGCCGATTAACGCTGATTGTCAAATTAAGGCCGGCATGCGACTTTATACTAAAGGATACAAATTAATTCTCTTTTTCCAAAATCCGGAAAGGCGGCTCAGCGCTGAATTCAGCATGAACCACAATACGGGCAGGATTATTTTCAAATGTCAAGAGTAGTTATATGTTATAATCAAGCAAGAAAAGAGCAGCCGTCTTGGCAATCTTTCAGGAATGATTCCATTATTCTTCCATTTTTGATACACTCTTTTTCCCAATGGGTCTTCAATTATTTATAGACCCAAAATCCGCTTGATAACAGAAGCCTGCTCAAATTTATTGACATCAGGGGTAGCATCGTTTTTTTAAGCATACCCGGTTTTGCCTGACGGAAGAGAGCCCCGCCTATGCCCGGGCCTAGGAATGTCATAGAAAAATAAGGATACTGTAAGTTATGAGAGGCCGCGTGTTTCGGGAAAGAAGGACTCCTCAATAGTGAAAGCAAGCGACAAGACAATACTCGGCAAGCTGCCCTATTTGCGCACGAAACTCAGGGAGAAAGACCTGGCGCAAAAGTGCGCTGTTTACGAGCCTCCGTTGCGATCTGAATTATTCAGCAGCGATCAGATGGAGCAACATGGAAAGACCCTCGCCGGCCTGCACATACTGGGCGCAATATATGCCTCTGATCAGCTCCTGGCGCGACTGGCCGACAACGAAGACGTTCTGACTAAAACCCGCAGCCTGCTGATGGAAGCGATCACTACTGATCGTAGGATTACACCGGCCGGTGACTGGTTGCTCGACAACTTCTACCTGATCGAGGAACAAATCCGCACCGCCAGGCGACATCTGCCCAAGGGTTATAGCCGGGAACTTCCGCGCTTGCGGGACGGTATTTCAGCCGGGCTTCCTCGCGTGTATGATATTGCTTTGGAAATAATCTCGCACAGCGACGGCCGGATAGATCCGCAGAGTCTCAGCAAGTTCGTTGCGGCCTACCAGACAGTCTCTGTTCTGAAGCTGGGAGAATTGTGGGCCATCCCTATTATGCTGCGACTTGCATTGATCGAAAATCTCCGGCGTGTTGGGGCGAGGATAGCCGCCGACAGACTCGCCCGAAACCACGCCGATTATTGGGCCGACCGGATTACCACGATCGCAGTGGAGGACCCGAAGAGCCTTATATTGGTCATTGCAGACATGGCGCGTTCGAACCCTCCGCTTAAGAGCGCGTTTGTCGCGGAATTTGCGCGCCGCCTTCAGGGTCAGGGCCCCGCCCTTGCAATGCCGCTCACCTGGCTTGAACAGCGACTCTCCGAATGCAGTGTGACAATAGACCATTTAGTCCAATCCGAAACCCAGCAACAAGCTGCTGATCAGGTCTCAATGAGCAATAGCATAGGCAGCCTCCGTTTCCTGGGCACGATGGACTGGCGGGAGTTTGTCGAGACGATGAGCGTTGTCGAACAGACCCTGCGCGAAGACATCGGCGGCACATACGGCAAAATGGACTTCTCCTCCCGTGACCGTTACCGCCACGTAGTCGAGAAAACAGCNAAGAACGGCCGGTTGTCGGAAGTCGAGGTGGCGGCGGCAGCTATCCGGCTTGCGCAGAATAACGCGGCCGGCAGAGACGGTTTTCATGCCGAAGTTGATCGCAAGACCCATGTGGGCTATTACCTGATAGACAAGGGATTGCCGCAGCTGGAAGAACTCGCGCATGTGCGATTGTCGGTCTTCGGGGTCCTCAGGAAAATCAGTTCCCGGTTTCCTTTGTTCCTCTATCTGGGCGCAATCGCCCTGATTACGGCGTTTTTCACCGCCGGATTACTGATGCAGGCGCATAATGATGACCTGCCTGATTTGCCGCTCATTATAACCGGCATCCTTTCATTGCTGTGTGTAAGTCAACTTTCGGTTGCAATTGTCAACTGGCTTGCGACATTGCTGGCTATTCCGCAGCCGCTGCCGCGCATGGACTTTTCAAAAGGTATTCCGCCTGAATCGCGGACACTGACAATCATACCGACAATGCTCACAAGCTCCCGGGGAATCGAGGACCTGATCGAGGCGCTGGAAGTCAGGTTCCTGGCAAATCGTGACGAAAACCTTATGTTTGGCCTTTTGACTGATTTTCAGGATGCCGCTGGGGAAACACTGCCGGAGGATGAACCGCTATTGCTGTTGGCCAAGTTGAGAATCGAAGAGCTTAATGAAAAATACAGCGGCGCAAAAAACAATACTTTCTTTCTTTTCCACCGTCCGAGGCTATGGAATGCCCGTGAGCAGGTCTGGATGGGTTACGAACGCAAGCGGGGAAAACTTGCCGCATTGAATTCCCTGTTGCGCGGCAGGACGCCTGATATATCGGCAAACACCTTCTCGCTGGTTGTCGGAAATACGGAGTTTTTGTCCGGCGTAAAGTATGTGATTACACTCGACACCGACACTCAGCTGCCGCGAGACTCGGCGCGGCAATTTGTCGGGGCTATGGCCCACCCTCTCAACCGAGCTCAATACGATGAAGTCAAACAGAAAGTTGTCGCCGGGTACGGCATACTTCAGCCGCGCACAGCTGTGAGCCTGCCGGGCACAAACCGTTCACTATATGCGCGTATGTATGGGAGTGATCCCGGCATAGATCCTTACACGCGCGCTGTCTCGGATGTATATCAGGACATATTCCTTGAAGGTTCTTTTGTCGGAAAGGGTATCTATGATGTTGACGCGTTCGAGCGTGCGCTCGGAGGACGTTTTCCCGAAAACCTGGTCCTCAGCCACGATCTTATCGAAGGGTGTTACGCGCGCTCCGGGTTGTTGAGTGATGTAATGGTTTACGAAGAGTATCCATCGCGCTACAGCGCTGACGTGAGCCGACGCCACCGCTGGATTCGCGGGGATTGGCAGCTTGTGCGCTGGCTGTTCCCGTTTGTTCCTGGGCAGAACGGGCTGCGCCAGACAAATCCCCTCTCCCTGCTGTCCCAGTGGAAGCTTTTCGACAATCTCAGACGCAGCCTTGCGCCTTCAGCCCTGACGCTTCTTCTGCTGCTGGGGTGGACAGTCATGTCTTCGCCATGGTTCTGGACCTTTTCCGTAATCGGGGTCTTTTTTATTCCTTCTTTGATATCTTCTATTCTGGACCTGTTAAAGAAGCCCGGCGATGTCCTCTTAAGACAACATCTAAGTTCGGTTTGGCATTTTACCGTTGGACGTTTTGTTCAGGTTATGTTTTCGCTTGCCTGTCTTCCATATGAGGCGTTTTTCAGTATGAATGCGATTGCGCTTACGGCCTGGAGAATGATTGTCTCGCACAAGCGACTCCTCGAATGGAACCCTTCAGGCAATCCTGATCGAAATATCGGCGAGTCCCGTATTGGCAGGCTCGTCTCCGCTTTCCGGACGATGTGGGTTGCTCCCTTTCTTGCCGGGGCAGTCATGGTTTTTCTCGCATTTTCGAGCCCGGCAGCTATGGCAGCGGCTGCGCCCATACTGCTTCTCTGGTTTGCGGCGCCCTTTATTGCATGGCGGATCAGCCTGCCGATTGCCCGCAGCGAGGCAAAGCTGAGTCCGGGCCAGACCGTATTTCTCCAAAAGCTTTCCCGAAAAACCTGGGCCTTTTTCGAGACCTTCGTAGTCGCTGAAGAAAACTGGCTGCCGCCCGACAACTATCAGGAGCGCCCCGGCCCTGCCGTTGCCCACCGCACATCACCGACCAACATGGGGCTTGCTCTGCTGGCGAATTTGTCCGCCCACGACTTCGGCTACATTTCCACGCAACAACTCATCGAACGCACCGGGAATGCGCTCTCTGCAATGGAAGCCCTGGAGCGCTACCGCGGCCACTTCTACAATTGGTACGATACGCATACTCTCAAGCCGCTGCCGCCCAAATATGTTTCCTCCGTGGACAGCGGAAACCTTGCAGCCAATCTGCTCACCCTGCGGCAGGGGCTGATTGCGCTTCCCGATCAGCCGGTCATGGGCCCGAGAGTGTTTGAAGGTCTCAACGACACATTACGGGTTCTCCTGGATGTTGCGGCAAAAGAGCGTCCTGAAAGAGATGTCTCCGACTTGCTTTCCGAGCTGCAGAAAGAAATGGAAGCCGCGATCAATCTCCGGCCGGCTGCGCTTGCGGATACGCAACTCAGTCTTGATCGGCTCGCAAAGCTCGCAGCAGAGGTTCTTGGCAGAATCGATAGTTTGGGCTCCAGCGCCGAGAATCAGGCAGGATGGTGGACACGCGCTTTTGCCGGGCAATGCCGGGCAACGCTCGGGGAACTTCTGCTTCTCGCGCCTTACGCTGATATTAATAAGATGCCGACGCTGCGCGAACTGGCAGGCATTGGAAACATCCCCGCCGCTGAGAGAATCGCGGTCATCGAAAGGCTCGCGCTGCAATCCGGAGAACTCAGCCGCATGCAGTATGATTTCCTGTTTGACAAGGCCAGCAATCTTCTGGCCATCGGGTACAACGTCGACAGCAGCAGACGGGACACAAGTTATTACGACCTGCTTGCTTCGGAATCAAGGCTCTGCAGTTTCGTGGCGATCGCCCAGGGACAATTACCGCAGGAAAGCTGGTTTGCTCTTGGTCGCCTGCTCACAAACGTGGGGGGAGAGCCGATCCTCGTTTCCTGGAGCGGTTCGATGTTCGAATACCTCATGCCGCTCCTCGTAATGCCGACTTATGAACGCACCCTGCTCGATGAGACCTGCAAAGCGGCTGTGGCCAGGCAGATCGAATATGGCAAGAAACGCAGAGTTCCATGGGGCATTTCGGAATCCGCCTACAACACGATCGACGCTCATCTCACCTACCAGTACCGGGCCTTCGGCGTGCCCGGCCTGGGACTCAAACGCGGGCTCGCAGATGATCTGGTAATTGCTCCTTATGCTTCGGCGCTTGCGCTAATGGTGGCGCCCGAGGAGGCGTGCCTCAATTTACAGCGGCTCGCAGCTGAAGGTTGTGAAGGCAAATTCGGCTTTTACGAAGCGGTCGACTACACCCTTTCGCGTCTGCCGCGGAGGCAGTCGAGTTCAGTAATCCGGTCGTTCATGGCCCATCATGTGGGCATGAGCTTTCTCTCCTATGCCTGGCTGCTGTTGGACCGTCCGATGCAGAAACGCTTCGAGGCCGATCCCTTGTTCCAGGCAACCATGCTTCTGCTTCAGGAACGTGTGCCAAGGGCCACGGCATTCTATTCGCAGACCGCAGACTCCTCAGAAGCGCGCGCAGTTTCCGCCGGCGGGGAGACCTATGTGCGCTCTTTCAGCAGCCCGGACACCCCGTTTCCGCAAGTACAATTACTGTCAAACGGCAGATATCATGTGATGGTCACGAACGCCGGCTCCGGTTACAGCCGCTGGAAGGACATCGCAGTCACGCGCTGGCAGGAAGACAGCGCCCGGGACGACTGGGGCCAATTTTGTTATATTCGTGACGTGGCCAAGGGAGATTACTGGTCGGTCGCATATCAACCTACTCTCAAGCTGTCGAAGAATTATGAAGCGATCTTCTCTGAAGGACGGGCCGAGTTTCACTGCCGGGACCATGACTTTGACACACACACCGAGATCGCTGTTTCTCCGGAAGATGATATTGAGCTCCGCCGGATAACCATCACCAACCGCAGCTGGACGTCGAGAGAGATCGATGTTACAAGCTACGCGGAAGTCGTCCTTGCGCCGGCTGAATCGGATGCGTTGCATCCTGCATTCAGTAATCTATTTGTCCAGACAGAGATTGTCGATCACAAACAGGCGATTCTCTGCGCCCGAAGGCCCCGTTCCGTCGACGAACCCTCGATATGGATGTTTCACCTGATGGCTGTCCACGGCGCTGAAACCGGGGAGGTTTCTTATGAGACTGATCGCATGCAGTTCATCGGCCGCGGGAACAACGTTACCAACCCGCAGGCCCTGAACAACTCTGCGCTCTCGGGCAGCCAGGGCTCTGTGCTTGATCCTGTCGTCTCTATCAGGCGTCGCATAATCCTTGACCCTGGAAAATCCGCAATAATAAATATGGTCACCGGCGTCGGTGAAACCCGGGAAATTTGTATGGGTCTTGTAGAGAAATACCAGGACCGTGACCTGGCAGACCGGGTCTTTGATCTTGCATGGACACACAGTCAGGTGCTGCTGCGGCAGATCAATGCCACAGAAAACGATGCGCAACTCTATGGCCGCCTTGCGGGCTCCGTGATCTATGCCAATTCTTCGCTGCGCGCCGACCCGGGCATTATCTTCAGGAACAACCGGGGGCAATCCAGCCTATGGGGCTATTCTATTTCCGGCGACCTCCCAATCGTGCTATTGCAAATCGCAGACCCGGCAAACATAGAGCTTGTACGCCAGCTTGTTCAGGCACACGCATACTGGCGGCTGAAAGGCCTGGCAGTGGACCTCATTATCTGGAACGAAGATCACGCCGGATACCGGCAGCTGCTGCAAGAACAGATCATGGGGCTCATTGCCGCCGGCATCGAAGCTAACGTGACGGAACGACCGGGCGGCATATTCGTAAGACCCGTGGACCAGATATCGGCCGAAGACCGCATACTGATGCAAACAGTAAGTCGCGCGATTATCACCGACAGCCTGGGGACACTGGCAGACCAGATTGACGGCCGCAATCTTATGACTGTTAGCCTGCCAATACTGACCCCGGTCCGCACCCGCAGCGCCGACCTCCCGGCTGTCGAGCCATTGCCTCGCCACGACCTGACGTTCTTTAACGGGCTTGGCGGATTCACACCTGATGGGCGCGAGTACGTTATTACAACTGCACAGGGTCAGGTGACGCCTGCGCCGTGGGTGAATGTGCTGGCCAATCCTGATTTCGGGACCGTTGTTTCAGAGAGCGGGATTGCATACACCTGGAGCGAGAATGCCCATGAGTTTCGACTTACTCCCTGGGGAAACGATCCTGTGAGCGATTCTGGCGGAGAAGCGTTTTACCTGCGGGATGACGAGCGCGGCCACTTCTGGTCGCCCACGCCGATGCCCTGCCGCGGGTCAACGCCTTACACCACCCGGCATGGATTCGGCTATAGTGTCTTCGAGCACACGGAACGGGGCATCCGCTCCGAGATGTGGGTTTATGTGGCCATGGACGCGCCGGTCAAATTCACGGTAATCAAAGTGCGTAACGAGTCGGGGCGAAACCGCCGGCTCTCGGCTACCGGATATGCTGAATGGGTCCTCGGCGACCTGCGGCCGAAATCGGGCATGCATGTGATCACCGAAATTGATCCGAAGAGCGGCGCGCTCTTTGCGCGCAATCCCTATAACACGGAGTTCCGCGACCGGACTGCCTTCTTTGACGTAGACGAGATATCTCGCACCATAAGCGGAGATCGGACTGAATTTCTGGGTCGCAACGGCACGCTGCGTGAGCCTGCCGCCATGTCGCGTATACGTCTTTCGGGTAAAGTCGGGGCTGCCCTGGATCCCTGCGCCTCGATCCAGGTGAGTTTCGATCTGGCCGCCGGCCAGGAGCGTGAGATCGTCTTCATGCTGGGTGTAGGGCGGGACAGCGACGATGCGACAAACCTGGTCAATCGCTTTCGGGGACCGACCGCTGCGCGCAGGGCACTCGATGTGACGTGGCAACACTGGACGCATACCCTCGGCGCTGTAAATGTGGAAACACCTGACCAGTCTTTGAACTTGCTGGCCAACGGATGGCTGCTGTACCAGACTCTTGCGTGCCGGCTTTGGGCGCGTACGGCAACTTATCAGTCTGGTGGCGCCTTCGGTTTCCGCGATCAGTTGCAGGATGTGATGGCTCTCATCCACTCCAGGCCTCACCTCGCGCGCGAACACCTGCTTCTTTGCGCGGCCCGTCAATTTCCCGAAGGAGATGTTCAGCATTGGTGGCATCCTCCAAAAGGTCGGGGAGTGCGAACTCACTGCTCGGACGATTACCTGTGGCTGCCTCTCACGACCTGCCGCTATGTCCTCACGACCGGGGACACCGGAGCTCTGGATGAGCCCATTAACTTCGTCCAAGGCCGGCCGGTAAACGCGGATGAAGACTCTTACTACGATCTGCCCGGGCGTTCTGAAGAGACGGCAAGCCTATACGAACACTGTGTCAGGGCCATCACGAACAGCCTGAAATTCGGTGAACACGGGCTGCCGCTCATCGGCTCCGGTGACTGGAACGACGGCATGAACCTGGTGGGCCGGCAAGGCAAAGGCGAAAGCGTATGGCTGGGATTTTTCCTTTATGAAACGCTCATGCTCTTCACTGAGGTTGCCCGCATTCATGGCGACATGCCTTTCGCGGAGAGTTGTAGGGAGAAAGCTGTCCGGCTGCGCAGTAATATCGAAAAATATGGATGGGACGGCCAGTGGTATCTGCGCGCCTATTTCGATGACGGCTCTCCGCTTGGATCGTCGACTAACGCCGAGTGCAAAATTGATTCAATTGCGCAAAGCTGGTCCGTGCTGTCCGGAGCTGGTGATGTTGAACGCACGCACATGGCGATGAAGGCTGTGGATAAGCTTCTGGTTCGACGGGACAGCGGCCTGATTCAGCTTCTTGATCCGCCCTTCGACAAATCGGAGCTGAATCCCGGGTATATCAGGGGATATGTTCCGGGTGTCAGGGAAAATGGGGGGCAATACACTCATGCGGCCATCTGGGCGGCAATGGCATTAGCTGAGTTGAGAGACAGCGCGCGCGCATGGGAATTGTTTGCAATGATCAACCCTATAAACCATGCGAAATCTTTGGAGGCTATTGCAACCTATAAAGTGGAGCCGTATGTTATGGCTGCCGACGTCTATGCGGTCTCTCCGCACGTTGGCCGCGGCGGATGGACATGGTACACGGGGTCGGCAGGCTGGATGTACAGGCTTATCCTTGAATCACTGCTCGGACTAAGACGTGAAGGGGACAGACTGAGTTTCGAACCATGCCTGCCCGGAGATTGGACTGAGTTCAAAGTTCACTACCGGTACCATGAAACCGTCTATCACATTAAAGTGTTTCAAACGGCGGATTGCAGCGTTGCGAGTGTGACTGTCGATGGCGTTGAACAATCCGACACATCCATTCCGCTTGTTGACGACCATCAGGAACATTCGGCCGAGGTGAGAATACCTCTTCCGGCGCAAGATGCGGGATAAAATAATCCGATGCTTTATATCCGCCCCCGGGCCATCGTCCTGTACTGGATCGCTTTAGTGACATGGCAACCTTTATCCGGCCATCGGCGTATAACTTGTCGTAAAAGCAGCCACACCGATAGTCATCCGTCATAGTCTTTATGCCGGATATATCCTGAAAAGAACCGGCCTGCCTGGTTGCAAGGCTGGAGCGCTTTTATACTGATCCCACTGTTTATATGATATAATTCTGCTATCTTACATTGGCTGGAGGCCGGCAATGAAGAAAATATTGATTATTGCGGTAGTCGCAGTCTTTGCATTAAACGCAGCCCCTTCAACATCATCAGGAGCAGATATGGGCTATGCAGGCGCAACAGCAGACAGCGGAAATATATTTTCGGATGGTATTATAGGTTCGGCATATAAGTATATATTCGGAAAATCTTCCTCAAATAAAAAAGAGACTGCGAATGAGAAATATTTAGAAATGTTAAAGGCAAAAATTGTAGAAATATATGCGCGCGAAGGAAAGACAATTATTGTCCGCTCATTCCATGAAGAGAACATGATCAATCAAAATGCGAGACTATTATCCTTTTTCGTTCGTATTGACGCAGGGGAAGAAACGTTACTGTCGGTCTTACTCGTCAGAAAGCCGGATGGTCTTTATTACCCGAGGATAAATATGACATGGGATGGAATCGGCGAATATAACAATCGTACAAAAAAAGAACTGGCGGAAAAAGCTGCTTCCTGGGGATATAATATCGGCCCTGCCGAAGATATCCCTCTCGGCGGCCTGGCTTATAAAAAACAGCCGCAGCCGGACAAGTCCGATCAAACCGTACAAACTACGGAAACGCCGGGCGCGCAACCGGCTCAGCCGCAAGCTCCGTCAGCGGGCAGATCCGTTTCCGAAACACTCGCGGAGCTGAAAAAGATGAAAGACCAGGGCTTGATCACACCGGACGAATATGACGCAAAAAAGGCCGAAATCCTCAGGAAGATGTAGTTGATTCTTTTTTCGGATTGCTTGATTGCCCTGTTATCCGGAAGCGGCGGCCTTGCCGTCTTCAGTTTACCGGCGTTATGTCCGCCAAAGAATAAATGCTACAATATAGATAGTGATTACCAATACTGAAATATTGGAGCGTTTTGAAAAGGACTTTCTTTCCGGCAGCAATCTTACGCATTTACAGGCCCTGCAGATAATTGAATCCCTCTGGACAGAGGGGGTGAACTTAGGGATATTGCCTCCCAAAGATCCTTTCGAAGGCCTCGAAACAGACATCAGAATCGCCGCAGCTCTTAATTCATGTTTGAAGAAACCCTTGCAAGAATAAGTTCCTGCCTCAAACAAAAGCATATCCCCTATATGATCATAGGCGGTCAGGCCGTGCTTCTTTATGGCGAGCCCCGCCTTACACGCGATATTGATATAACGCTCGGGGTAGACCCGGCGGCTCTGAACATTATTCTGGAAGCCATAAATGATATGTCATTAAAACCGCTGCCGGAGAACCTGGAATCCTTTGTCGCAAAAACAATGGTTTTGCCTGCGCTCGATGAAAAAACAGGCATCAGGGTCGATTTTATTTTTTCATTTACACCTTATGAAGCTGAAGCCATAGCCAGGGCGAGGAAAATAGAGATGAGCGGAACAGAAGTATTCTTTGCCTCTCCTGAGGACGTGATCATCCATAAAATCTTCGCGGGCAGACCGTTGGACATCGAGGATGTAAAATCCATACTGCTCAAAAATAAGAATCTTGATCTCAGATACATCAGGGCGTGGCTGACGGAATTTGACGCTGCCGCTGAAAACGCAAAGGATTATCTGGAATTATTTAACACGCTGGCCGAAGACCTATCAGACTGATAAGTCTTTAATCATGGTCAGATATTTGTTGCGCTGTTCTCGCCCCAATGATCTTGTCTATAACGGCCGATCTCTTTCAAATCATCCCAAGCCGCGTTGGAAATCATAAACCCCGGCATCAGTTGCGCTTTTCTCCATCAAGCTCATTGATCAAACCCAGCAGATTATAGGCCGCTGTTCCGCTCTCTTCACCCTCTGCCAGCGCCCGCCGTAATAAGGCCAATTTGATTTCCCGTTCCTCAAGCAGCCTCAGGCCGGCGCGTATGGCCTCGCTTGCCGAACCAAAATAGCCCTGATCTACCTGTTGGGCAATAAACTTTTCAAAATGGTCTCCCAGGGTTACGCTGGTATTCTTTTTCATGCCTTGCCTCCATAGATATTACTTAGTATTATTTCATAATATTTATTGGTGTTGATCAATTATTATTATACGCAGCAAAAGATCTCGCCCCCACCACAGAATTGTCATTGGAGGCCTGAAATGGTTGTCATGGGTGGCCATATCAAAGTCTCGGCGCAGTGATTCCGTGCCCGGTTTGAGAACGAACTATCATACGTTTGCCTGACGATCATGTTTATATTGATATACTGCGCAGTTTTGGCGAGACGAGCGATGGCTACCTATGGCAACTATGATAATACTTGATTGAGCATGCTTTTCTTTTCCAACGTCAATTCCCGGATTACATCTGCCCCCGGTCTAGCGTCCTGTACTGAATCGCTTCTGCGACATGGCGGCCCGCGATATTGTCCGATGCATCGAGGTCGGCAATAGTGCGCGACACTTTCAATATCCTCGAATATGCGCGGGCGCTGAGCCCCAGCTGCTGCATTGCCGAATCGAGAAGTCCCTGCGCTTCGGATGTAAGATTGCAGTATTTTTTCATATGCCGGGTCTTCATCTGGCCGTTGGCGTAGATCCTCTCACTCGTGAACCGATCAAGCTGCAGTTCCCGCGCCTCCGCAACCCTTTGCTGAATGGTTTCCGATTTTTCACTCAAATACTCTTTTGAGAGTTCCTTATAAGGGACCGCCGGAACATCTATATGAATATCTATGCGGTCCATAAGCGGGCCGGACACCCTTGAGCGATATCTGTTTATCATCCCCGGCGTGCATGTGCATTGGTGTCGTGTATCCCCGTAAAAACCGCAGGGACATAGTTGCGTTGCTCTTTTGCCGCCATTTCGGAAGATGTGGGCAGATAGCAGAGGTCGATGAAGACTTCATCGGCTGCTATGGTAATGCGTTCGGTGATGGTTTCGATAATGTTGCGCTTCTCGGCATCGGTCAGTTCCGGCCAGTGTGAATAGAGGTCTTTGGCCTCGTTAAGGATATTATCACTGGAAAGATACTGGATGCGCAGGAAATCGATTTCCCCTTGGAGTTCCGGAATCTGATCTTCGATCTGTTTTAATCTTTCCTCCATGGGTTTGTATTGCCTGCCGAAACCTTCTGGTGTGATTTGATCATCGATGTATAGACGATAAACCTTGTCCATCTCTTTTAGAACTTTCTCCCGTTCGGTGTTGACTGAGACTAACAGTTCTTCTTTGTCCCCGATAAGCTCATCCGCATTATTGAGATAATTGGCTATCTCGTCTGACGAAAAGAAGAAGGCTTGCAGCTGATGCTGAAAGATTCCTTCCAGATCCAGAGCACTAATTTTGTTCCGGCATTTGAAACAAGTGTACTTGTGCGAACTGGAAGGCACGTACATCTTATTACCGCAATGACAGAATGCTAACCCGGCAAAGAGATGCACTGTTTTTTTGGCCGGACGGCCATTCTTCTTAGCTTGTTCATTCAATATGCTGTTGCATTGATTCCAGAGTTCTTCCGAAATTATGGGTTCAACTTCCTGATAAACCCAGGCCTCTTTAGGCTTCATTACCCATTTCTTGTTGTCGCCCAGGCTTTTAGTGTAATTGAGGCGGTGCTTTCCCATGGCAGTCGGATCTTTAAGCAGTCTTTCGATAGTCGTATCCGAGAACTTCGAGCCGTTTCTGGTCCGATAGCCGCGTTCGTTTAAAAGTCGAGCGACGGTTTTTTTGCGGCGGTGATCCGCAAACAATTCATAGATAAGTTTTCGAACAGGCGATTCTTGGATATCCAGAACCAGTTTTTTATCCTGCCATTGATAGCCGAATGAAGCCTGACCGCCAAGCGGCTTCCCCAGCTTGGCCCGAATGGGAACGGAGGCCGCGACCCTTTCAGCAATTTCTTCGCGTTCCCACTGGGCCATAGCCGCAATCATGGTGTAAAAGAGTCTGCCAGCCGGGGTAGATGTGTCGATTGACTCTTGCAGAGAGATAAGATCGGCTCCGCTTTCCCGAAACATTTCCGATATATCCAGAAGTTCCTTGGTGTTTCTGGCTAACCTGGCAAGTTTCGAGAATATAATGCCGGTAATATGACCAGTCTTGATATGTCCGAGCATACGCTGGGTTTCCGGATGACTCATGACCGATTTGCCGCTAACCGCTTCAAGTCTGTAGACCTCCCTTACCTTCCAGTCTTTAGACTCGGCGTAATAGCGTGCTCTTTTTTCGTGATGCTCGGGACTTTCGCCTTTAACCTGATCTTCGGTTGATACACGAATCCAGATGCCGACATGTTTACCTTTTTCCATTCCATCCTCCTGACGTTGAAGGAAAGTTGAGAACATTTTAAGTTACTTGAATCAGCCATTATTTTCAACTTCCGGTTTTATTTTGTTCTTATCTTCTCCTTCTGCTGTTTTTCTGAGTGCATCTTGTAATATGCTATTTACGAGAGTTGTCATTTTGATCCCCTTGGCTTTGGCAATTCGATAAAGAGTGGGAATAAGCCGTTCATCGATTTTGGGGCTATACATGATTTTGCCTCCTATCTTGTAAAAGAGCTGACGAGCTTAAAAAGCTTATCAGCAGTCTAGGAGATCTGAGAAAGAGAAAAAGGTGGGATTATTTGCTTATTGGGGCAATTAATTATGATAAAAGTGACTAGAACCTATCTCAAAATTAAAATGGTGTAAAATATAATGCATGATGAAGTTAAAAGACGAGCAATGGGAGCTGATCCGGAAACACTTTCCAGAGGAGAGTATTCCGGATGATCGCCCTGGAAGAAAGCCAGTTCCGACTCGTGCAGTTCTTGAAGCAGTTCTGTGGATACTCAACACAGGGGCACAATGGCACATGCTTCCGCAGAGTTATCCAAACTATAAAACAGTTCATCGTCGTTTTCAGCAGTGGTGCAGAAATGAAGTTCTTCGTAATGTACTTACAGATCTTGCGAACACCTTGCGAGAGCAAGGAGGGATTGACGAATCCGAGAGTTTTATAGACGCCACGTTTGCTTCTGCCAAGGGCGGCGGTTATGAAATTGGTAAGACGAAGCGAGGAAAAGGCGTAAAAATCATGGGGATAGTAGATCGCAATGGACTTCCTATAGCTGTTTGCACACATGCGGCTAACCACCATGAAGTCACCTTGGTTCAGCTTACATTTGATTTTTACATGATAGAGGCGAAGCCTGAGAAGCTGATAGGTGATAAAGCTTACGACAGTGACGATCTTGATGATGATCTTCGCAAACAGGGGATCGATATGATAGCTCCGCATAGGGAAAACAGGCGGAAAGAGCCCACGCAGGATGGACGGAAGCTTCGACGCTATAGTCGCAGATGGCTGGTCGAGAGATTCTTCGCGTGGCTTCAATGGCATCGTCGACTCCTTGTTCGCTGGGAATACTATGCCGAGAACTTTCTCGGCTTTGTGCAGCTTGCATCAATAAATATACTACTTAAACGATTTTGAGATAGGTTCTAGAATTTGTAACATTTTGCGGTTTTCTCACAGCTATATGTCAGTAAGCGATAATTAGCACGGCGCTATAAAGGTTTCTATGGGAAATATGTAGCAATGATTTTTCGGATTAACTAACAAAACAGCTATTATTCGTGTTTAACGGTCAAAAACTACGACAGACCCGAAACGACCTAGTCACTATCTGATTGTTATAAATCAGTATGTAATATAGCTTTGTAATCTGCAAAATGCTTTTCAAGTTGCTCATCGGTCAACCCTATACGCTCCCTTACTGGTCTTACAGCTTCATTTAATTTCCCGTCTGCGCGATTAAATAGTGCCTGAGCTTCTTGAAGTTCAAGGATCATTTCATCTCGTCCATTTTTTGTCATGAATTCTGCCGATCGCTCTCTGAAATAATGGTGAGCAAGGAAATTTCTTTTATAAAGCGCATCGGCGAGTAAAGATTGCAAATCCTGCGGGACGCTGATCACACCCCTCAGACTGCGGATCAACATTCCGAGTGTTGTTTCAAAATGCCGACCCATGAAAGCATCAAATTCCTTTAACCATTCTTGCTTCGGCACAGAATGCCCAGCTCTTCTCGGAAGAAGATCTAGGAAGACTAGGGCATTCACAAGACCGTGCTCGAGAACCTGTGATAAATAAACCGCAAGCCCAAAATGAGCATATACTGTCTTGACATGTTCATCTTCATTATAAGTATTCATTATGATTTATGATGGCACTGATGAGTAGTGCCATCAGGAGATTGTTCAATTCGCATAGTTAGGACTTACCTTCGCTGTCCTCATCTTTGGGCTCGTCTATTTGAGGCACTTCGAAGATCACGGGAACGCCCGACCTGAATGCCTTTCCCACTGCGATAGCTTGCCTAAACCTTAGGACAGGAAGCGACACAACCATTTCCGCCCCCATGTAGTTCAATAGAAAATCGGAACTTGTCTTATCGAACTGCTGAAACGCCACGATAGTATTGCATTGCGTCAAGACTGTTTTGGAAACGTTCGCGGTTCTCTGTGCAACAACAATGAATCCGACATTGTATTTTCGGCCTTGAAGTGCAATTTGGCTGATGCTGTTCACTAAAGACGCGGCCTTTTTCTCTTCCACTCCGATGAAATTCCATTCCGGGATAACCGTGTGCGCCTCCTCAAGAACAACACACACCTGCTTACCAAAGTTGGCATCCTGCCTCGCTACTTGAAAGAGCCCACGGAAGAACCACTTCGTGTATTCCAAGATACCGGTTGTGTTTGAAACATCCGGAAGTTCAAACAATGCGAGCGTCTTGTCCGACTGCATGAACTTCTTTACAGCTTCGTAAAAGAGATCCTTTAAAACTTTCGTACTATCCGCAATGACTGTCTTATTCTGCTTATTAGAGAATTGCTCGAGTTCCGTAGAAAGCGCATCTATCGCTTCAAAAAGAGCATCCTTATGATCATCTGTAACCACATTCTCTGGCGCAAGATCGGAAAACTTTTTGCGATATTCATTTGTGAAATCTACGCAGATCACCTTGGTACCATCAGCGATAATCTTTCGAATTAGATCTCGGCAGAAAACTGACTTGCCCGATCCCGTAACTCCTAGAATTGCCATGTGGTGGGTCACAGCTTGTCGCAGGTTTAATAGCACTGGGTAGTTAGTCCCAGGGATTGCCCCGACCAGCTTTTCCCCGGGCTTGGCAATGAACGCTGGTGGATCTGACGCCATATATAATGGAGTATTGATCTCGGGAACCCAACCATACTTTTCGAACAGCAGGCGCTCTGAATCCCAAACTCCCAGTTGGACAGCTTCTCCGACGACTAGGCCTGCCTCGTTCTTTTGCTCTAATGCTTCTATCTCTGTAAGGCCTTGAGTGACTTGGTAAAGCACACGCTTTCCGGATACATTTGCCTCTAGCAGGCTGCCTTCGGAAACAGTGACTCGGCCTGCATAGTCGAAACGTAACTTCATGATACTTGAGTGCTCGACGACGAGACCAACAAAGCGTCCGAGAAGCTCTGGCACAGGGCATGCCTGGATTTTAAATACGACATTCGCTGCACCGATCTCAGTGCATGGTTCGTCTCCGAGTGCTTGAAGGATATCTTCAGTGGCAAGAATCTTAATCCATTGCTGTTCGTTCAAAAAGAAGTTATCAACGATCATCCCCTTGACTACGCGGTGCCTCTCGTCCATGGAGTAACGAAATTCTACTATGTCAAATCGCCGAACTGTAACACGCTCAGTATAAAGCTTTGCCAGGAATGTGTTCCGTGATTGGACTCCGATTATTTCTCCGACGTCGAGACCAGGTTTCCGGCTCGACCGCCATGATGAGAGCACAACGCTTTTAGGATCGATGAGAAGGACTACAGATGCATAACACGCCAGAGCAATGAACTGACCGGATTGACTGTCGACGTAAAAGAAAAGCGTTAGCAGAAACAGCGCAAAAAATAGAAACCGCCCATTCCCAAAAAAAACAGAGAACCTTTTTAGCACCGATGAAACACGGTTCTGCATCGCCTCTGACGACTTGTTGTCATCCAGCAAGAGAAGCGCAACCAGCGAGGTTAATGTTAGAAGGAGATTGTAGCCAAAGAAGATCCAATACCATTGGCCGAAATTCGACAACTGGGAATGAAGCGGTGCTAGTAGAAGCAAAATCGAGATCGTCGATAATAGGACGTGAGTGGGGGTCGTGAAGAAATGCTCAAGAAAGAGCGTTGCGAACGAAAGCATGAGCAGCGCGGTAAAAAGAACCACGGCATGCTCTGATTCTGGAAAGGCACGACCTGTTGTAATGAAAAATACCACCAAAAGGAGGATGAAGCTGATTATGAATAGTGTGATCCGCCGAGATTTATTCATGAAACTCTATCTCCTCTTGCCCCTTATTACTGCGCCTTATAGCTACAGGTTGCTTTAAAGTCCTTGCATTCGTGACCGGGTTTGTCACAGTTCATACGGTTAGATAATGACTTTATACTTTATAACAGTGCGAATATGGGAAATGCACAAAAAAAGCCAGAGGTTTTAGAAACCCCTGGCTTTTGCCTGAATCATAAATTAATATCTGCTGGAATAATGAGAGCGATGAGACTCATGAGAATAATGAGACTGATGAGACTGATGATCCGCTAAAATAATGCTTTGTTTGTTTAACTGCTGGAGATTAACTGCTTTATCCAAATATAAAGGTGTGTTTTCCTTAACACTCTGTATACTCTGATTAAAAGAAGCGTCACTGTTACTGGACATGCCAAATAATGACAATAATCCAAATCCGAATAGCGTTAACGAATTAATTAATTTATTCATAGCGTTACCTCTTCTTTATTTAAGACATATAAAACCATACCACTTTGCAAGGCGGTTGTCAAGAAAATATTACTATATTCGAAAAATAGATTTGCTTCTGTATTCCCCCGATGTCGAAAAGAAACCGCCGCAAAGGTCTTTTTTCGAGCAGCCATCGCATTCGTCAATATAACAGTTTTTCCAATCGGATATTGATTTCCTGGAAAATCTCCATAATTTTTCGGGCAGGATACAAAGCTGAAAATTATAGATAGAAACAGCAATATCTGCCCTGTGCAAATAGCGGATCGCCTTCTCTAGATCATCAACATAAGATATGGGGTCTTGCCACAGGTTATCAGCATTTTTTCTAGCATTCCCGATAACTTCCATGCCCATAAAAGCCACGTGACGCACAAAGGTCAGATTGCGATAAATAAATTCGGCTAATTGCCGAAACCGATGGGCATTTTGAGGAAGAGTCACCGTTCGAATCTCGATATCTTGCCCGAATAAGGCAAGATTTTGAAGCCCCTTGACGGTTTCAAAAAAGCTTCCTTCGACTCCCACGATTTTATCGTGCTCAAAATAGTCGTCCGAGTACAAGGGTATTTCAAATTGTAGCGCCGAATGTCTAACTGCCACTATTTTCTTAACAAATGTAAAGTCCTTAAATCTCTTGCCATTGGAAAGAATTGCCAAGGGAGTATTGGGCATGTATTTTTTACAGGCAGATATGAGTTTTATAAGATCGGGACCAAGAAGTGTTGGCTCCCCGCCTGTTATAGCCATGCGCTTCGGTTCATGTTTTGCCATGAGCTTTATAGCGTTTATTTGATCGTCAATAAGAGGATCAGGCTCTCCCGTTGGAGGTTGTGGACACATAATGCATTTCAGATCGCATCGACCAGTAGCAAACAGACAGTTATGACTGGATACGGTGTCATAAAGAATTTTAAGATGACCCTCAGGCGTCGCCAGTACCACATCACCCTCTTTTAACTGCGTGAAACAATCATGGGGTATGTTTTCAATAAAGGATAGCGATTGTCCTTTAATGGCTTCTGAGATCGGGGCGGCTGAGATAAATGCCAGCACTGGCGAGAACGGATGGGTATTCTCTTTTATCGCGAATATTGCCGGATCGTTTCCAGATGTGAAAGAGAAAAGATGTCTCTTTCTGAAAACCTGCCCGACAATGTTAGCCGATATGTTAACCGCATGTCCTTTTATAGGCTTCATCACAAACTCGCTTCCTTGTATGAGCGTCGCGTAATCCACGACCAGAAAACATCCATGACATTTTCATCTGAATTTCTGATAAGGGCAAAAAGATGTGTCAGAACAGCCTTGTGTTTTTTGCAAAACTCGCTTGTCGGGATATGGCCAACATATCTCTTGTCGTTTTGCTGGGAATACGCCCTGATGGGATCTGATCCACAATAAGGCCTGAAGACGCATGAATGACAGCCCGGTATCGTTTCAAGGCATGATGCCGCTACTATTTTATTGAGTTTTGGATTAAGAAAAATGTCTTGATAGGAGTTGCTGCGTAAATTACCAAGACAAAAATGCTTATCGCCCATGGCTGCAAGCATTCTGCCCTCATCTGCTGGGTAGACATCGCCGTTATAATCGTAGATGACTCCAAGGATACCGGCTCCGGAGGGCGACTGCAAATCGACAAAACCCGTGGCAAAAGGTGTTAAAATCCGCGTCAAAAGAATAGTTGAAAACGATTCGGCAAAATGGGTTCCTTGAAGATTCAATTCAATAATATATTCCAATGTGTCTTTGTATGCTGTAATATAGTCTTCAACCCCGTATTGTAGCGCCTCGCCGGAGATTTTCTTTGCATAGCCATATGGATTTAGGGAGCGTAAGAAAACATTGTGGAATCCAAGTCGCACATATTCATCAATTACTTGCCTCAGAAAAGGAAGGTTTGTTTTGGTCACCGTCATCAATGCTGATGCAGACTCTGCCCCTAAAACTGATCGGGTTAGTTCAAGATTCTTAATAAATAGGTCATAACTGCTGCCCCCATCCCTCAATATGCGGTTAGCGTCATGAAGCTCTTTTGGTCCATCGAGAGAAGTGGAAACATCAATATTATATTTCTTTAAAAATGACAGTATCTCTTTAGTTATCAATGTCAAATTTGTGCATAAAACGAATGACAGGCTTTTGTTGAATTTGCGATTAAGCTTAGTGGCATATTCAACAATTTCAACAACAATTGGAAAGTTTAATAATGGCTCGCCACCCTGAAACTCAACTTTGATATGAGGAGAGGGAGTTTGAAAGATTATTTCAACTACTTTCCTTGCTGTGGCACTATCCATATCCCAATGAGCCGAGTTTGCATCTTGACTTGAAGCATGGCAATAATTGCAATTCTGATTGCAGCGCAAAGTCAAAACTACCATGTGCAAACAGGTAAAATTACGTAAATAACTTTTCTTAGATCGGTATTTTGTAGCTAACAGGTCGATAGTAGAGGCAAGATGCTTGGGAGCATCCAGAATAAATTGTTTTGCCCTCAAATTAACATATGATTCATTCTTGCTGTCCAGTTTATATGATAATAACTTGTCAAATTCATCATGTCTGACAAATAGATAATCTCCAGCCTCATTTGTTAGTAGAAAGTTATCATTATCAAACTTTTCAAATTGCAATGGCAGAATAAGATATGGAGCATCATCGGGGATCATTATTTATTGTTCAGTTCCTTGGATAGTTCATCAACCGTAATAGGCGAAAAAGCTTGTCTGACAATAAGCTCTCGAATTTTGCCATATTCTTTTTCCAGATCAAGTCTTACCTGATGATCAAGTACTGTGTTGCAGAAATGTTTGGCGTCTGACTGCAGCAGGGCAATTTTCTCTGAATCATCGAGAGGAATAGGCTCTTTAGGCTCCAAATATACGCTGACTTTTTCAGACTCATACGGCTTGATCTCAAAATAATACTTATTTGTCATCGTCTGAGCAGCAGCAAATATTGCTTCTCTCTGATAGAACAATTTAAATAAATAAATGCACAGCCTGCCATCTTCAATAACAAAGTTCATTTTGCTTAATTCATCACTCATGGAGACATTGTACGCTTGGCGAAGCATCTTTGGCAACGGCTGTGAATATAAGCCTTAATTGACCTGAATCAAATCCTTGCACCACAAGCATAGTCGTACTAAGTGATTGATTATTTCTTTCGGTAGTGTTCAATTTACGGAACATACTTGAATGTTACATTATCGGTAGTTATTTGCGATTACAACAATTTCGCGCAATTCAAGATTAGCAGGTGTAATGCGCAATCTATATATTTTGTTGCATCTCAGAGAACAGCAAGTCACTATTTCTTTTCTTCTCTTATTCTTCCATATTTTCCCCTGGATGTATGGATGATTTCATTAGAATACGAGACTCCAACCTCGGGCGGCAGTATAGTATTCGCACTAAAAGCTTTGGAAGTAAAACCATCAATCATAAGCTTTAGATAGATATGATAGTTCGGGAGATTCACAAAATCGCTTTCGCCAAAGACTGGGTGAAATTCTCGACTCAGATAGTCAGCGTCTTTGGCTCCGACTCGGAAAGATATAATCGTTCCTATGTTGCCAAATATAGCTGAAATCATATCTTCATCCAACTGCTTGATATACTGATGGGTCAAGATTAGGCGCAACCCATATTTCCTGGCTTCAGATAAGATATCGGCAAATGATTCAGTCAGGAAATTATGGACTTCATCGACATACAGATAGAAAGGTATTCTTTCTTCCTCTTGAATGTTGGCCCGGCTCAAGGCAGCAAGCTGGATTTTAGTCACAATCATAGCACCAAGCAGAGCACCGTTATCTTCCCCGATTCTTCCTTTGGCCAAATTGACAATGAGGATCTTTTTTTCATCCATCACTTTTCTCAGGCTAAAAGCATTTGCTTTTTGTCCGACTATGTTCCGGATTGGGGTAGCAGTTAGAAATTGACCGACCTTGTTCAAAATGGGAGATGCAGCTTCCGATTTGTACCATTTTGAATAATTGGCAAACTCGGAAAACCAGAACTCTTTTACTTGCTGATTGGTAACATATCGAAGAACTTGGTTTCGAAAAGAATCGTTTGTGAGGAGTCGCGGTAAATCCACAAGCGTGCTATTCGGATACTCAAGCAGTGCCATGATCGCATTTCTCAGAATATGTTCCATCCTGGCTCCCCAATAGCTTGGCCAAAGTTTTTTAAAAACCGAGATAAGACCCGAGGCAATCAAATGATGATAATCGGGATGGGCTTTAGCCAGCGGATTAAAAGCTATTGGATACTCGATGTCTGCCGGGTTGAAGTAAATCACATCTTCGATTCTGTCTTTCGGAATGAAGTTCAATATATCCTCTGCCAAATCTCCGTGGGGGTCAATAAGTGCCACACCGTTCCCGGCTTTGATGTCTGATACGACCATGTTCTTGAGTAGTGTAGATTTACCGGTTCCGGTTTTACCGATGATATACATATGACCGCTACGGTCCTTATCCTTGATGCCAAACTCCATATTCTGATTTCTAAAGTTGGTTTTGGCGAACAAAGTGATCGGGTTTGAGTTGTCGATTGGATTATTCACATATCCATGCTACTCGGTCCACGAATAACTTAAAGATAGGCAAAATTGCTCTATCTAGCAAATGCGCCAGCTCTCACAGGGAATTAATTTCTTGCCGCCCTAGTATTGAAGTTAGGCCGTATTCATTACCCGGCATAACAAATCTGACATAGGGATACCCATACGCGCGCAATAGATCAGCATTTGTTACGGAGATAGCAAATATCAGTGATAATATGAATTTTGTAATCAGATCGGAATCGGATAGCCCAGTTCTTTTTTTATCAACTCATAAACCTGCATATGAGTCGAATATTTAATGACACCTGCCGCATGCTTTCTCTTGAGAAAATCATAAACTATCACTTTGTTTGGGTAATGATCAGCTACATAGTTCAGTTCATACTCCTGCCCGCAATTGACGTACTTATCATCTCTTGATTTGTCTCTCGCCATACATCCTCCTTTTTATTAAAAGCAACAAATATATACTGTTTATGAGTAACTTTCAGAAAAAATAATTTTACCGTACTAAATGTCTTCCGATATTTTTATAAGTCATTGAGGACAAGCAAGTTTAGTGCCTCTTTGTAACAGCATTGAAAGATAAGGCAAAATAGCGCATGAATATTTCTTATATTATGTATTTTTTACATGATATAAGAAATATGTATAGGATAAGACATGCATTTTCATAAATAGGTTTAGACACCGTTATAAGGCTTATCAATAAGATATTCCACTAGTTTATAAAATAGCTTATCCAGCTCCTCGTAAGAGGCATGGGGATAACATTTACTACTTAAGTCATCCGGCAAATTTGCCCTAGTAGTTCGAGGTCTGTCCCGATGCGGGGTACCGTTTGAATAAATATGTCGATTTGCCACTTCTTGAAATGGCAATTTTAGCTCTATTAAAACGTTTTTATGATCTGCAATTCGGTTCGAGGTCACTTTCTCAAGTATTTCTCTTTTTTCACATGGCAATGCAGCTTTGTAGCTTGAATAAACGTTTGTTGCTAGTTCGAGAAATTTTGCCAGCTTGTCCGGCATTGAGTTGCGGCTGCCTTTCATTTCGACTAATTTGTCTTCTATTGTTCGCAGCTCCATGTAAAGAGATTCTTTCCTTTTTTCAAAGATGTCCTTCTCAATTAGCCGATCAATATAAGCGTCGGTGAGACGCTCTATTCGATCTTGTATCCCGGATAGACTTAACTTTAATGTGCTCGACTGTTCTTCTTGCCTAACAGCCCAAGTATCTCTTAGTTTTTCGATTTTGTTTTTTAGGAATAATATTTCTTGTTTGTCGAATTGGATACCTGCTATTTTATTAATAATGATTTGTTCAATCTCTGCTTCTTTAAAACAAGTAGTCGGACATGTTTTTGTATGACACCGATAATAAACATGCCCTTTTTGAATTTCACCATACAATGAATGGCCACAGTATTTACATGTAATCATGCGCCGAAAATCAAGATCATGCCGCAAACTATGGATGATTAGTTTGCCCTTAAGAATTTGCTGGACTCGATCAAAAAGTACCTTACTGGTCATAGGCTGATGAATACCGCAGAAGATCTCCTTGCTGGTTTTTATACGAATGAGACCGATATAGAATGGGTTATTGAGAATAACCGACAAACCGTTCTTTGAAACTTTTTGATTATTCCTATTCCTTAGACCGAGGGAGTTCAACTCTTCAACGAGACTCATAAGAGAGTATCTGCCAGTGCTATAAAGCTCAAAAGCTTTCTTAATCAGGGGGGCTCTCACAGGATCAAGTTCTTTGACCTTTTCTTTTCCCATATTAAGATAACCCAGTGGTGCTGGCAGCGGATAAAGTCCTTGCTTCAGACGGCCATAGAAACCTTTGCGAGTTTCTTCTCGAAGATTACGTATATAATCAGCAGCGACAACAGCTTGAATATCCGCAGACAATCTACCGCCGCGAGAATTGAGATCCAGGTTTTCATTCGTAAAGTGGACTTTTATTCCTGAATCGATAAGTTCGCCTAGATCGGCCCAATCCTTTAGATTTCTAGCACTCCGATCTATCTTATGAATAATCACGCCTTCAGCCTTGTTTTGTCGCAAAAGTCTCATCATCTGGTTGAATATAGGCCGCCCACGTTTGGCAGCCGTTTCTTTTTCTTCAAACCACTTGACTATGACAAGATTGTTTTTTTGGGCGTAAAAGGCAATAGCCTCACGCTGTTCCTGAAGTGAAACGCCGTGGTCCCCCTGTTTTATCGTTGAAACACGGATATATCCGAAGAAGTTACGCATGGTGATTTAACGCCTAATTACCAGATCAATTCTAATATTTATCTTTTGAAGTGTCAAAAGCATCATCTTTGGAAGAGATGCGTTGATAGATTCTCAGTACTATTTCCAAATAGTCCATCAGATTTTTTTCTGCCTCCTCTAATTCTTCAAGCGTCAGATGCGGATAGAGTTCATCAATCGTTGGGGATTGAAGCAGGTCTTTTTTCTTATTGTCCATCTGCTCAGCATAGGACAATGTTTATTATAATAAAGACTGGATAAATTACTTTCTTCAGCAAATTATCTCCTCTCAACGAGCAATTGGCGGAGCTCGAAATGCAACCCAATCATAATTAAATGGAAGTGCTTCCTGAGGTGATAAAATCAGCTTACTAACTGCACCAGTAAACTCGGCCTTCATTAATAATAAAGTGGCTCCGACACCCTGTGATTTGCCAGACCGAAGGAGAAAGCGTTGGGCATGTCCCAGTTTTCTTCACTATCCAGTGGGGTTTATGTATTCTTTGCAGGGAAAGAGATATTACATGACCACATCCACAAGGACATCTGAACAACGCCCAAAGTGGCTTATTTTCATAGACAACTACAACGAAATCTTTATTGCCTATCTGATCATTTTTTGGCGTTTTATCTGTTACTCGTATCGAATTAAAATAAATATCCGGCTTTTTATGTTTCCGCGCCGGTCTATGATTAAATATGTTCTGATAAATTTTATATAAATATTTAAACATTGATTATTTCACCTAGTCGGGGAATCCCCAATCGATACTTACCTTCGCTTCTTGGCGTCAATAATGGTTTCCGGCAATAAATACATTCCGGATTATCAAGCGGCTCATTACTGTGTATTTGCAGATGTATGAAGTCAATCCAGATATTATCGGGTCTCAGTTCGGATGAAATATTTCTATATGGTCTCAATAATTCCATAAAAGTTGCCAGTGCGTTATCTGAAGTGGCATTAGTAAAGGGTCCAACCCCAGGAGCCTGCGCACCTCCGCCTATCAAATAATAATCACGTTTAAGTGTTACCGGATCAAGTTTAGAGAGTGCTGGATTATCTTTAATCGCCTGTTCATATTTTAATTTCTCGTCGGTTATAATGCGTTGGCAACGCAGGCACGCTCCCGACTCAGGCAGAATACAACTGACGCGCCCTCTGTGATCCCTCAGATAGGGAATTCCTTCCTCATCAATATTGATGAGACCTGTTAAACCAACGTCGATATATACTTGTGAATAGTAATACAATGCTTGATTCATCAAATCCCGGCCAAGTTGATCATCAGTGCATCCAAAAACCACATCCGCGCTGGAAAGAGCATCGATTGCCTTGGCCGATTCATCCAGATACTTATTCACAGCCGATACGGTATTGTCTAATCCAAGCTCTTCAATAAATTTCGCCAGTACTTTAGCCTTATTTTTTCCTTTGTCCCGGACACGATACCCTCGAACACGATTCATGTTTGTTTTGTTCAGTTTGTCACCGTCGATCAAAATTAATTCTCCAACGCCAGCCCGTGCCAGTAAGGTTGCAATTGGAGATCCGGTGCCACCGACGCCAACAACTGCTACACGCAGTGAATGAAGCATTGCATTAAAGGGTTTACCAAATGCAGCTTCCTGACGTTTAAGTGTGTCCGTGAATTTACCTGACATGGATATGCCATGAAGCTTCATTTTATCACCAAGAACACTGATGTGGCGAACCGGCAGTACTCTGAGGGGTTCCACTCCTCGACGAATCCTTCCGGACCACTTTCCGTTTTTCAACAGCATAGCGATCAAGAATGAATTTTTACCATTACAGCCAGAAAGACCTTTTAGAATATTGAGTTCATTAATATTATCACGTGCCGAAAACGAGACACCGATGTCGGTAGGATGATTATGCGCAAAACCGAGTTCCAAGCCGTCTGTTTCACATCGGTAGTAAATATCGGGAAGCTTCCGCATATTGATCCGTAGATGCGTCCGAGAGCTATCAAGTATCCAGTCACCTGTCATCTTTATGACCTCGACAGCTAAAAATCTGTCTGATACCGGTTGACCGGCTGCTGCCCTAGCCAGACGGCGAAATAGCACAATGGCACCACGCTCATGTCCTGCCGGATGGTTACTTAACCACTCTTGCAGTTCGCGATCTTGAGAACCTAATATTGTAATCCGGTGTCCTGTCATCTTATTGCATCTGGCCTTCTCAATGCCCAATCAATTCGATCGAGCACTTTTTGAATGTTATCAGCTTTCGGGTTCCAGCTTTTATCGGGCCAATGTCTTGACCACCTGCAATACTCTTTACCTTTGAAGTGCCTAGAGTCTCCTCCGCCAAAAACAGCAACATTGGGGATAGCCTTTCCGTCCGCACGAACCAAAGCAGGATGGACCCAGAACATGTCTCCGCCGCTTGTATTATAATTAGCCGGAACAATCCAGAGCACCTCAATTTGCTCAATTATTGATCCGTTCTGAGCATACAGCCCTTGGGCAAGAGGAAAATTTTTTATAATCAGAAACCGATATGCCTCTTCTTCCTCATACTCAAGTCCGGACCCACCAAGAATTTTATAATCTACGTCAAGAAGCAGTGCCATAGATATTGCCCGCCGTTGAACTGGATTCCTGGGAATAGAATTTTTCTACACCTGGAGCTCCAAGATCTACGGATTCATCGTGTCCTATTAATCTTCCTGGTTTTCCTGCTACCTTCAAATACAGATCCATATTATCAGGTATTCCAGGGCCGATATCTCTTACTTCGCGACCAGTGATAAACTGTTTGTCCCACTCATACATTGTGTTCTCAATTTTGAACTTAAATTTTTCGTGCATAGCTTTCTCCTTTAATAATTATTTTTCTGCCATTAGGCAGTAACAGCTTTGTCAGCTTACTCTGCTTACAGTATAAACAAAAAAAATTATAATGTCAACTGTCTAGACTCATCAGCCGGAAATAGAGCTTCTAAACGTATCTTGGCCACTATTGGATTTACATTAAAGATTTCACTGAGCACATTTACAGCTTCGTTTATGCGGACCCGATCTATCGTTCTTCCGCCCAATGACCCCGTTTCAACGAAAAAGGACTCCAGAGCCTTATTAACAAGAACTCTGGGCAATAATAGCGGGCCTATTGCAAGATTGGCCTGATATTCCCACCAGCGACCGTCATAATGATTTTTGCTTTTCATTATATCACCCACCGGCACATCACTCTTCCGGCACAATATTCTCGGCCTTTCGGAATCCATTGAATCGCCAAACAACAATTTGGGCTGTTTTCCGAACACAAAAAGGTGAGCATGTAGCAAGCCGTGTCCTATCTCATGCGCCAGTGTAGTATTAACTCTACGTTCGGAGGCTTTACTGTTTTCGTCTGCTAACGATGAAGCTATCACGATTGCCTTGACACCCTTAGGTCCAAACTCGGTATAACCCAAACATCCCTCTGGTAATTCCTCATAGCGCGGACTAATTTTGAATCTCTTTTCAATAAATCTTTCAATTCTAATTTCCGACGGCTCAACCGGAAGCAAACCCTCATTCAGCAGTTCTTCAGTACATGTCTGCTCAATTTCCTCAATTTTATAATAAGGTTGTTCTGAGAAGGGACCTGAATTAGTTCGACGTGTTTTCATTTCTTTTTTGGTGATTTAGATTTACCCTCGATAAATTTAAGAAGGTCCTCAGAGCTGATATTTTTATCGATCACCTTACGAAATGCCAAACCAAGTCGGGGATCGTCTATAGCCATGCGCTTCATATCTTCAATAGGAAAACGCGCATCATATCCTCGAAGATCTTCGAGGGAAGTACCCAATAACCTAGCCATACTTCCAAGCACTTTGTCTGATGGAAATCTACGGCTGAGTTCGATATCTGACAAAAAAGCCGCAGAAACTTCCAACTGCTTTGCCAATTCTCTAAGGGATAAATCCTTAGCTTCCCTGAGTTCACGTATTTTTTGTCCTAGTGTTTTCATCGCCATACTTTATTGTAAGCTTATAAAGCTTACAATGTCAAACCGAGCATTGCTTGTTATGCCACCCATACACAATTGAGCTTTCTGATTTGTCGTACATTAATTGGCGGAGCGCGTGCCGGACCCCCCCCATGATATTTTTGACTTGGCCTGTTCGATTGGGATTTCGACCATAAATCTCGATCCCTTTCCTTCTCCTTCCGATTCGGCCCAAATTCTGCCTCCATTTTGTTCAATCATGCTTTTGCCGACATATAGACCCAAGCCCGTTCCGGCGGCATGCAGACGCGACAAATCTTTTCCTCTTGAAAATTTCTCGAATAAGAATGGAAGCTCACTTCGCGGAATGCCAATTCCACT